>VOFI01003581.1_pt1 | contig 37779 bp, 70 predicted proteins | sample 5384131 | NCBI WGS metagenome assembly VOFI01 (sample SAMN12384728, study PRJNA508395) | human gut metagenome | isolation source: healthy gut H | host: Homo sapiens | reverse complement strand
CGAGCAAGGACTGGGAGTGCCACTGTGGAAAGTACAAAAAGATTCGCTATAAAGGTGTTGTCTGCGACAGATGTGGTGTAGAAGTTACCAAATCCTCTGTACGTAGAGAGCGTATGGGACATATCGAGCTGGCTGCTCCGGTATCCCACATCTGGTACTTTAAAGGAATTCCGTCCCGTATGGGACTGATCCTTGACATTTCTCCGAGAACTCTGGAGAAAGTTCTTTACTTTGCTAACTATATCGTACTGATCCGGCTAATTCCGGACTCATCAGTACAAACAGGTACTTACAGAGAGAGAATATCAGGAAGCACGTGAGTCTTACGGAGAAGGATTCCGTGTAGGAATGGGTGCCGAGTCCATCATGGAACTGCTTCAGGCTATCGATCTTGAAAAAGATTCTGAAGAACTGAAGGCAGAGCTTGTGGACGCAACAGGCCAGAAACGTGCAAGGATCATCAAACGTCTTTGAGGTTGTGGAGTCCTTTTCCGTGAGTCCGGCAACCGTCCTGAGTGGATGATCATGACAGTGATTCCTGTAATCCCGCCGGATCTTCGTCCTATGGTTCAGCTGGACGGAGGACGTTTTGCAACATCTGACCTGAATGACCTTTACCGCCGGATCATCAACAGTAACAACCGTCTGAAAGACTGCTGGAGCTCGGTTGCTCCGGATATCATTGTGCGCAACGAGAACGTATGCTCCAGGAAGCTGTTGATGCCCTGATCGACAACGGTCGCCGTGGACGTCCTGTAACAGGACCTGGAAACAGTGCACTGAAAACCCTTTCTGATATGCTGAAAGGTAAATCCGGCCGTTTCCGTCAGAACCTTCTGGGTAAACGTGTTGACTACTCCGGCCGAAGTGTTATCGTTGTAGGCCCGGAACTTAAGATTTACCAGTGCGGTCTGCCCAAAGAGATGGCTATCGAGCTGTTCAAGCCCTTCGTTATGAAAGAGCTTGTTGCCAACGGAACTTCCCACAACATCAAAAACTGCCAAGAAAATGGTAGAGAAGCTTGGAGCCGCCGGTATGGGACGTCCTCGAGGACGTCATTAAGGAACATCCGGTTATGCTGAACCGAGCCCCTACCCTGCATCGTCTTGGTATCCAGGCGTTCGAACCGATTCTTGTAGAAGGTAAAGCGATTAAACTGCACCCGCTGTTTGTACCGCATTCAACGCTGACTTCGACGGTGACCAGATGGCTGTACATCTGCCGCTGTCCCAGTAGAAGCACAGGCAGAATGCCGTTTCCTGCTGTTGTCTCCGAACAACCTTTTGAAACCGTCCGATGGTGGTCCTGTAGCCGTTCCTTCCCAGGATATGGTATTTGGTATCTACTACCTGACTCAGGAGAGACCTGGAAATAAGGGTGAAAGGCAAGTTCTTCAAGAGTGTCAACGAGGCAATTCTTGCATACGAGAACAAAGGTCATCACACTCCAGACCAAGAATCAAAGTCCGCTGTCAGAAAGACAATGCCGGATGGAACTGTTTTGACGGCATCATAGAGTCCACACTGGGACGTTTCATTGTTCAACGAGATTATTCCGCAGGATCTCGGTTTTGTGGACAGAAGCATTCCGGGTAATGAACTTCTCACTTGAAGTTGATTTCCATGTAGGAAAGAAACAGCTGAAACAGATCCTGGAAAAAGTTATCAATACACACGGTGCAACAAAGACAGCCGAGGTTCTTGACTATATTAAGGCTATGGGTTACAAATACTCCACCAGGGCTGCAATGACCGTATCCATTTCCGATATGACCGTTCCGCCTGAAAAACCGGAACTGATCAAGCAGGCTCAGGAGACTGTAGACCACTATCACAAAGAACTACAAACGTGGTCTGATCACTGAAGAAGAACGTTACAAAGAAGTTGTTGAAACCTGGAAGAAGACTGACGATGAGCTGACACGAGCTCTGTTTTCCGGTCTTGACAAGTACAACAACATCTTCATGATGGCCGACTCCGGAGCCCGTGGTTCCAACCAGCAGATCAAACAGCTTGCAGGTATGCGTGGTCTGATGGCCGATACAACTGGTCGCACGATCGAGCTTCCTATCAAGTCTAACTTCCGTGAAGGTCTTGAAGTACTGGAATACTTCATGTCTGCTCATGGTGCTCGAAAAGGTCTGTCCGATACAGCACTTCGTACCGCCGACTCCGGTTACCTGACCCGTCGACTGGTAGACGTATCTCAGGACCTGATCATCCGTGAAATGACTGCTGTGAAAACAGAGCAGAGATTCCGGGTATGTGGTTCAAAGGCTTCATGGACGGAAAAGAAGAAATCGAGAGCCTTCAGGAACGTATCACAGGTCGTTTCTCCTGTGAGACAGATCAAAATAAAAAGATGGAAAATCATTGTTAAAGCAAACCATATGATCACACCGAAACGTGCAGCCCGTATCATGAAAGAGGGCGTAAAACCAGAACAGGCGGACCGATCGACAAACGTGAAGATCCGTACCATCCTTTCCTGTAAGTGCAAGGTTGGTGTCTGCGCAAAATGTTATGGTGCGAACATGGCTACTGGTGAAGCTGTTACAGGTTGGTGAGGCTGTTGGTATTATTGCTGCGCAGTCTATCGGTGAGCCCGGTACGCAGTTGACTATGAGAACGTTTCCATACCGGTGGTGTTGCCGGTGGAGATATCACACAGGGTCTTCCTCGAGTTGAGGAGCTTTTTGAGGCAAGAAAGCCGAAGGGTCTTGCAATCATCACAGAGATTCCAGGTGTTGCCGTCATCAACGACACTAAGAAGAAACGTGAGATCATCGTTAAACGATCCGGAGACAGGCGATTCCAAGACTTACCTGATCCCATACGGTTCCGTATCAAAAGTCCTTGACGGACAGGTTCTTGAGGCCGGCGATGAGCTGACAGAAGGTAGTGTAAATCCGCATGATATCCTGAGAATCAAAGGGTGTGCGTGCAGTTCAGGATTACATGATTCGTGAGGTTCAGCGTGTATATCGTCTGCAGGAACGGAGATACAGAGTTCCTGCCAGGAACACTTGTTGATGTCCTTGATGTTGAGGAAGTTAACGAGAAACTTGAGGCAGAGGGCAAACAGCCTGCAGATGGAAAACAGGTTATGCTTGGTATTACCAAAGCATCCCTTTGCTACAAACTCCCTTCCTGTCAGCAGCATCCTTCCAGAGGTAAGTCCTGACAGAGGCTGTTATCAGTGTAGATCGATCCGCTATCGGTCTGAAAAGAGAACGTTATCATCGGTAAGCTGATTCCTGCAGGTACAGTGAGATCAGTCTTGACACAGGAATGCCGGAGGTAAAACAGCTTCCGAGGAGCCTGAGGATACAGAGGAAATTTCCGAAGAGAAGACTGAGACCGGAGGAAAGAGACCATTGCTGTTGAAGAGACAGCAGAGGAAACTGCACCGGTAGAAGAATAAGTCGATATACCTTGCAAATAAATCTCCCCCCGGAAATCCGGAGGGAGATTTCTGTTTATAAGCAGGGATTTTCTGAGAGAGGAGGATTGCGATGGACAAGGAACTGCCAATTTCCCCGTGGCCGGAATGGAAGATCGTAAAGCAAATGATCGGGAAGGCTCTTTTGTGAAGAGTGTATAAAGCTCAGAGAACTGAGAAGGGACGTTCTTTTTACTCGGCAATTAAGATAATCACAATCCCCGCCAGTAAAGGGGAGCTGGACAGTGTGCGCTCAGAATCCGGTGATGAAAAATCTGTCCGCGGTTATTTTGAAAAATCTGGTGGAGGAGTGCATTCAGGAAGTAAGCACCATGGAGTATTTCCGGGGAAATTCCCATATTGTATCTGTAGAAGATTACAAGGTGATGGAATATCTGGACGAGATCGGATGGGATATTTTTATCCGCATGGAATATCTCACAAGCTTCATGGAATATTATGCGGGGAAAAAATCTCACAGAAAAAAGAAGTGATGAAGCTGGGTATCGATCTTTGCAGATCACTGGAATACTGTGGGCAGCTTCACATCATCCACAGGATATCAAACCTGAGAATATTTTTGTATCCAGGTTCGGGGATTTCAAGCTGGGGGACTTTGGAATCGCCAGAGAACTGGAAAAAAACCATGAGTACCCTTTCCAAAAAGGAACTTATTCCTATATGGCGCCGGAGATGTACAGGGAGCACAGTACGACAGCAGAGTGGACATTTATGCACTTGGCCTGGTGTTATATAAACTGATGAATCATAACAGGCTTCCGTTTCTGAATCTTGAAAAACAGCTGATCACATACAGAGATAAGGAAAACGCACTCACGAGGAGGATGTCAGGCGAAACACCGCCACCACCTGTGGATGCAGGAGAGGCTTTCGGCTCCGTTATCTTAAAAGCCTGTGCGGCCTGATGCAAAAGAACGATATCAGACTCCTGAGAAGTTTCGGGAAGCACTGGAAGAAATCCGGTATGGAGCGGCAAATAGAGAACAGGGAGTTCATGAGAAACCGAAACCAGTGGAGGAAAGACCTGTTCCGAAGTCCATGCCGAAGTTTCTCCAGGAGGGTGCAGCCAGACAGCTGGCAAGAACGAGTCAGCTGAATACGGATGCGATCCGTCAGGCACGTAAAATCCTGTGCCGGTATCCATACAGCCGGAGAAAACCGACAGCCGGAGAAATAGCAAAAATGCAGCCCGGAATACGCCAAAAGGCTCAGAGCACAATACAGAAGCCTCAGAAATCTGCATCTGGAAAAACAGCCTCCGAAAAGGATAGCCTGTCCGGTTATCCGTCAGGACGTTCCCGTCAGTCAGATCCCGGTATAAGAAAAACCGGGCTGTAAAGCCCAGAGTTACCTCTATCACAGATCTGGAAGACGACCGTGACCAGAATCTCCAGGGTGGGAAGGATCCGTGCCAGAGAATGATGGAAATGACGATGACAGAAGGAAACGGAAAGGTATTTTCAGAATGCTTATAACAGTCGGGATCCTTGTTGTGTTTGATCGGCGGGATCCTTGCGGTACGAACGATACGGAAACCTGTGGATAACGGGGAACCTTCGTATACAGATTCCGATGATTCTGATGCTCTGAACAAAGGAAATTTCGGTACTGCAGACAATTCGGATAAAAGTTTCGCACAGGCAATGGAAACGATACGTGACCATGCGACAACCATAGAAAATGCTCTGGACAGCTATAGACGTGAAGGTACAGAAGGGGATCGCCTGCGCTTTTATAACGGATCAGGAGAGATCGCCAAAGTACTTGTATATCCCGGCAGTTCCGCAGATGGCGTTTATGAGGAATATTTTACTGGGGCGAGCAGATGTTTTATACCTATGTATGGAACGGTGATGAGAATCAGTATTTCTTATTATCAGGACGGTCTTCTGATACGCTGGATCGATGCAGATGGTAAGGTTCATGATAAAGAGAGCGATAACGACAAATATGTAGAACTGGGAGACAAATACTGGAGTAATTCTGTGCAGTGGAGCTTCAGCAGTAATGTCGAAGGGTTTTTACGAAAGGAAAAAGAATGGCCTATCAGATTGATTATGCGTATACATGCCACACCGGGAAGGTAAGGGCTAATAATGAGGATAATTTCTGGTGCTGCGGTGTGCGCCTGCCGGTGCACAACCAGGGGTTGACGGAATCCTGGCAGGTCATACACAGCACTGGCAGCTTCCAATGCTGGCTGTTTTTGACGGCATGGGCGGAGAAAGCTGCGGTGAAATGGCAGCTTCTGCAGCTGTGGAAGCGCTGGGAGGCTTCTATGAAGAAAACAAAAAGACCCTGAAAAAAGAGCCTGTGGTTTTTTCTGACAGAAGCCTGCGAAAAATATGAATGAGGCAGTATGTCGCTACAGCAATGAAAACTGTATCAGAAGCATGGGAACAACCATGGCACTTTTGTCTTTCAGTGAAAAGGCGATCTATGCCTGCAACCTTGGGGATAGCCGTACCTACCGTCATTTTCAGGGGAAGTTTCAGCAGATTTCCACGGACCATGTGATCGGCGGAAAAAAATGCTGGGAAAAAGCTCCGCTGACGCAGTATCTGGGCTTCCAGGAAGAAAACATGGCACTGGAGTCTTCTATCGTGGAGATCGGTTATCAGCCGGGAAGCTCGTATCTGATCTGTTCAGATGGAGTGACAGACATGCTTTCTGATCAGGAAATTCAGAAGATCCTTGGCGGGACAGAAACCGCAGAAGAAAAAGTAGGTAAGATCCTGGAACAGGCATTGGAAAGAGGCGGCAGAGATAATGTGACACTGGTCCTTGCACAGATCAGCGGCTATGAAGAAAAAATATTCTCAAACGCTGGGCAGAGCGCCACAGTACCGGACGGTAATAAACCCAGGGGAGTAAGAAAAGGGATAAAGGAGAAAATTTGCGATGAGAAATCGAATGCAGGATCTTGATTTTGAACAGACAGTTGCCTTCGATTCAGTGAAGGACTTTGAATTTACAAGAAAGGCGGCACAGAAGTTCCGCCAGGTTGTCAGTCTGGATTCCTTTGAGGATGAGGATGCAGATGTTATTTTTCATTATCTTTACAAGGAAATGGAACTGGTTTCCCTTTGGTGACTATCTGAAACGATATGTATGAGCGTGCAGAGCTTGAGGAGCCTTTTTCCCAGGTGCCGCAGGAAGTCTACAGAGAGATCGTTGTGGAATCCTTCAAGAAACCTACACACCGAAATCCATGTCACCTACATCAGCCAAGCTGAGTTCTCTGGTGAATAATTGGCTGACTCAGGCATCTGTGAAGCGTGAAACAGTTTTCTGCTGGGGTTCGGACTTCGGATGAGTACAGAGGATGTTTCAGATTTTCTGACCCGGTGCTTCGTGAGCAGGATTTTGATTTTCATAATCCGGAAGAAGTGATCTACTGGTATTGTTACCGGAATCATCTTGGCTATTATAAAAGCGGAGGAATATAAAGAAACCTACAAACAGATGACTCCGGTGGAAAAAAAAGACCGGAGAGATCGTGTATGGCACAGGGCTTTGTCTGGACAGTGAAGAAAAAGCTTCTGGAATATCTGGCTTTTCTGAAAGGAAGACATGATGATCCGAAATCAGAGAAGAGCCAGGCTTTTCAGGAATTTATGCTCCTTCTGGAGCGGGCAAGGGAAGATCATTGCAGCCATGTATCAGGAAGATGAGGAAGAAAACGGTGGCAAAAAATCTGGAAGCCTGAGAATATCAGTGCTTCGGATCTGGAAAAGGTTATCTGCAGCGGGATTCCTATTAATAAAATGGGAAATCTCAAAAAGATGTCCGCATCCATTCTGGCAAAACATTTCAGCCAGAAGCGCTTCAGCCGCCAGAGGATCAACAATATCCTGAACCATAAATTTCCGGTGGAGCGGTTCGATCTGATCACGCTGGAGTTTTTGTGATCTCTCAGGAGATGGCAGAGGATGATCCGTATACGAGATACCGTCATTTTCTGGAGGAGATCCAGGAGATCCTGGCCCGCTGCGAAATGAGTGAGATCTACATAGTGAATCCATATGAGTGCTTTCTTCTGATGTGCCTGCTGACAGACTGTCAGCTGGCAGTATTTTCCGGAGATTTGGGAAAAATCCTATGAAGAGGGGAGAAGAAAAGAACTGAAAAAAGGATGATGCGTTTCGGTGACGCATCATCCTTTTTGTCCGATCCGGTAAGTCTGTTATTTTGTTATTCGTTATAGTATCCATAGATCGCACGGCTGTCCTGTGCGATGGTGTTCTGTGCAGCAGAGGTATCGTTAAGATCCTGTGACATAAAGCAGACTACCAGGTCGATCCCCTTTGCAGTGTCATAGATGATGCCGACATCGTTTTCTACGTGATCCAGTTCACCGGTTTTGTTGGCAACCTTTACCTCGGAAGGCATCTGAGCCGGGATCTTGTTTTTCCTGGTCTGCATTTTCAGAAGACGATACATATATTCGGCTCCTGCCAGAGTATCATTGTTATCGGTAGCAGTACCCTTGTCGATCTGATAGATGGTCTTCAGAAATTTTCCGCAGTCTTTGACAGAAGTGTAATTATCTCCATTGGAGTTATCTGCAAGAAGGAGACGTCCCATGGAAGTGCTGGTGTATCCGTGATCCTGACAGAACTTATTTACACGGGCCATTCCGGCTGTGTTATCCCCGCCGCCAAGATAATTGACAAGTGTATTGGCAGCATCATTGTCGCTGACTGTGATCATGGAGTTCAGTGCATTGTCCAGCTGATCCTTGCTGTATTTGGAGGAAAGACTGTCATAATCCTCATATACAGCACCCATGATATAGAGCTTGATCAGGCTGGCAGCCTGCATCTGCTGATCATTGATGGTACCTTCGGTATTTTTTGCAAGATTGCATACATATACGGACCAGGTTCCGTTATCGGTGGGAAGAAGAGACTGTACCTGATTCAGAAGGTTGTCCATGCTGGAATCCGAATTGTCTGTGAAAGTGCTTCCGCTGGATGGAGAAAGAGTTCCTTCTTCCTGAGTGGAAGAAGAACTGTCCTTGCTGCCAGAAGATTCGGAAGAATCGGAGGCTGCAGATGTATCTGTGGATTCTTCCTGTGCGGAAGGACCCTGGACCTCAGTTGAAGATGCTGCGGCAGCAGCGCTGGAAACGGTAGGATCATCAGGATAAAGAGCATCCAGCTGATCGGCTTTGCTGCTGAGCTCAGCGGCAGAATCAGAAACCTCCTGCACACTTTTCTGCAGCTTGTTAACTTTTGTCTGGAGAGATGCAAGCTTGTCCAGGGAGCGGACATTCAGTGCCCCAAGTCCTGCCAGTGCGATGACAAGCACTGCGATCACAATATATAGAAATGTATTTTTTTTCATATATAAACAAACTCCTTTTTTATTATTGGAAATAAGCATCGATTCCATTGGCGATCCCCTCTGCCATAGTCTGCTGGAAGGAGGAATCCGCCATTTTCAGATCATCGCTCTGGTTGGTCATAAATCCCATTTCCACAATCGTCACCGGGATCGTGCTCCAGTTAATACCTGTCATGGAATCTGTGTAGATGATCCCGCGGTTCTGGAAGCCGGTAGCTGCGCAGTAGGAATCCACAATGCATTTGGATAGTTTGTTGGAACTGTCATAGAGACTGGAAACATAAGGATTCTGCTGGGACGGACACATGGTCAGAGCACCGGAGACATCTGCAGAATCATCCCCGTTTGCATGGATACGGACACAGATCTCCGCACCCTGGGAAGCGACCAGCTCTGCACGCTCCTTGTTGCTGATAGCGGTATCATTGTCTGTCCTTGTCATTATTACCTGGTATCCACGCTGTTCCAGGATATCCTTAAGCAGAAGAGAAACGTCCAGATTCAGCTGATACTCCGGGAGACCGCTGAAGGAGCCTCTGGTTCCGGTGGAAGCCTTGGCCTTCATGGTGGAGGAACCGGGGCCGTTCGGCTCTGTGGCGCTCATATCAACATTTTCACTCTGATGTCCGGGATCGATCCCGACAATATGGCCGTTGTTGGAAGCAGAAGAGGTATCATTACCGCCATCGGTGAATCCTTCACCACCGGCTTCACTGAAAACAGAGGGTTTGGTCGTTTTCTGACTGTTTTCGGATTCCGGTGCCCGTTCATGTTCACCAGTGTTGTTTTTGACAGCTTTTTCTGTCTGTGCCCGCTGCTGCAGGTATTTGTTGGCTGCCTGTTTCTTTTCGATCTTGGCTGTATAAAGTTCGATATCCTCTTTCATGGATTTCTGCTTTTTCTGGACCGGCTTGATTACAGATGCCATTTTCTGGTCAACAGCATCGATCTTCTGGTAAGTCTGGTAACTGAGGCCAAAAAGCAGTCCAATACAGATAAGACCCGTTAAAAACAGGACGATCGCCATCAGATGGGGCTTTTTTTCCATAAGCTCAAGTCCTTTCTGGGTGAGTATTTTGTATTTGTAAATATTATAAAGAAGGAGTCTGGAAAAAGCAATTGCGAAATTGTGCTTGACAACAGGAAAAAGTGTGGTACTATATATGTAAAATAATTATATATAAAAATTTTATATATAAAATAATTATATAAAGAGGTGTGCCTATGTATTATTATCCGGTGTCTGCAGTGCTGACGGAATGCCTGATCCTTTCTGTTGTAGAGCAGCAAGGATTCTTACGGATATGAGATCAGCCAGACAGTGAAGATGGTAGCTTCTATCAAGGAATCCACATTGTATCCGATCCTTCGCAGACTGGAGACGGACGGTTATCTGACAACTTATTCAGAGGAATTTCAGGGACGGAAACGTAAATATTATTCCATCACAGAAGAAGGACGGAAGCAGCTGGAATATTTGAGGAAAGAGTGGAGAGAATACCGCGATACTATAGACGATATTGTGGAAGGGAGACTTCGAAAAGGAGAAGAAAAGAGTATATGGAGCAGCTGAAGAAATATCTGAAGCGGCTTCCAAAAGAAGATTATGACAATGCCATTGAGTATTTTTCGGAATACTTCGATGAGGCTGGACCTGAGAATGAACAGCAGGTTATGGAAGAACTGGGACAGCCTAAAGAGGCGGCAAGGGAACTGCTTCTGAACCTTTTACAGGAGAGTGTTGGTGACAGTAAAGACATCACCGAGGAAAAAACAGCAGCTTTGCCGGCAGCAGGTTCATATTACGGAGAGAGCTCCCATGCACATAGCCGGACAGATTCAGGAAACCTGAGTACAACAGGGTACAGTACATCCGCAGGAAAGAAGCGTTCCCCGGAAAGATCATTCTTCTCGCATTTCTGGTGATCTGTGCATCGCCGGTGAGCATTGCGCTGCTGTTTGCAGGCCTTGCAGTACTGGCAGCAGTGGTGATTGTCATCGCAGCAGTGATCTTTTCCATGGCAGTTACAGGTGTATCAGCAATTGCCGGAGGTATCGTGCTCACAGGTTTCGGTGTGACATTGATCGCAAGATCTCTGGCAGCAGCCTGCATGATGGTCGGCAGTGGATTTCTGATGGCAGGTGCGGGAATCCTCGTTGGAGTACTTACCATATATATATGTAAATGGTGTGCAATGGGAATCGGCCGTCTGGTTAACAGACTTGCAAGAAAGAAGGTGCATAAAATGAATAAGATTGCAAAAACAGTGCTAATGACAGGTACAGCACTCTGTGTAACGTGAGTTGTTCTTTCCACAGCAGGATATTTTGCAGGGGGAAAAATTTCACATATACTTCAGATCATATGTATGTATCCGGAGGAAATTCTTCCAGTCGTAAAAATCTTACAGTAATGAAAAAAGAACAGATTGATGATTTTTATGAAGCTGAATGTGGATTTTGAGGATTTTGATCTGGATATCCGTACCTCAGATGATGACCATTATTATATGGAATATAAGCTTGAGAAAAACGGGAGGAAAAATCCTCTGACCTGGAAGGATAAGGATGGAGAGCTCACGCTTGAGGAGCCTGCAGGCGGCAGTGGAAGTTATTATATAACCTATGATCTGGGGATATTCTCTACACATGCGGATCTGACAGAAAAGAAAGATGCATTGAATACGGTGGTTCTTTATATTCCGGAGAAGGCACAGCTTTCCGAAGCGGAGCTTCAGCTCCGACGGGGATCTTGCTGCCGATCAGCTTTTTGTGTAAAGAAATGACCCTGGAACTTCTCAGTGGAGATCTGATGCTGGATAAGGGCGAGTTCGAAAAGTTTGATGCAAAGCTTTCCGACGGGGATCTGAATGTAAAAGAACTTCAGTGTACAGATAACATGCAGCTGAAATCCGGAAACGGAGATGTGACCATAAAAAGGCAGAGCTTGCAGATGGGCAGATAGCTCTCAGCGACGGAGATATTCAGATAGACAACAGCAGCTTTAACGGAGATATGAAGATCAATAGCTCCTGCGGTGATGTTTCTGTAGAAATGAAGAACGGCAGTGCAGAGAAAACCAATATTTATCTGAAAGCTGCAGACGGAGATGTGGACACGGAGGGGCTTTCCAGGGGAAAAACCGACAATGAGGAAGACCCCTCTGTTTATGAGAACAAGGCCGGTGCTTCAGCACCGACTTTAAATGTGGAATGCAGCGATGGGGATATTACATTAACAGAATCTGAAAAATAAAGAATATGAATATCCGTCTGGCTATGCATCTGCTTGTAAAAATCCTAAAAAAGAATAAATGAAATTATATGAAGCGCAGGGGTTTTTCCGGAGAAAAATTCCTGCGTTTTTGGCTGAAATGTATTGACAAATCCCTGTACTATGATATAATTCAATCAAATCACAGAAAGCATATATAGTTACTAGGAAATAAGGAAATGGACATAAAGGAAATAAGGAGGATATCATCATGGGTAAAATTTACGGAAGCGCACTGGAACTGATCGGAAACACACCGCTTGTAGAGGTTAAGAACGTAGAGAAGTCTGAGGGACTTGAGGCTACAGTACTTGCCAAGCTCGAGTATTTCAACCCGGCAGGAAGCGTTAAGGACAGAATCGGCAAGGCAATGATCGAGGATGCAGAGCAGAAGGGCGTTCTGAAACCAGGCGCAACCATTATTGAGCCAACATCCGGCAATACAGGAATCGGACTTGCAGCCATCGCAGCTGCCAAGGGCTATAAGACGATCCTCACCATGCCGGAGACCATGAGTGTTGAGAGAAGAAACATCCTGAAGGCATATGGTGCAGAGGTAGTTCTCACAGACGGAGCCAAGGGAATGAAGGGTGCCATTGCCAAGGCAGAAGAGCTCGCCAAGGAGATTCCGGAAGCTTCATCCCGACAGTTTGAGAACCCGGCTAACCCGAAGGCACATGCAGCAACAACAGGTCCTGAGATCTGAATGACACAGACGGAAAGGTAGACATTTTCGTGGCAGGTGTCGGCACAGGCGGAACGATCACCGGTACAGGTGAGTACCTGAAGAGCCAGAACCCGAATGTGAAGGTAGTTGCTGTTGAGCCTGCAACTTCTCCTGTACTTTCTGAGGGGAAAAGCAGGCCCGCATAAGATCCAGGGTATCGGCGCAGGTTTTGTTCCGACACACTTGACACAAGGTTTATGACGAGATCATTCCGGTAGAGAACGAGGATGCATTTGAAAACATCCAAACTCCTTACCAAGAAAGAGGGAATCCTTACAGGAATTTCCTCCGGTGCAGCTCTCTATGCTGCGATCCAGCTTGCAAAACGCCCTGAGAACAAGGGGGAAAGTGATTGTAGCACTTCTTCCGGACAGTGGAGACCGTTACTACTCCACACCACTGTTTACAAAAATAATCGATCCGAAGACCGCTTCTTTTTGCCCCGAAGCGTGATTCTGCGGGATTTTTACGGCGCTCCTGAATGCCTGTTCAAGCAGGCTGCCGGAGCGCCGGTTTTGCATTCTTGATTTCATCGAATTAAGTAAGCCCTCTGTGGGGCTGTGGTTACTGTTCACTGGTAAGGTCCCGCGAAACAATAAGCAGTGTGTGGGGGGACTTGCTTGTATCTTGTAGCTTTTTCAGGTATAATAGAGAAAACAAACAAAACCTATTAACAATATAAAAGAATAAAGTCTGCAAAGCAGATTCTGCTTCCTATGAAAGAAGATACAGGAAGCTGCCTGTGCATCACAGAGAAGGGTGCCGGTTATGAATACAGAGGAATATTTCCGGCTGAACAGCTACACAATAACAGAAAGAGCAAAAGGCTATAAATCAGAAGAATACTGAAATATTGAGGTAAATATTACATGAGGATTTCTTACAAGAGGAAGATATGCGCTGAGACTGATGTTGATCTTTGCTACAAATTATACAGGAAAACCGATCCGCCTGAAGGATGTGGCGAAGCGCCAGAGATCTCCGATAAATATCTGGAGCAGATCATCTCCATTCTGAACAAAGCAGGCTTTGTCCGCAGTGTCCGTGGCCCTCAGGGTGGCTATGCACTGCAGCAGACTCCGGATAAATACACGGTCGGAATGATCCTCCGCCTCACAGAAGGGAAGCCTTTCCCCTGTGGAATGTCTGGACGACAACGGAGCCATCTGTGACCGTGAGGGGAGAACTGCGTCACCCAGATCCTCTGGAAAAGCTGGACGACGCCATCAAAGGTGTGGTGGATCATATAACACTGGAAGACCTGATGAACTGGCAAGCCGTGAAGGCGGACGAATATATCATATAAAAAGCTGCGCAAGCAGCTTTTTTATATCACATTTTTTTACTAACATTTTACAAAACCGCGATTTTATATTTTTACCTTCCATTCCTATAATAACACCTGTATTTAAGCAGTAAGCAAGTAAAAATGATCATAGAAATGAGGAGAAAAAATCATGAAAAAAAATCGCAGGTATCTTAACAGCAGCACTTATCGGAACTACAGTAATGGGAACCGTTGTAATGGCAGCACCATCCGGAGCGATCGACGTAATTTCCCGTGAGGACGGATCCGGAACACGTGGAGCATTCGTAGAGCTGTTTGGGATCGAAGAAGAAAAGACGGCGAGAAAGTAGATATGACAACACAGGAAGCAAGCATCACAAACAACACAGATGTAATGCTTACCACAGTAGCAGGCGATGAGAACTCCATCGGATACGTATCCCTTGGTTCCCTCAACGATACTGTAAAAGCAGTAAAGATCGATGGAGCAGAGGCAACAGCAGAGAACGTTGCAGACGATACATACAAGGTAGCACGTCCGTTCAACATCGTAACAGGCGACAAGCTCAGTGATGCAGCACAGGATTTCATCAACTACATCATGAGCTCTGACGGACAGGACATCATCGAAAAAAGAAGGCTACATCAAAGTAGATGAAAAAGCAGAGGCATACAAAGCCGGAGATGCAAAAAGGCAAAGTCGTAGTTATGGGATCTTCTTCCGTAGGACCTGTAATGGAGAAGCTTGCAGAGGCATATCAGAAAAACAAACAAAAACATCACAGTAGAAGTTCAGGTCAGCGACTCCACAACAGGAATCAATAGCGCAACAGAGGGTGTATGTGATATCGGAATGGCATCCCGTGAGCTGAAGGACGAGGAAACAGAGAAAAGGTGTTAAAGCTACAGAGATCGCAAAAGATGGTATCGCAGTCATCGTAAATAACGACAATGACCTTGAGGAGCTTTCAAGTGACCAGGTAAAATCCATCTTCACAGGTGATATCACAGACTGGGAAGACGTGACCAAATAAATTCCCGGATAAAAACGATTGAAGTTTACAAAGAGCGGCGATCATGACAAGGTCAGGAAAGCCGCTCCGTTATATATCAGCACAGTGGATATCCACTGGAACAGAGAGAAAGGTGTCTTATGAATCATTTAGGAGAAAAGGCCATGAAGGTCGTTTTTCTCATTGCGGCCTGTGCATCGGTTCTCGCAGTATTTCTTATCTGTGTGTTCCTTTTTGCAAACGGCCTTCCTGCAATGGGAAAGATCGGTCCCTTAAAATTCCTCTTCGGAACAGAATGGAGACCAACAAACGATAAATTCGGAATCCTGCCAATGATCGTGGCAAGTATTTATGTAACTGCAGGAGCAATCCTTATCGGAGTTCCGATCGCACTTTTTACATCCGTATTTATGGCAAGATATTGCCCGAAAAAAATCTATAAACCACTGAAATCCGGTATTGAGCTTATGGCAGGCGTTCCATCCATCGTATATGGCTATTTTGGTCTGGTTCTCCTGGTACCGCTGATCCGCCAGCTGTTCGGAGGAACCGGAAGCAGTATGCTGGCAGCATGTATCCTTCTGGGAATCATGATCCTTCCGACGATCATCGGAGTTACGGAATCGGCAGTACGAAGCGTTCCGGAAAGCTACTATGAAGGCTCACTTGCGCTTGGCGCAACAAAAAAGAAAGAAGCATTTTCTTTGTTATGCTTCCGGCAGCAAAATCCGGAATCCTGGCAGGCGTTGTCCTTGGAATCGGACGCCATCGGTGAGACCATGGCCGTGATCATGGTAGCCGGAAACCAGCCACGTATGCCGAAGGGACTTTTCAGGGTGTCCGTACCATGACTGCAAACATCGTAACAGAGATGGGTTATGCAACAGGTCTTCACAGAGAAGCTCTGATCGCAACAGCAGTTGTATTGTTTGTATTTATCCTGATCATCAACTTAAGTCTTTCACTCTGAACAGGAGGGCGGAGTGCAAAAACGTATCAGTAACTGCAGATCCTCTTTAAACAACCATGAAAAAAAAGAATCCACTTTCTGGAGACCAGCTGAAGTCTTATGCAAGACATCCTGGTGCAGGAATCCTGGCATTTCTCACACTGCTGGGAGCAGTTATCACGGCGTTGTTCTTCCTGATCGGCTATGTGCTTGTAAAAGGTATTCCCTATCTGAATGCAAGTCTGTTCAGCCTTACCTATACCTCAGAGAACGTTTCCTTCTCCCGTCACTGATCAATACCCTGATCATGACACTGGTATCTCTGGCGATTGCCGCTCCGGTAGGAATCTTTGCAGCGATCTTCCTTGTGGAATATGCAAAAAAAAGGCAGCCGTTTTGTAAAGATCCGTATTACCGCAGAGACACTTTCCGGTATTCCATCCATCGTATATGGTCTGTTCGGTATGCTGTTCTTTGTAACTGCATTGCACTGGGGCATATTCTTCTTTCCGGTGCCCTGACCATGGTGATCATGGTCCTTCCCTTGATCATGCGTACCGCTGAGGAAGGCACTGAAATGTTCCGGATGCGTACCGTGAGGGCAAGCTTCGGACTTGGAGCAGGCAATGAGACTGCAGCCCTGATTTATACTGCCGGTTCTGTGGCGAAGGTTCCATCCAGTCTGATGGGTTCCGGACGTACCCTTGCACTTCACATGTATGTGCTTTCCAGTGAGGGACTGTACATGGATCAGGCTTATGCCACAGCGGTAATCCTGCTGATCTTCGTACTTGTGCTGAACTGGGTATCCGGTTTCTGTGCAAAGCACTTAAGCAAAGCTGCAAATGGGCAGTAATGATGGCGCCAGGCGGTGACATATCCGCTTCATGAAAAATTCACACTCAGCAGGTTTTCAGAAATTGTAAATGAACTGAAAATTTCTGCAGCAAGGAGAATTATGGGTAAAATAGACGTAAAAAATATGGATCTGTACTACAGCAGCTTCCATGCCTTGAAAAATATTAATCTGGAGATTCCGGAAAGAAGATTACCGCGTTCATTGGTCCAAGCGGCTGCGGAAAATCCACATTGCTGAAATCTTTAAACCGTATGAACGACCTTGTGGAAGGCTGTACCATCACAGGATATTTGTCTGGACGGTGAGGATATTTATGGAGATATTGATGTAAACCTTCTTAGTAAACGTGTTGGGATGGTTTTCCAGAAACCAAATCCGTTTCCAATGAGCATTTATGATAACATTGCATATGGACCTCGTAACTCATGGAATTCATTCCAAGGAAAAACTGGATGAGATCGTAGAAAAATGCTCTTCGTGATGCGGCAATCTGGGATGAGGTCAAGGACCGCCTGAAAAAAGCGCTCTTGGAATGTCAGGCGGACAGCAGCAGCAGACTTCTGTATTGCCCGTGCCCTGGCAGTAGAGCCGGAGGTACTTCTTATGGATGAGCCCACCTCTGCCCTGGACCCGATCTCCACTTCCAAGATCGAGGATCTGGCAGTAGAGCTTAAAAGGATTACACCATTGTCATGGTCACACATAACATGCAGCAGGCAACCCGTATCTCCGACAAGACAGCATTTTTCCTTCTTGGTGAGGTTGTGGAATTTGCGGATACAGACAAGCTGTTCTCCATGCCGGCGGATAAGCGTACAGAGGATTATATTACAGGAAGGTTTGGTTGATATTATGTCAGAACGTTTTGTAAGACAGCTGGAAGAGCTTCACGTGGAACTGATCACCATGGGAAGTCAGGTGGACGATGCCTTCAATGATAAGGAAAAGCTGGCCGAGGTTCTGAATAACGGAAAACCGGATGCAAGCATCGGTCTGGATATCCTTATGGCTGCAAAATATTTCGAGCGTATCGGTGATCACGCTGTGAACATTGCAGAGTGGGTGGAATATTCCATCACAGGGAAACCACAGAAGCGGTTCCAGTCATACAGATAACTATTTTGTTGAGGAATAGAAATAAGTAAGAGCAGATTGCAAAGAGTTGCATTATTGTAAAAAGTGCTGTGTATTGAAAGGATATCACAGCACTTTTTATAATGTGATGAAATTTACAAGGATTTAACTTTTTCAGATGATTGTTTTTACATTGCTTTTTGTAAAATGCTATAGATTTCGGAGAAAGGAAAGGGCTGAGCTTTGAGTAAAAAATATTTAAGTATATCATGCTGGTTTCATCACTGATCACAGTACTGGGACTGGCATTTGTCGTAAGGGATCCTTTATCACTATTTTCAGGGACAGCTGATGGGTGAGCTGAAGAAAGAAGCCGTGTATATTTCCAGAGGTGTGGAAAGTGCCGGGACAGATTATCTGAAGAAGCTGAATGATGAGGGTTCCAGGATCACTTATGTGGATGAAAGTGGAAAAGTTATCTACGACAATGAGGCAAATGTGGAAAGCATGGATAATCACGGACATCGCAAGGAGATCCGTGAAGCAGAGATCAACGGAGAAGGTGCGGATGAAAGAATGTCATCCACGCTTTCCGAAAAAAACAATGTATTATGCAGTACGCCTTGAAAATGGCAATGTGCTGAGAGTTTCCAGTAACCAGGCTTCTGTATGGATGCTGCTCCTGCAGCTGCTTCCGCCTTTTGCTGCAGTTCTGATACTTATGCTGCTCCTGTCCGGCGTATTTGCATCCAGGCTTTCCGGAAGGTTGTGGAACCTCTTAATGGGCTTGATCTGGAGCATCCGGATGAGAATGATGCCTATGATGAGGTACAGCCGCTTCTCAGCAAGATCAGCAGACAGAGCCGGCAGATCCGTCTGCAGCTTGAGGCAGCCAGAAGACAGCAGAAAGAATTTTCTATTATCACGGAGAACATGCAGGAGGGACTTCTTGTGATCGACCGTTATACCATGGTACTTTCTGTCAACTCCAGTGTGGGAAAGCTTCTTAAGGTAAAAGGAGATCAAAACAGGAGAAAGTGTATATCTTCTGAACCGCTCGGAGGAGTTTCGAGGTGTCGTTGGGCAGGTCCTTAAGGAAAGCATGAGAACAAGATCCTTCGTTTGGATGGCAATGAGATTCAGGTGATCGCCAATCCTGTCACAAGAGAAAATAAGACAGAGGGTGCGGTGATCCTTCTGGTGGATGTGACCGAAAAAGTAGAACGGGAACAGCTGCGAAGAGAATTTTCCGCAAATGTTTCTCATGAGCTGAAAACGCCGCTGACTTCCATTTCCGGATTTGCTGAGATCATGCAGGACGGATTTGTGAAGGATGAGGATGTGAAGGTTTTTGCAGGACATCTATAAGGAAGCGCAGAGACTGATCCGTCTGGTTGGGGATGTGATCCGGATCTCCCGTCTGGATGAGGGCGGATTGCCGTATCAGTGGGAAAAACTGGATCTTTACAGTCTGACTCATGATATTTTTTCTACCTTACATGAAGCTGCCGAAAAAGCAGGAAGTGCATATGTATATGGAAGGCGGAAGTGGGATACAGTGCCGACGATCATGGAAGAGGTTCTCTATAATGTCTGCGATAATGCTGTCAAATATAACCACCGGGGTGGAGAGATCTTTGTGAGACTGAAGGATGGCGAGGATGCAGTTCGCGTGAATGTGCGGGATACAGGATCGGTATTCCGAAGGAAGATCAGGAACGCATTTTTTTGAACGCTTTTATCGGTGGACAAAAAGCCATTCCAAGAAATCGGCGGAACCGGCCTTGGCCTTTCCATTGTGAAGCACGGGGTAAAAACTCTGAACGGCAGGCTGTGGCTTAACAGTGAACCGGGACAGGAACCGAGATCATTATGGAATTTCGAAACATCATATGGAAAAGGAAGCAGCAGAGTGAACATAGGTCGTGCAGCGATGATGTTCATAGGCATGCAGCAGAGTGGAAGATGAAAGGCCGTTCTGTTGTATGTATCTGCTGCTTTTTTATATCATAGTATATTGCTGGTTGGAGGTTGATGGTTTGACAGACCGGAAGGGTTATGCTATCTTATGTAATAATAATCAGAGTAAGCAACAGGAAAGCGGATGATAACGGTCCGCTTTCTGTATTATAATTGGTTCGGGATAATTCCGGACGACTATACTGAGGGGAATAAAAATATGATACAGGCAATTGTTTTACTGGTGTTCCTGATCTTTCTGAATTCTGTTTTCGCAGGTGCGGAAATGGCGGTTCTGTCCATGAATGAAGCGAAGATGAAGGAGCTGGCGGAAGAGGGGAGATCACCGGGCGCAGATTTTGATAAAGCTCTTTAAGAACAGCCGGCACATTTTATGACGGCGATCCGTGTAACGGTAACTACAGGATTTCTGCAGAGCGCTTTTTGCGGCAGAATATTTTGCACAGCCGATGACAGAGGCACTGATAAAGACAGGGATAGATGTACCACAGAATGTTCTGAAGATCGTATGCATGATCATCGTGACCATACTGCTTTCCTATGTAAAAGTCTTCTGTTTGGGGAGCTGGTGCCAAGACGTCTGGGAATGAAAAATCCGGATGAGCTGTCTCTGCAGGTCTGGCAGGACTTCTTAAGATCGCGATGGTCGCAGTCTGGCCGGCCACCGCACTTTGACAGTAACTGCCAATGGCGTGCTGTATCTGATGGGGATCAAACCGGAAGAAAAAAGAGGAGCAGGCCACAGAGGAAGAGAAGATCCGTATGCTGCTTACAGAGGAAATGAACAGGGCAGCATCCAGCAGGGGAAGAAAGCGAGATGATCCAGAATGTTTTTGACCTGGATGATACTGCGGCAGATGAGATCTGTACACACAGAAGAGATGTGGTTGTCCTCTATATGGAAGACTCCGATGAGGAATGGGAACGGATCATCAGAGAGAACCGATCACACCTTTTATCCGGTATGCGGGGAAGACCAAGATGATATTATCCATATTCTGGACACCAGAGATTATTTCCGCCTGGATGACAGATCCAGAGGAAGCTGTTCTGCAGCATGCCTGTTATTCACCGTTTTTGTACCGGAATCCATGCGTGCCAACCTGATCTTCCGGGAAATGAGGGAAAAACGGGATTATTTTGCAGTAGTGCTGGATGAATATGGCTGCTTTGTGGGAATTGTCACTCTGCATGATCTTGTGGAGACGCTGGTGGGAGATATTGACGACAGGACAGATCTGCCGAAGCCGGATGATATTGAGAAGACAGGAGAACATATCTGGAAAATACAGGGGAGCGATCCTGGATGATGTGGGCAGAGGTCATAAATGTGGAGCTTCCTGTAGAAAATATGATACTTTCAGCGGCTTTGTCTGCGGAGTTCTGGAACGTGTACCTGGAGGACGGAGAACAGTTCCGATGCAGCTGGAAAACCTGGATATTGTGGTAGATCAGGTCAGAAACCATGCCGTTGTGGAGGGAATCGTTCATGTTCAGCCAGAGAAAAAGTGCAGGAACAGAAAGAAGAGAGATCTGACAAAACCTTGTTCAGCCAGGTCATGGGACAGTTATCGGGAGAAAGATCTCCGGGGATTTATGGACATTTTCGAACATGTTGTTGCTTGAAAGTATGTTATTTTTATGACATAATAAGGAAATAACCCGAGGAAAGCTTGTGATGGGGGAGAAAAAATGCCAGGTTTTACAAGACAGATCATACTGCATACACTGACAGGAACTTATGAACGAAAAACCATTGTCCAAGATCACGGTAAAGGACATCGTGGAACGCTGTGAGTAAACAGGAATACATTTTACTACCATTTCAGGGATATTCCGATGCAGTGGAAGCAATGGTAAAGGAAGAGCTGAATGACATTCTGAAGGATCAGAAAGTACCGGAATCAGTCAGCAACTGTATGGAAATCCTTGTCAACGCAGTTCAGAAGAACAAAAAGCCATGATACATCTGTACCCGCTCGATCCAGAGGGATGTATTTGCCGATTATCTGGATCATGCCGCAGAGCGTGTGGTGGAGGAGCTGATCAACAGGGCGGTCGGAGATTTCGAAATGGATCAGGAAGATAGGCATCTTATAAGCCGGTATTATAAATGTGTATTTGTGGGAGTGATCCTGGACTGGTTACGGCATGATATGGCTTATGATATCCTGTCAGATATGCATAAGCTGGAGTATATTTACGAGAAGAGCCTTGAGAGTCAGTACAAAAAATCTGAAATAAAAGCTATGATCTCAACTAAATGAAGATTAAAAAATATCCATTTAGTGTAAAACAGGAATGTCCTCGAATATTATTAAGGTATAGAAACGGTTAATTTTGAGCTGGTGTCTGAAATTTAGGCACTGGCTCTTTTTTGTCTGTTTTTTTAACGACACAGGGATGTATAATTCAGTACAATAAATGAGAAAAAATTATCAAGGAGGGAACGTATGGATGACCTGAAACAGCTGAAGCTTGTAAAAACATCTACATCGTCATGTCATTACTGTTCTGTGTGCTGGGTATTTTCTGATGGCAAGGCCCAAAAGCTCTGTAAAATGCTGTGCGTGCTTATGGGAATCATGCTGATCCTGTACGGGGCTATTAAGATCAGCGGATATTTCACGAGAGATGCTTTCTGTCTGGCATTTCAGTTTGATCTGGCTTTCGGGATCTTGCTGATGGCAGTGGGAGTGATCCTGATAGCCAGAAAAAATTTCGCAGTGGATCTTATTTTTCCGTGTTCGGAATCCTGATCCTGGCAGATGCCCTGTTTAAGATCCAGATGTCTGTAGATGCGAAGAGATTCGGTCTGGCGTTGTGGTGGCAGATCCTGCTGATCGCACTGGTCACCGGAGTGATCGGAGTTCTGGTTTTTTATCAGACCATTTGAAGCAGCAGCTATGATGATGGTGTTGGTAGGATTTTCCATTTTACTGGAAGGGATCCTCAATCTATGGGTCGGGATCCTGACGATCAAGATCATCAAGAGTCGGCTTTAAACATAAACATAAAAATAACCAATCACTTTAGATAATAACATAGGAGGAAATAGAGTATGGGAATCGTAGACAAAGCAAAACAGGCAGCGATCGCAGCTACCGTAACAAAAGCACTGGATTATCTTGAGAAGGATCCGGAGACAAACATACCGAAGATCATGGAAATGGTTGATAAAGTAACACCGGATGGCTGGTATGCAGGACAGAGAAATGCGATCCGTCACTCCATCGAGGCAAAGGACAACTGGTATCAGCTGATCCTTCGTATGTATCAGCTGGATGCCGGCGTACGCCAGACATTTTCCGCAACTTTATTGTAAATGCCAGTCTTAAGGGAAGCGCAACGCAGGAAAAGGTATCAGAAGAGAATGACTGCAATGTACCGTGGGCAATTCTTCTTGATCCTACCAGCGCATGTAACCTTCATTGCACAGGATGCTGGGCAGCAGAGTATGGCCACAAGCTGAACCTGGATCTTGAGACCATCGATTCTATCGTAAAACAGGGTAAAGAACTGGGAACCTATATGTACATCTACACAGGCGGTGAGCCACTGGTCCGCAAAAGGATCTCATTAAGATCTGTGAGATGAATCCGGACTGCGAGTTCCTTTCCTTCACAAACGGAACTCTTATTGACGAAGAATTTTGTCAGGAAATGCTCCGTGTGAAAAACTTCGTTCCGGCTATCAGCCTTGAGGAACAGAGGCAACTACAGACGGACGTCGTGGTGATGGTGTATATCAGAAGGTTATGCACGCCATGGAGCTTCTGAAGAGCCACGGCCTTCCGTTCGGTGTTTCCACATGCTACACATCCGCAAACGTAGATGCAGTAAGCAGTGAGGAGTATTTTGATCATCTGATCGAGTGCGGAGCTTATTTTGCATGGTTCTTCCACTATATGCCGGTTGGAAATGATGCAGCAGCAGATCTCCTCCCCACACCGGAGCAGAGAATCAAAATGTATGACAGTGTCCGAAAATTCCGTGCCACAAAATCTCTCTTCACTATGGACTTCCAGAACGATGCAGAGTATGTAGGCGGATGTATCGCAGGTGGCCGCCGTTACCTTCATATCAATGCAAACGGGGATGTGGATCCTGTGTATTCATTCATTTCTCCAATGCGAACATTAAAGAATGTACACTCCTTTGAGGCGCTGAAGCAGCCCGATCTTTATGGAGTATCACAAGGGTCAGCCGTTCAACAAAAACATGCTTCGTCCATGCCCGATGCTTGAAAATCCTGAGCTTCTCCAAGATGGTTGAACGCAGGAGCGAAATCTACAGATCTTCAGTCTCCGGAAACAGCGGAGCATCTCTGTGCAAAGTGTGATCACTATGCAGAGGTATGGAAAAAACAGGCCGATGAGCTCTGGGTGAGAGCCAGGCAAAAAGCTGCAAAAAATCAACAACTTGTTAATTAACACTTGATATAGATGTTGGGATACTGTATAATGAACCCGTTTTTCAGGAGTCTGAAATAACAGTTCAGATAAAGTTCGAAACAGAAGAGACACGATACGTGTACTGACAGATAACAGGGCGGTTATATTCAGCAGTGGGTATAACTGCCTTCTTTTTTATGTTATCGTCAGGACATAGGGAAAGAAAGGATGGATTCATTATGGAAAAACAGGAGAAAAACACAGCCAGCCCTTATGAGCTGGACGGACGCCCACCTCTTAAGGTGGCAATTCCCCTTGGACTGCAGCACGTGCTTGCCATGTTTGTGGGTAATCTTACCCCCGCTTCTGATCATCACAGCAGCCTGTGGAATCGAAGCAGGGAGGGGATCTTCAGGTTGCATTACTTCAGAATGCAATGCTGATCGCAGAATTGTACACTTGTACAGGTCTTTACGATCGGACCGGTCGGTGGCAAGCTTCCTATCGTTATGGGAACCAGTTCCGGTTTCATTGGCGTATGCCAGGTGTTGCAGGAGTCATGGGTAATGGAGTGGTTGCGTATGGTGCGATCATGGCGGCATCCTTTATCGGCGGTCTTTTGAAACTGTACTTGGAAGCTTCCTGAAACCACTGAGAAAATTTTTTCCGTCAGTTGTAACAGGAACCGTTGTATTATCAATCGGTCTTTCACTGATCGGTGTGGGAATCAGCTCTTTTGGTGGCGGAAGCTCCGCAAAAGGATTACGGTTCTCTTGAAAACCTTTTCGTAGGCTTTGTAGTTCTGATCGTGATCATTGTACTGAAGCATGGAACAAAAAGGCTTCACAAGCTTTTCTTCAATCCTCATCGGTATTATCGTGGGATACATTCTGGTAAGTATCATGGCTATGGTACTTCCTACAACATTTACATATGTAGATGACACAGGTGCTACTGTGGGAGGCTACAAAGGCCTGGGTTCTCAACTGGGACAAGGTTGCTCAGGCAAAATGGTTCGCGGTACCGGCACTGATGCCTGTAAAATGGGTGTTTGACGCACGTGCGATCGTGCCGATCCTGATCATGTTTATTGTAACTGCAGTTGAAACAGTTCGGTGATATTTCCGGTATCACAGAGGGCGGTCTTGGAAGAGGCTACAGACAAAAGAGCTTTCCGGCGGCGTTATGTGTGATGGCCTTGGATCTTCCTTCGCAGCACTGTTCGGTGTGCTTCCGAACACATCCTTCAGCCAGAACGTTGGTCTGGTTGCAATGAATAAGGTTGTAAATCGTTTCTCAATTGCAACAGGCGGTATTTTCCTTATCGCATGTGGCCTGTTCCCGAAGCTTGCGGCACTGATTTCCATCATGCCACAGAGTGTTCTGGGCGGAGCAGCTGTTATGATGTTCTCATCTATTGTTGTCAGCGGTATCCAGTTAATTACCAAGTGGCCGATCGGACCGAGAAATGTTACGATCGTTTCCGTAGCACTTGGTCTTGGTTATGGACTTGGCTCCAATACAGCGATCCTGGTGCATCTGCCACAGGCGATCAGCCTGATCTTCGGCGGTTCCGGTATTGTTCCGGCAGCGGTATTTGCGATTATTCTTAATATTGTTCTTCCGAAGGATGAGAAGAGTGAGATTGAGAGAGCTGAGGAGATGCTTGAAAAAGTTAAGAATAAATAAAAAAGTGTAAGAATAAAAAAAGATTTTTTTTCTTTTTTGAGACTGTTGGACTTTATTGGTCTGACGGTCTCTTTTTTTTATATGTTTTATTTTTTTATTTTTTATTTTTAGGATAAAGGTTCGGCCTTTTTGGAAGGCGGTAATTTGCGAGAAGGGGAAGCACTCGGAGTTGCGAAAGGCCGTCTCCCCTTCTCGCGCTCTTCCCCCTCCTGGCCACGCCGCTGTTCGGCGTTGTGGTGGGCGGAATGTTCTGACAGGGTGCGGAATTCAGGGGGTGTCGAGGAGGGAGGCTGTGTCGATCTGTTGGGTGGTGGATAATAATAAAAAGGATCTGTAAAAGGCGAGATTTTACAAATAGTTCTGCCTTTTTTTCAGATCCTTTTGGTTAGTAATTGTAGGCTCCCTCATAAGCATTGCATCGTTCCTTCCGATGTCCCTGCTCTACACAGGAGCTGCACCGGTCACAAAATTCCTGTTCATAGCAGGTAGAACAGACACATCCCTTTACAGGCATCCCGGTCATAAGCCGGCGTGCAGGTAAAAGGAAGAGTATCCTTCGTAGTTTCCGTACTCATAAAGATCACGCTCCTTTTTTTTCTATATTATAGACCTATCAAAAAAGCAAAGTTTCAATACAAATAATCAGAAAATACAAAAAGATACCTGATAAAAAGTTACTGTTCACTCCGTTCTCAGCAATACGCTTCGCGATGCACAGAATTTATGCTAATCGCATAAAATTCGCGCGGGGCTATGTCTCGGGTTTTCTGTGACCTTCGCTCACAAAAAACACCTCGCGGAATATTACCATTGAATAGTAAGGATAAAAAATCGGCACAACGCTTCACATCCAACACAGTAGAATCCATCATCCCGCCAATACAGAATCACATTTCACAACGCAGAACAGCGGCGTGGCCAGGAGGGGAAGAGCGCGAGAAGGGGAGACGGCCTTCGCTAACTCCGAGTGCTTCCCTTCTCGCAACCCTGCCCACGCTAAAGTGTCCCCCTGAAAGGAAAAAAATCTTCATTTACAGCAGTTTGCAACAGCAGAAAAAAGTGCCAGCTAATAAGGATGCCACAACATCCTTATCCTACCGGGAGGAGCTCCACCGTCCGGAAGCTCCGCAAGGAAGAACCAGACCACTTTCTGTTACAGGAAGTCCGATCTCCTGTGACTCCACATTACCCTTCCAGGGTTTTAGCTCCGTGGCAAGCATATAAGTCAGAACTGCCGGTGCCAGACCTGTTGTATAGGAATTGATCAGGAAAAACAGAGGCTCATCACTGAGGATTTTGGTACACAGCTTAATCAGCGGATGGATTGCATCCTCAATCTTCCAGATCTCCCCCTTCGGACCACGTCCATAAGAAGGCGGATCCATAATGATCGCATCATAATGATTCCCTCTGCGAATCTCACGCTCAACAAACTTCACACAGTCATCCACCAGCCAGCGGATCGGCGCACCGGAAAGTCCGGGAAGCAGCAGCATTCTCTTTTTGCCCAGTTCACCATACCCTTGGAAGCGTCCACGTGAGTAACGGAAGCACCGGCTGCAGCTGCAGCCAGAGTAGCGCCGCCGGTATAGGCAAAAAGATTTAAGACCTTGATCGGGCGTCCTGCATTGCGGATCTTTTCACCGAACCAGTCCCAGTTCACCGCCTGTTCGGGAAACAGTCCTGTATGCTTGAAGCTGAAGGGCTTCAGATTAAAAAGTAAGGTTCTTGTAATGAAGCTCCCACTGATGAGGCAGATCAAAGAACTCCCATTCACCGCCGCCACGGCTTCTTCTGTGATAATGCCCGTTCATATGCTTCCAGCCACGGTTTTTGTGGGGGAGTATCCCAGATTACCTGCGGGTCCGACGAACCAGAAGATAATCCCCCCAGCGCTCCAGCTTTTCTCCTTTTTGATGTATCAATAACTTCATATTCTTTCCATCCATCTGCAATCACATGATGATCAATACCTCTTTCATAATAGTAAATTTATAAGATATATATAGCATTTCCGGAGATTACTGTACCAGATCCGGCTGACCGGGACATGAATCCATAAAAAACGCCATAATAATGTTTTTTCCAGTATAGAGGAAAAATGGATGCTGTGCAAGAGAAGTGCAGGATTTTCCACGAAAAGATTTGACAACAGCGCTTTTACATACTAAAATGTACGCAGAGATTTTCTGCCGGGGCAGAGGCTTCCCCGCTTCCGTGAAACTGTGGCTGTTTTTTTTGGGAAGAGATTTTGCAGAGAATTCTGACAGACAGAAATCGTTAACAGAAGAAACACAGCAACCGCAGATATGAAACTGTGCACAAAAAAGAGGAGAAGCAAACTTATGAAAAATATTGTGAGATGAGCAGGGAAGAGCTACTCGATTTAAAGAAAGAACTCGACCGTGAGTTCGACGAGATCAAAGCGCAGGGTCTGGCACTGGATATGTCCCGTGGTAAACCGGCACCAGATCAGCTTGACCTTTCCATGAAAATGATGGAAGTACTTGCAGGGGATGCAGATCTGAAATGTGAGACCGGCGTAGACTGCCGAAACTATGGTGTGATTGACGGTATTCCGGAAGCTAAGAGACTTCTTGGAGAGATGTCCGAGGTTGAGCCTGAGAACATCATTATCTCATGGTAACTCCAGTCTGAACGTAATGTTCGGATACCATTGCACGTTCCTATTCCCACGGAGTAATGGGAAATACTCCCTGGTGCAAGCTTGACAAGGTGAAATTCCTCTGTCCGGTACCAGGATACGACCGTCATTTCCGTATCACAGAATTTTTCGGCATTGAGATGATCAATATTCCGATGTCTCCGGAAGGCCCGGATATGGACATGGTTGAGAAATATGTCAATGAAGATCCGGCAGTAAAAAGGAATCTGGTGTGTTCCGAAATATTCCAATCCGCAGGGCTACACCTATTCCGAAGAAACAGTTAAGCGTTTTTGCGCATCTGAAACCAGCAGCTCCTGATTTCCGTAGCTACTGGGACAATGCATACAGTGTACATCATCTTTATGATGAGGATCAGGACTTCCTTGTAGAAATTTTGACTGAGTGTGCAAAAGCCGGAAATCCGGATATGGTTTATAAATTTACCTACATCCAAGATCAGCTTCCCGGGTTCTGGTATCGCAGCAGTTGCTGCATCCAAGGCGAACCTGGATGACTTCCGCAAATACATGACTGTACAGACCATCGGACACGACAAACTGAACCAGCTTCGTCACGTTCGTTTCTTCAAAGATATCAACGGACTGCATGAGCACATGAAGAAACACGCAGACATCCTTCGTCCGAAATTGAGCTTGTTCTCGCAACACTGGATAAAGAGCTTAACGGACTTGAATCGGTGAGTGGACCAAACCTCACGGCGGATATTTCATTTCCTTTGATTCTATGGAAGGCTGTCGCGAAAGCCATTGTTGCCAAGGCAAAAGAAGCAGGCGTTGTTCTTACAGGAGCAGGCGCTACTTATCCATATGGAAAAGACCCGCACGACTCCAACATCCGTATTGCACCAAGCTACCCAAGCGTTGAGGAGCTTGGCAAGGCAGCAGAGGTATTTGTTCTCTGTGTGAAGCTTGTAAGTGTGGAAAAACTTCTGGAGAAATAAATCGATCACATCAGACTGCCCGGTATTTCAGCACGCGTAATACCGGGCAGTCATAACTATTGGAGAGAGCTCATGGATGAGGAAAAAGAAAAAATGAAAACGGGCAAAAAAGTTGGTCATTGCACTGATCATGATCCTGCTGATCCTTACAGCAGGGGCTTATGGATATGGTGTACACTATTTTACAGATCATTTTTTGCCGGGATCTCAGGTGAATGGTTTTAACTGCTCCCTATAAAACTGCAGATGAAACAGAAAAGCTTTTGCAAAGGAAGTGCAGGCATATGTTCTTACCGTTGATACAAGAAACAACGGAAAAGAGAGCATTACCGCAAAAAGAAGCCGGCCTGGTCTACAAGCCGGATGGCGGAGCCAAAAAAGCTGATCAAGAAACAGGACCGGTACAAATGGTTCCTTGCTTTTTTAATCAGAAGAAAAAAATATACACTGGCAACGGATACTGCTTATGAAGATCAGAACAAGCTGACAGAGGCTGTGAAGAATCTGAAATGCATGCAGAAGGACAATATGGAAAAGCCTGCAGACGCATGCATTAAGGATAATGGCGAAACCTACGAGATCCAGCCGGAAAAAGAAGGAACGACCCTGGATACAAAAAAGGTTCAGAAGGTGATCCGTGCAGCTGTTTCCGCAGGAGACAAAACAGTTAGTCTGGAAAAAAAAACTGCTACAAAAAACCATCGATATATAAAGACGATGAAGCTCTGAAAAAAGATTGTGACCAGATGAACAAGCTTATCAGCTGCGTGATCACCTATGATTTTTTTTCGGACCGGTCGGAACAGCTTGACCGAAATACCATCAAAGACTGGCTGGTCAGGGACGCAAACGGAGATTATATAGTAAACAAAGATCAGGTTGCAGCTTATGTGAACAGCCTGGGATATAAATATGATACCTTTGGCTGCACGAGGACATTTACCCACCTACGATGGCCGCCAGAAGACTATCAAGGGCGGTGATTACGGATGGGCTATCGATCAGACCACAGAGACTGAATGGCTTTATAATGCCATTCTTGCAGGAACCAGAAGTGAGACAGCCGGCGTATGCTTACAGCGGACTTTGCCGTGACACCAATGATATAGGAAATACATATGTAGAGATTGACCTGACCAACCAGAGAATGGTATTTTATAAAGATGGACAGCTTCTGGCAGATACACCTGTAGTAACCGGCTGTGTCCGAAAGGGCCATTCCACACCAACCGGATGCTTTGCACTGGATGCCATGCGTTCACCGGCAGTTTTGAAGGGACCCGGGATATGCATCACCGGTTACATACTGGATGCCGTTTTCCGGAGGAGTCGGAATCCATGACGCAAGCTGGCGTCTCACAGTATGGCGGGCAGATCTATATCACAAATGGTTCTCATGGCTGTGTAAACACCCTGAAGGATAAGGCGGCAATCATTTATAATAATATTAGTGTAGGAGTACCGATCGTAGTTTATGAATAAGAGAATAAAAGAAATATTAAAAGAATACGAAAAAAGAAAACACAAGATCAAATAAGGGAGATGAAAGTATGAATATCGTTGTATTGGCAGGCGGAACCAGTACAGAAAGAGAGATTCCATCGTAACAGGAACCGGTGTCTGCAAGGCACTTCGTAAAAAAGGCCATAATGCCATTCTTGTAGATATTTTCTGCTGGACTGGAGCCGGTGGACTGGGATGAGCCCTTTGAGATAAAGATTATGAGGTAGATTCTGCGGCAGAGTATATGAGAAGCTTCGATGATGATATCGAAGAGATCAAACGCACAAGAAGAAGCTTTTTCGGACCGAATGTACTGGAATTGTGTCAGGCAGCAGACATTGTATTTATGGGACTTCACGGTTCCAACGGAGAGGATGGAAAGAAGCGTTCAGGCAACCTTCGATCTTCTGGGGATCCGTTACACAGGAACCGGATATTTAAGCAGTGCCCTTGCTATGGATAAGGGCTCACCAAGAAGATCTTTCTCATGGATCAGGTACCGACACCGAAGGGCGTTTCCATGCTGAAAGAAAACCGTACAAGAAACATCCATGATCTTGGTATGGAATTTCCTGTTGTTGTAAAACATGCTGCGGTGGTTCCAGCGTAGGTGTTTATATTGTAAACAACCAGAAAGAATATGAGGATGCCATTGATGGTGCTTATTCTTATGAAGATGAGGTAGTTGTTGAAGAGTATATCAGGGGTCGTGAGTTTTCCGTTGCAGTTGTAGACGGAAAGGCTTATCCGATCATCGAGATCGCACCGAAGCAGGGCTTTTATGATTACAAGAACAAATATCAGGCAGGCTCCACAGTAAAACCTGTCCGGCTGAGATCTCACCGGAACTGACTGAGAAGATGCAGCATTATGCGGAAGCTGGCGCAAAGGCTCTCTGCATTGAGGGCTATGCACGTTTTGACTTCATGATGAAAGAAAATGGTGATATGTACTGCCTGGAGGCAAACACACTTCCGGGAATGACACCCACCAGTCTGATCCCTCAGGAAGCAAAGGTCCTGGGAATCGACTATCCGGACCTCTGTGAAGAACTGATCCGCATTTCTTTTAAGAAATACAGCAAATAAAATATCTGACCGTAACTCCTCCTGTTGACAGGAGGAGTTTCTGGCAAAAAGAAAGGATTTTATTCATGAAAAATCTTACATTGGAAAATATCACAAAAGTCTGCAATGGTATTTACCACGGCCCGCAGGAAAAACTTCAGGAGGAAGTGACTGCGATCACAACGGACAGCCGTAAGGTGGAAAAAGGAGGTCTTTTTGTACCGGTAGTAGGAGAGCGTGTGGATGCTCACCGTTTTATCCCGCAGGTAATGGAAGCAGGTGCACTCGCGACCTTATCCGAGAGAACTCTTGAAGGGGCGGATCATCCGTATATCCAGGTAGGCTCCTCCCTTCAGGCAGTAAAAGACATTGCGGAGTTTTATCTGGAGCAGCTTGATATTCCTGTTGTGGGAATCACAGGAAGCGTTGGAAAGACCAGCACAAAAGAGGTGATCGCCTCTGTGCTGAAGGAAAAATACCGTACACTGAAAACCCAGGGAAATTTCAACAATGAGCTGGGACTTCCACTGACAGTATTCCGCCTTCGTGATGAAGATGAGATCGCAGTTCTGGAAATGGGAATCAGTGATTTCGGTGAGATGACCCGTCTTGCAAAAGATCGCAAAACCGGACACCTGCGTGATCACAAATATCGGAACCTGCCATCTGGAAAACCTTGGGGACAGAGACGGCGTCCTGAAGGCAAAAACAGAGAAGAATATCATGGGATCCGTCCGGTATTTTTCGGATTAAATATTTTGTGTACGCAGATGAAATTGAAAAGTCTGGGTCTGAAAGGCATGTCCTGCAGTGGATCCATATGGGAGAGCAGAGCTTTTCTGTACTTGTACCGATGCCGGGAACTATGGTATATAATGCTCTTGCAGCAGCGGCGATCGGAAAATTTATGGTCTGACAGCAGAGGAGATCAGGAGAGGGATTGAAAGTCTCTATCAGCTACCGATGATAAACAGAAAGCTCTATTGTAGATGACTGCATAATGCAAATCCCATGTCCATGAAGGCGTCTCTGACGTTCTGAAGGAGTAGCCGGTATTTGGGAGATAAGTGGAGAGCTGGGAGAAAATGAGGTTCAGCTATTAGGAGCTCATGCGGCATCCTGCGGAATTGACAAATGTATCTGCGTAGGAGAGCTTCCGCACATAAATCAAGGCGGCAAAGAAAACAGATCCTGATTTTGATTGCCATATCAGAACCCGTGAGGAGCTTCTGCAGCATTTAAGGTGATCATAAAATAGGAAAATATTTTATGCAGAGGATGTGGTGCAGACACTGGATAACCCAAGAAACCACCGAGAATTTGACGAACGATTTATGTTTCATACAGAACAGGAACTGGCGGTATAATGTTCGTAAAGGTTACTGTTTATTGAACAGTATTCCGCCAGGTATTTTTTTGAAATCAGAGTTCCTTCAAAAGAACTGCAGTGCCAAGATGACAAGACAGTTTCCCAATTTGAAAGAAAGCATAGGAGGACGACCTGCTGGAAAATTATGGATCTGCAGATATTGCTCTACAGTATGGCGGCCCTTAGGACCGCTCAGGCAATTGGAATGCGACGACAAGCCTCACCTACAGAAGAATGCTGAAAAGTACCAGGAGAGCAAAAGAAACACAGGCTTTTTGCAGAAAAAAGCACCCAAAGGGGCAGGCAGCAAGTCAGCGGATCAGCCCTGAAGGAAAATGGCTGAGACTTTGGAAAACACAGGACAGGCTTCTTCACAGAATGAATCAGCTGGTGTGGTATCCGGCACTTTGTCCACTGTGATTCTTGGCTGTACCCATCTATTTTCAAGACGTTAAGGATAGAAGAGGGACTTCCTCTGACTTATCTGTATGTGGGCGCTACTGTACCGGTGGTGTTATTTGCTCACTTACGTCAGGCGTTGGATTTTTCTTACAAAGAAGAGGCTGGTGATGGATACGTTGGCAGATTATATGGAGCAGATAAGGAAACTGGACAGAAGAGATTCAGCCGCGAAAAAGCCTATTTTACAAAGGAAGAAATCGTAGATAAGATTACCAGTAACTTATCAAGCAGAGCAGCTGCTTCCAGGAAATCATTTCAGTAGATGCGGCTCCTGAGGAAGAGATTATGAGAGTATCCAGGAGTTTTATGGCTTGACAATTACAGAATAGTAGATGAGGCGCAAGCACTATCAGCCTTGCGCTCTTATGTTTAAAGAGGTTATTATTTTTCCCAAATTTACAGCAACGCTGCAAACTTAATTCTCGAGGTTCTGTGAACTTTGTTCACAAAAACCTCATGAGAACATCACCAGTGAATAATAACAGGATAGTAACACTTATTGTACATTTTATAGTTTAGGATTGCATTTTCCAGGAAAACAGTATTTATAAAACAGATGAGAAACGCACGACTATAAGTAGGCACAGAAGAAAGCGAGGCACATTAGAAAATTGTAATTCTGGGAAGCAGACAGCCTGGGACAGGATATAGTATTTACTCCATTTGGGCACTGGGCGAAGTAGTATTATATCGAAGTACAACTTTATGAATGAAATGGAAGAAAGACAAAAGACATGAATTGCTGAGTCGTGGCCAACAAGGTTTAATCTGCAGAGTCTACCGTGGAAAAGCACAGGGGAACCACAAGAGCTGGAGTCTGCCTGGCCGCAACAGGCTTTAACAACCTGGATGGAACTATCTGAAAGGGAATTGCGAAAACACAATGTTGCCGGATACTCTAAACAGAGTGGCACAGCATACCTTCGCTCTTCACTTTTCTATATTCTGGAAACACAGAATTACGGCAATTGCAAAATCCGGAGATATACAAGGAGGGAACCTGTTTCTCCCATTTCGGACAGAATTTCTTCAGAGCTGGATGAAAAAACCTGGGGAATTATCAGTCTTGGCGCAATTGGAAACAAGGGAATTGGCGCATAGTGCCAAGGGGCATTTGCTGCCATATTATCTGCTATTCCGCTTCCGGGAAAATACAATACAAGTACTGAACAGGTATGCTGGATGGGCTTCTTTCCCGCTCTGATATTCTTTCCGTCCATGCACCCGCTGAACAGGTACACGGAGAATCTGATGACACTGGAAAATTCCGCAAAGATGAAAGAAATCCGCTATTTTCCTGAATCTTGCACTTGAGGCTTCATTGTAAAATGAGCCTTGAATTTATGGCTCTTACCAGAAACCCATTGCAGGTGCAGGCCTTGATGTCTTTGCAAAGAGCCAATGAATCCGGAGAATCCGCTACCAAGATCCAGGACAGCAATAAAACTGATCATTACTCCGCATATTGCATGGAGCTTTTTGAAAGGAGACCAGATTCACTTGTGAAGTGGATGGAAAGTGAAAAGCATTTAAGCAGTTTCAACGTGACGACTGAGGACAAACAGGAGTATATTAAAGTTTCAGGCCAGGGGATGGAATTAGGAATATTTGGCGGACGCTTGTCTATTATTAGAAATAAGAAACAGTTTTCATTTATAATTAAAAGAAAAGTGTTTGAGAATGTCTGATACAGGAAGGAGGCTACATGGCAAAGGAAATACTATGCAGTAAGAACAGGCAAGAAAAACAAAATTATATTTATGGCCACCAGGCGAGTGCCAGAAACAGATCATGGGATTTTCAGGGCAAATTTAAGGGGAGAAACTTCCACTATGGAAGGGCACAGGCATTTGCCGGTGGCTGAGGTGCAGAGGGCATCGGATACACTTTCAGGGCAGAAAAACCTGCGTCAGACAGGTGATTGCCTACGTAGATGGCAATTTTAACTCACAACACCAAGCAGATTTTCCTACGGAATGAATCATCCCTGAAGGATGAGAGAAAAGGCACACATTCTGCGAAAAACGCTGAACGAAACTGGCACTGATACATGGCCTGCTTAGGAGAAATCAAAACTCCAAGCAACAGCTGATATACTATGAATCATATATTCAAAATACACCATTACCATGATTATGAAAGCATTGCCAAATGGTGCACCAGTACGCAAGCTACAAACCCGGAACAATTGCGTATCAGAGCTTTTACCGGGAGCCATGAAGAAGTAAGTATTTTGTAAGTAAAAGGACATCGGCAAACAAATACAACGATATGGCTGACAGCTTGCAAAGAAGCTCTCAAAGGAATCCTGTGGCGGATCCGGGGGCTTTTGTAATCTGTGCGCCACCATAACAATCTGAACTTAATTTACTGCAGCTAGTACAGCGAATATTAACCATTTATAGCAGAATCTTATAACAAAACCAGGTAAAATCCATAAGGCCGCTAGAGTTTGCTGTAATACTTGCAACTCTTTTGCCTCTGCGAAAGCTGAGGTCATAAAACACTTACCCGGTGATTCTCGCACCATGCGTGGAGGCATTGTTGTTGCTCTGCACAGCGTCAGCATACATAAACATTCTTGTATCCGGTGCCTTGGCGAGGTAAACTGGAAATGCCAGCGTCGGAAACGCGATCTCCGTTGTGATGGAAAATGGTCATTTGCAAAGAAGTAGCCGGTAGCCGGTCACCGCCTGGTCCGAAATCACGCCAGATATTATAATGGCCCATGATCACTTGTGATTTGAAGCATGTCACGAAACTACAGGATTTGGACATGCTGGAATTGGTGATCTCTGCTGCAATCTGCTTTGGGGCCGGTTGGCAATCTAGACACAGATGTTCTCTTTCCGCTGGCAGTATAGTAGGAATTAGAACCCTTTTTTCACTGCCGATTACATGACTTTTATTATCGATGTAGTAAGTAAATCCTATAACCTTTATTAACAGTAGTATTTTTTAATAGGGTTCCACTTGGCTGAAATAGAAATAAGATTCTGCCAATCTTCTGGAAACCAGTGAGGGCGTTTTCCCTTTTCGATAAAATATCTTCTGATTCCGGATTTAGTCTTCACCCAGCCCTTTTCTGTAGCTTTTTTAGGTGTCAGATAGAGTTAATGTAGTTTCCGTTACCTGAGAAGGTGCAGCAGCTGCGTTGCAGTTACCGGGTAAGGGGCAAGTACTGCGCTGGTGAGGAACCAGCATAAACATTTTGTCTTTTCATCATTCTCCATCTTCCTCTATTACCTGTATTTCCAGGTAATCGAAAGTCAATCCTGTTTCAATAAAATTATCACAATCAAAAGAAACGTGTTTGCACCATGGCTTCTTAAAATCCCGCACCGTAGTATCAGCCAGATCGGATTTCCCCAGATCCAGCTCATAACAGATCTGCTCAGACAGTGAAAAACCTTGGCCGTCCTGGTCTCCTGGCGGTCATCACAGATCGGTATCCTTCAGCATATGGTTATCTTTTCCAGATTCGTCCCCAAAGGCGAAACATCTTAGAACACCTCCCATTATTTCAGTGTTGGTAGATTCTACCTTATCACTGATTTGAAAAATTGCAACAGGTAATGAACAAAATTACAGACCATTTTTTGCAAAAGCTTTTTAGCACGCTAAAAGTGTTTTGCTTGCCCTTTCGGAGAAATCTACTATAATTAACGATAATGTTGTTGCTGTTCACAAAA
>VOFI01002763.1_pt1 | contig 37800 bp, 46 predicted proteins | sample 5384131 | NCBI WGS metagenome assembly VOFI01 (sample SAMN12384728, study PRJNA508395) | human gut metagenome | isolation source: healthy gut H | host: Homo sapiens | reverse complement strand
TCTCATGCCCATCTACATCAGACGCTCATGGGCTACTCGGCCACCGTCTCCGGATTGGTGCTGCTCCCCGGCGCCATCATCATGGGCGCCATGAACCCCATCGCCGGCCGCCTCTTCGACAAGCACGGCCCGCGCAAGCTCCGGCATCATCGGCATGGTGCTGCTGTTCGTCACCACGCTCGGTTTCGCCTTCATCAACCTCGAGACCAGCCTGGCCTACCTCACGGCGCTCTACGCGGTGCGCATGCTTTCGATGGCGCTGGTGAACATGCCCATCACCACCTGGGGCATGAACGCGCTCGACGACAGGGTGATGAACCACGGCACCTCGGTCAACAACACGTTGCGCCAGGTGGCGGGCTCGCTGGAACCGCCGTCATCATCTCGGCGTCGACCATGACCAGAAACCTTCGCCGTAGGCGCTGGTGGGCGAGTGCAGGCCACCATGTACGGCATCAACGTGGCGTTTTCGTCTGCGCCGCTCTCATGCTGGTGGGGCTCGTGCTCACCGTGGCGTTCGTGAAGAGACAAGCCCGGCGAGGTCGAAGTGGCCGACGAGGGCGATGCCCGCAAGACGCTGCTGCAGTCCATCATGAAAACCGACGTGTACTCGCTACGTTACGACGCAACCGTGGAAGACGCGATGCACCTGTTCATCGAGAAGAACATCAGCGCCGCGCCCATCATCGGCGAGGCGGGCGAGCCGTCGGGTTCATCTCCGGACGGCGACATCCTGAAACGTCTCTCCTCGCAGACGGGCTCGTTCGTCGACCCCGTCGTGCTCATCGCCAACTCGGTGCGCGATGAGACCGCCTGACGAGCGACTCGAACAGCTCATGAAGTGCAAGGTGAAGGAAATCGGCGTCCCGCGCTCGATCGGCGTGAACATTCACGCGGACATATCCGAAGTCTGCCGCGTGCTCGCGCAGAACCACCTGAAGAAGGTTCCCGTCATGGAAGACGGCGCATCGTCGGCATCATCAACCGCTCCGACATCACGCAGTACTCCATGCGCGCTTATCTGGACAAACGCGAGGAGGATGCGGCGTAGGGCGGCGGCAGGGGAGTTACGGCTCAAACCGAACTCGGCACGCGAAGCGGAAACGGGCCGGCTCGGCGTGGGGGCGCGCAGGACGCGAAGCGGCGTAGCCGAAGTTTTGCACACGTCGAGAACATGCAACCGGCCCGCGCCCGACCCGAGTCGGCCGTCAGCTGATGACTTTGCTCGCCACGCGCACGCGGCCGAGAGCACCGGGGTCGAGTCGCACCCAAGCCCGTCGCCGCGGCCCGATCCGTTGAGCATGACGTAGCCGCCCCTCACCTCGTACGGAGGGTCGGTCACGTCTTCGTCGAAATACAGAGTCGGCTCCCCGATGTCGCCCGGCATGATGACGCCAGGCAGCGTCTCGAACGACGCCAGCACGCGACGCGCCACGCCGGTGTCGTACATGCCGCTCATCCACACCTCGCACCCGCGCAACTGGGCCTCCACGATGAAGCGCAGCGCAGACTCGACGCCTCCGAACTTCCCGATCTTCATCGAAACGCACTTCAGATCGGGTGCGCGAAGATGCGGCACGCCTCCTCCATGGTGGTGAACGATTCGTCCACGCACACCGGCGTGGCGATCTTGCGCTGAAGGAGCGCCAACCGCACGATCACGTCGCGACGCCCCACGGAGTCGGCCCGTCGCGGGGCGAGCGGCTCTTCGATCCAGCCGATCCCCAGGTCATCGTAGAAGCGCAGCTCGTCGATATCCCGCTCGGTGTAGCTCTGGTTCGCATCGAGCGTGATGAACAGCTCGATGCGCCCGACGCACGGCGCGCACCGCTTCGAACCCCGAGCCCGGGCCACCTTCATCTTCACGCGACGATACCCCGCGCGACGAAGGGCGGAAACCTGCTCGAGCACGTCGCGCACCTCACCCAACCCGACGACCGCCCCCGCTCCGACAAGCGCGCGATCGCCCTTCGTCGACGCGGTTCGCGGAAAGGTTCGCGGGTAGGTCGCCTCGCCCATGTTCGGCGCTCAGGCGCTTGTATTCCTCGTTCAAAAAGCCTCCACAAAGGCTTGCTGACGATACGTCCGTAAAGGTCCCAACATGCCGACTCGAGAGCGCACATCGCCATCGGGTGAGACGCCGATTTCGGCAACGCCATCAGGAAGTCCGCGACCTCGCGAGGATGGGAGAACGACCGACCGACGAGCGCCGGCGCCAGCGTGCGGCGCAGGATGAACGCGTCGTCGCCAAGCGTTTCCGGCAAGAACCAATCCGTCTTGAACGACGAGCACTCGCCCAGGCCCACGCGCCCCTGCGCGTCAACCACCTCGATGAGGATAAGCTCGCGATCCGTCAACGTCGTCTTCGCCGATCTGAACGGCTTCTTGAACGGAATCTTCACATGGTGAAGCACGACGCGCTCCACCTTGATGCGCTGCGCGTAAAGCTCCTCGACAGCCACGCGGTTGATCTTGCCGATGCCCATGCGCGGGAGCGCATCGACCACCAGCATATCATCGGGCGTGTTGAGCTTCGACAGACGCCCTGTCACGGCGTGGTAAACGTCCTCGGCGCACAGGTCGGGGCTCGCGGCGCTCCACCACCGCCACAGGACGCCTGCCCCAGACGGCGTCGGCCACGCCGAACACGTGCGCGTCCGCCACGCCGGAGACCGAACGCAGGACGCCGGCGATTTCCGCTGGGTAGACGTTCTCCCCTCCCGAGACGAACATGTCGCCGGTGCGTTCCTTCACATATATGCAGCCGTCGTGCAAAGCCGCAGTGTCGCCCGTGAGGAAGAACCCGTCGACGGTAAACGCCGCATGCGCGTTGAGGTACCGTCGAACACGCCGGGACCGCGCACCGCAAGCCGCCCGAACCCCGCCGCATCCGGGTCGACGATGCGCGCGGGTACCCGTCGAGCAGCTTCATGCCGCCGGTGAACTCGTCGGTCACGAGGCTGTTGGCGATCTGGCTGGACGTTTCGGTCATGCCGTAGCTTGCGAACACGCGAACTCCCAGGCCCAGGGCGCGATCGATCGTCTGCGGGTTCAACGCGGCCCCGCCGAGCAGCACGCAGCGATACATCGCCAAGCGCGTCGCGCCCGCGTCGGCGCCGCGACCCGCGGCCTCGCCACCCGCCGCAGCCGGCGGGCGAACCGGCGTCGCATCGCGACCCGGCAGACCGCCCGCCGCGCACGGTCTGCGGCCCGCGGCCTTCGCCATGCGATCCCTCTTCCACCGAGAGCATGTCCTGCAGCATCTTATCGACCACCGAGATGTGCGTCGCGCGTCGGACCTCGGCGTCGTGCAGCACGCGCTCGGCATCGAAGCGCTCGTAGACGCGCAAGGGGAACGCGCGCCAAGACGGCGCGCACGAGCACCTGAAACCCACCGATATGATAAAAGTGGAAGCACCGCCTGCCACAGGCCCGCGCCCGCGCCCGCCGAGGAACGGTTGGCGGCGCGTGCCGATCCGACCAAGTTTCCCCAGGTCAGTTTCACCGCCTTCGACTTCCCCGTGGTACCCGAGGTGAACATGACGAGGGCGTCGGCGCTCGGATCGAACAGATGCGCCTCGCGCTCGGCGAAATGGATGGTGTCCTCCACCACGTCCTGACGCGCGCCCATGATGGCGTGACCGCGCCGCGACGCGCCGTACACCCCCGCGACGATGCCCTCGTCGTCGCCAAACGACAGCTTCACGTGATCGATGATCTCGCAAAGCCGTTCGGAGTTGATGGTGTAGGAGATGCGCAGATTCTCCCGCTCGGCGTCGAGCAACCGCACGTGACTTCTCGGCCTCGCTCAAGCGCTGGTTGAGCGTCACCAGCGAAAACGAGCCGTAACCCGCAGCCAGGGCGAGGAAGGCGAACTCGGGGCAGTTAGGCAGATCCACCACCACCGCATCGCCCCGGCGAACGCCCGAATCCTGCAATCGCCGAGCCATCGCGGCAGCGGCCACACGCGCCTGACGGTACGTGTTACCGTCTCCATGCCGCAAAGCGTCGACAAAGGTGAGAAATACCTGGTCGGGGGAATACGCGGGCCGTGTTGTCGAAAAACGTCGATCAAGCTGAATTCCTACGGGAACTTTCGGGGTACTGGGTGAAGTCGGGAGCGCGCTTCTCCTTGAACGCGTCGCGGCCCTCCTTCGCCTCGTCGGTGGTGTAGTATAGAAGCGTGGCGTCGCCGGCGAGCTGCTGAATGCCCGCAAGGCCGTCGGTGGCCGCGTTGAACGACGCCTTCATGAAGCGAAGCGCCGTCAGGGGAGAACTGCAGCATCTCGCGCGCCCACGCGACGCACTCGGCCTCGAGCTCGTCGAAGGGCACGACCTTGTTGACGAGGCCCATTTCCAACGCCTCGTCAGCCGTGTATTGGCGGCAGAGATACCAGATCTCGCGCGCCTTCTTCTGACCCACGATGGCCGCCAGATAGCCGGCGCCATAGCCGGCGTCGAAGCTGCCCACCTTGGGACCGGTCTGGCCGAACTTGGCCGTTTCCGCCGCAATGGACAGGTCGCACAGGATGTGCAGCACATGTCCGCCGCCGATGGCGTAGCCGTTCACCATGGCGACGACCGGGCTTGGGCACCACGCGGATGAGCCTCTGCAGGTCCAGCACGTTCAGGCGCGGGATGGAGTCCTCGCCGACGTAGCCGCCGTTGCCGCGGATCTTCTGGTCGCCGCCGGAGCAGAACGCCTCGTCCTCGTGGCGCCCTCCGTGGTTCATGCCCGTCAGGATGATGACGCCGCCCTCCCGCGTCGTCGCGCGCAACGCTGAAGGCGTCGTACATCGTTGACGGTCAGCGGCGTGAACGCGTTGCGGCGCTCGGGCCTGTTGATGGTGATCTTCGCAATGCCGTCGCAAGTCTCGTACACGATCTCGCGGTACTGCTTGCCGGGCTTCCATTGAATATCGCTCATGGGTGTCCTTCTCGTGTTCAAGCGGGCAGCCCGCGGAAACGAGCGCGGGCCGACATGCTTCCATAGTAGCGCTCTCCCCGCGCGTTATCGAGCGCCGGCGATCGTTCGCCATGCGAATTACCCAACCCGAGATGACGAAACAGGATTCCGCGGCACGGCGGCGGGGAACCGCACCGTAAAAGCGGCCCTGCAACGCGCGTGTCTGAAAAACACCTCCGCGATTCCCATTTTTCAACGACTTGTATCAGCGAATGCGGACACCGTCAGCGAGTCTCTTCCGCGCACGCTTTTCACCTGCGACTTTAGGAAGAAGAACGCTGCAAACATACCGAAGCAACGGGCAACGCCCGCCTCCGGGAGGGCAAAACCTTCGCTGGAATGATACATATCGTCGAAAACGGGAAGGCACGCCCTCGAAACTGGGCACGAGGAAGCTCGAACGCTGGACGCACAACCTCCACCACTATGCGAGCGAACGTCCCAGGTGCCATATCCCGCAAGATTCCGCTACTGCAGCAAACCCGCCACCACGCGCGCGAACGCCTCGGGCTGCTCCAGATGCACGTTGTGCCCCGCATGCGCGATGCACTCGACACGCGCAGCCGGCACGAGCTCGGCCACGCGGTGCGCCACGGCGCCGTACTTCTCGTCCAAGCGCCCGTGCACGTACACGACCCTCACGCCGCACTCGGCGGCGCATGCGAGCGCCGCGAGGGGAGTCGGCCTCGCCCGCTTGGCAATGCTGCCCCGCCTCCGTCAGAGACGAGGCAAGTTCCTCGGCGTCGTGCGCCACGCGATCTGAGCGAACCCGCGCGCGCACGTCGGCGGAAAGCGCGCGCTGCGACGCGAACAACGGCAGGGTCTCCCACCGGTCCATGAACGCCGCGACGCCGTTCTCGCGCAGGTCGGCCGCCCACGCATCGCCGCGCGCCGGAACGCCTCGCGAGCCGCCTCGTCCGCAGGCCCCAGCCCCGCGCCCTCCAGAGCCAGCGCCGAAAGCGGCAAGCGCTCGCCCGCCGCCTGCGCGCGCGCCAACGTCTCGAGCGCGATGCGCCCTCCCATGGAATAGCCCACGACCACGCACGGCTCACCCGATGCGCGGGCGACATCGCGCACGATCTCGGCAACACGCCGGCACGCAGCGTCCAGGGAAAACGGCCTCGCCTGCGCGTACAAATCCGGCACATGCACCTCATGCCCGCGTGCGCGCAGCGCATTCGCCACCGCGTCCCACGAACGGGGCGTCTGCGCGAACCCGTGCAGCAAGATGACGGGGGATCGGCGCCTCCGCTCGCGCTTGCCTCCCGCGCACGCGCGCCGGAGCTTGCATCCGCGCGGACGCACCCGTCAACGCCCGCGCCCGCATCCATGCCCTGCCCGAGAGCACCCGCGCCCGGGCTCATGCCCCGCATCCCGCGTCGTCTCGGCCGCCGACAGCGGCTCCTCCACACCCGCCACGGCGCTACTTCTGAAACTTCCCGTAGCGCTCTTTTCACGCCGCGCAGCGGAACCGTCACCTCGATGAGGCTTACGCCGGGCGTCCCGAGCAGCTCCTCGTACACGGCGGCGAACTCTTCCACCGTCGACACCGCGCGGTACGGCACGGAAAACGCGCGCGCCGCCTGCTCGAAGCGCACGTCTTGGGGCACCAGGAACAACCGCTCGAAGTAATCGTCGCCAGATGCCTGGGGAAGCATGTCGAAGATGGCGCCGCCGTTGTTGTTCAAAAGCACGATCACCATGCTCGAAGCCTGCGCACCGCCGTGATGCACCAGCATCTCGCGCTGCAAACGCAAGCGCGCTCAGATCGTGCAACATGGTGAAATCGCCCGTCAGATACGTGGTCTGCGCGAAAGTTCTGCGCCGCGCCGAGAGCTGTCGACGTAGTGCCGTCGATGCCGTTCTGGCCGCGGTTGCACAGCACGCACAGGGGCTTGCCGCCCTTCACCAAAAACATGTCGATCGCGCGAATGGACATCGAGTTCGCGGAGAACACGCACGAGTCCGCAGGTGCCAACTCGAGCAGCTTGCGCACGTAGGCGCCCTCGAAGCAGTCGACCTCGTCAGCAGGCGCGGCCCCCACCGCCAGAATGCGCTCCCGCGCCGCGTCGTTTTCCGCAACCCACGCGCGCGCGAACTCAACTGCGCCTCGTCGGGCGCACCCGACCACGCCGCGGTCGCAAACGACAGCGGATCCGCCGCCACGAACGTGTCAGTGGCGAAGTTGAAGTCGCGCGTCTGCGCGCAGTCGACCACGATGGCTTGCACGGCGCCCGCACGGCGCGCGGCCTCGACGGCCTTCGTCGCCGACTTCGAGATGGGGAAGCGCCCGAAGCGAATCACCACATCGGGCTGCGGCGCCGAAGGATTGCGGAAGACGTTGTCGTAGTTGTCGATGACCAGCGGGTCGTCGACGGCGCGCAAGCCCGACAACGGGTCCGCCAAAAGCGGATATCCCATCGCGCGCGCCACGCAACCACGCGCCGCGCCTGCGCGAGCGTCTCGCGGTACCCTCGCCCGCCATCACCAGCACGCGCTTGCCGGCGCACGCCGCTTCTATCGCGTGCATCGTCGAGCGCGTCGAGCGCGTATCCGCACCGAGCAGCGCGGGAAGCTCGCCTGCGCTGCGACCTGCGGCGAAGCAGTCGCCAGAAGCCGCATCGTCCAAACCGTCCGCAGCAAGCGCGTCGGCGCCGGGAAATCGGGCTTGAGCGGCTCGTCGAACGGGAAGTTCACGTGAACGGGACCCGCCATGCGCGCACCCACGCGAGGCGACCTGCACGTGCGCTTCCGCGTCTCCCGCCGCAGCCGATGCCGCGCCTCCGGCGTACCTGTCGCCGTCGATGCCGCCCGCCCCTCCGAGCGCCGCGAGGCACGCCTCGCGCGCGGCCTGCCGGACGAAGCCCAACCCAGCATCGGTCGCATCCGGCAACGGCATCGCGCGCGAAACGCCCGCACGTGATCGCCGTAGGCCTTCAGCTGATCGGTCGTCTGCGGCGCGCCGAGCCCCTGCAACTGAGGCGGGCGATCACCCGACAGAACGATCAACGGCACGCGCGAGGTCTCCGCCTCCATGACGGCGGGGTAATAGTTCGCAAGCGCCGTTCCCGACGTGCACACCAACGCGGCGGGGCGCCCGCTCGCCTTGGCCAGGCCCAGCCCGAGAAACGCCGCCCCGCGCTCGTCGACGTCGACGTAGAGCCGCGCGCGCTCGGGACTCCTGCGCGACAACTCGAACGCCGCCATGGCCAGCGCGGTCGAACGCGATCCGGGGCTCACCACGAAATCGCGCACGCCCCAGCGCGTCAGCTCGTCCAGAAACGCCGCCACCCACAGCGCGGTCGCCTGCTCGTGCGTCGCCCGCTCGCCCGCTCGCTTACGCCCGCCCCGCTCGCGGGCGGTCAGCTCGCCCATCTTCTGCGTCATCGGGCGTCGCCTTCCTTCTCCTCGTACGTGCTTTCTCCGTCGAAAGCGGACAGCACCGTTTTCAGCTTGAGGTCGATCTCGTCGTACTCCGCCGCCGCATCGCTTCCCGCGACGATGCCGCAGCCCGCGTACACCCAGCCGATCTCACCGTCGAACACGCCCGTGCGCAACGCCACCGCGAACTCGCCGTCGCCCGCTGCGTCCACGAACCCCGCCGCGCCCGCGTAGAACCCGCGGTTGTACGACTCGATGCGCCGGAGCAGCATCTTCGCCTCGCCGACGGGAGTCCCGCTGGTAGCGGGCGTGGGATGAAGGTCCTCCGCCATCGCGCGGATGTCGACGCCCTCGAGCATCTTCGCACGCGCAGGCGTGTGCAGATGCTGCACGTGCGCCAGCGACATGATGCCGGGCGTTGCGGGGACATCGACGTCGTAGCACGTGCGGTTGAACACCTCGCGGATGAACTGCACCACGTAGTCGTGCTCGCCGCGATTCTTCTCGTCGGCCATCAGATCCCGCGCCAGTTGCGCGCGCTCCTCCTCGTCGGCGCCTGCGGGCACGTGCCCGCCAAGCACATCGACTCCACGGCGTTGCCGTGCTTGCGCACCAGCAGCTCGGGCGTGCAGCCGCAAAGAACACATCCGCATAGCGGTACAAAATCACCTTGCCGCGCGCGCTGCCGTCGATGAGGTTCACCAACAGATCCTTCGAAGAGAACGGGTGAACCGCCGTCAGCTTCTGCCTGCGCGAGAGCACCACCTTCTCCACGCGCCCCTCGGCGATGGCGCCGAGGGCCTTGCCCATCGCGTCCATCCACGCCTCGCGAGAATCGCGCTCGATCGCATACGGCACGCTGACGCGCGTCCTGCGCGGCGCGTCCTTGCACATGCGCAGGAAACGCTCGACGCGACCCGGATACACCGCCCCAGCGAGTTCACCTGCAGCATGCGACCGCGCTCGTTCTCGATCAGCACCACCTCGGGCAGCATGAAGCGCAGACGGGGAAACGACCCCTGCAGCTCGTCGACCGGAGCCGGGTTTTCCGCGTCGAAGCGGTTGAAGGAGAAGAAGACCGCCGGCTGATCGACCGCTTCCGCCGCACCCCCGCGCACGATGCGGAGCCGCCCGCCGCAGCTTGCGCGCGCGCGCTGCGACCTGCGGCGAAGCGTCCACGTCCTCGCCGATGACGTCCTCGGCGCGCATCTGCTCGAAGTCGACGTCCTCGAGCGTCGGCAGCGCGATGCAACGCCCCAGGCCCATGTAGCGCACGGGGCGCTCCTTGTCGTAGTAGACGAACTGGTCGGTGAACCCTTTCTGCATCACGCAGAACGCGTCGACGATGTCCGCGTCAACGGGCACGGTCATGGAGTAAATCTTCGTCATGGAGGCCTCGCACGTACGAACGCCCGCGATGCGGCATCGCAAGATCGCGCATCGGGCTAGCGGAGAAAGGAGCGATCGGCGGAATGCGGCGGCGCGGGCAGGCGGTTAACAACTGAGGGGAATTCTAGCACGCACCGCTATACTGAGCGGGAGTCGAACCGCCACGGTCAAGGAGAACAACATGAAACGGTTTTTCAACGAGTTCAAAGAATTCATCAACCGCGGGAACGTGATGGACCTCGCCGTGGCCGTCATCATCGGCGGAGCGTTCACGGGCATCGTCACGTCGCTCACCACCGACATCATCAACCCGCTCATCACCGTGATCGCAGGCGGTGGGGCGAACTCTATCTCGGGGCTCGTCATTCCCGGCACCGGCATCGACTTCGGCAAGTTCATCAGCGCCGTCATCAACTTCCTCATCGTAGCATTCGTCGTGTTTCTGCTGGTCAAGGCCATTAATAAGATGCAAAGCGTCGGCGGGCGCATGCTGAAGCTGAACAAGGACGGCAGCAGGTCGTCGACGTGGCGCCTACCTGCCCCTTCTGCTTGGAAGAGGTGAAAGAGGGCGCCGTGCGCTGCCCGCATTGCGCTGCGGCGTTCGACGAGCCCGCGCAGAAGACCGTCAAGGTCGTGGAGGCGTAAGGGCACGCGCGCCGCGCGGGCGCGGTTCGCACGGGAAGCGCTCACGATGGACGCGCGAGGCCCGCAAAGTGCGTGCGGCGATCTAGCCCGAAGGTCGCGCCGCGCGAGGGCAACGCCGACGCCGCACGAGAGCCGCAGCCCGAAACATCGCGCCGCAGCCTGCGGCGGCAATCGTCCCGAACACGAAGCGAGCGCCCATGACGGACGCTCGCTTCGGCTTTAAGGAGAGATGAAAAAAGGGAAGGAGTTGCTCGTTCTAACGGCAGCAAGCCGGAACGGCGTGCTTCACGCGGTCGTGCTCCTCGGCGCGCTTGCCGTCGTTGAAACGATCAAGCGTGCCGACGAGGTAGCCCGTGATGCGGCGAATGCGGTCGAACTTCACCGCGCCAAGCCGTAGTGAATGCCGACGTCCTCGCCCTCGACGTCGAGCGTCAAGGTCTCGAGCATGCCGCGGGGATACTTCTCGTAACCGCGCTTGAGGTAGGCGCGCATCTCGTCTTCGCTCACGCGAGCATCCTCGTCGTTCGCGTAGTTGACGATGATCTGAACGCCGTCGATGGTCGTCTTCTGCGTCTTCTCGGAAACAGCTTCGGTGGTCATTGCCTGCGCCATGTTCGCGCTCCTCATCTTCGATATAACCGCACACCGTCCGGACCGCCGGCCTTTGCGCCGGAGCTCGTCCGCCGTGTTGAACTTACAAGCGAAGCTTACCACAGCATCGTCTCAATTGCTACTGTTTTTATATCATTTCCCATTTTTCACACCGCGAGGACAGCTCGGCGTGCACAACTTCGCGTTGAGGGGGCAACAAAGCGCCCTCACCCCCTTCTCCGGTACGCCGTCGACCTTGCGGCGCCGACCTTCTCGACGACGCCCTCGTCTTGGAGCTTCGCGAGAACGCGCTCCAACGTGCGCCGGCTCACGCCGGGATTGGCGTCAAGATCTCGCGCTTCGACGCCGTCCCGATCAGCCTGGCGAAGAACGCCCTCACGGCCTCCTCGTTCCCAACGGGCGAAGCCGCTATCGATAACCTGGCATCAAGCTCCCCATAGCAGGCGAGCACTATGCCCAACATGTACGTGACGAAAGGGGCGTAGCCGCTTTCGCCTTCCCGCCAGCCCGAAGAGCTCGCGGCCAGAGCTTCGCAATACGTCTCCTTGGTTCTCTCTATCTCCTTCTCTATCGAGACGTATTTCCCCACGTCGTATCCGTTCCGGTACATGAGCAGCAACGTGAGCAGCCTGCTCATGCGGCCGTTCCCGTCGTCGAACGGGTGAATGCTCCAAAGTCGAAGACGAAAACGAGCGACACCAGCAAAGGGTCGTATGCCCCGGCGTTCACCTGATTCGCGTACTCGGAGCATATCCTCTCGACGGCGGCGGGGTGCCCGCAGCCGAGGTGGGAACGAATCGTGAGAGCAGCTCGCCTTCGGCCGTGCGCTCGGCGATCACGTTGTCGGAATCCTTCCATTTTCCAGCGTAAGAACCACCCGAGAAACGGTATAGGTCGCGGTGGAGCTGGAGGATGACGCCGGGCGTGACGGGGATGTTATCGTGGCTCTCGTGAATCTCGTCCAGAACGTACCGGTAGCCTGTGATTTCCCTCTCGTCGCGGTTTCTCGGCTCCGTCTTGTCGAGCATGAGCTCGCGCAGCCGCTTGTCGGAGGTGGAGATGATCTCAATTCGGTTCGAGGCGCCCGTGCTTTGTGCTTTGAATCTTGGCGACCTCGACCAGCGCCGAAAACGCCTCGGGGCTGATTGCGGAAAGCGACATCGCTCTCCCCCTTCAACTCGCGGATGTCCCCGAGAGCGGAGACCACTTCCGGGATCATCAGCGTATCGAGCGTCTTTCCGTATTCGAACTGCGCCATGGTATCTTCGCCATCCTGACTTTATCTTCGCCATTTCTTATATGTTTGGCGAAGATACCGCAAGCAGCTCGGCACATGCCTCCGCCGCCGCTCCTCGCTCTCTCATCCACCCTCCCAGCCGAGCTTCGCGCCCGCTTGCGTCTTCATGACGAGACAATTAACAGACGTTTAATCCAAACGGCTGTACAGCGTCGCAATTTGAACCTTGCTCGAATTAAATGTGGAGATTGAATGATCACCCACTATACTGGTGAAACAGGGAGCCTAAGGGAGGGGGCGCATGCTTCGCCATCGCGTCTCGGCTTCCTTCTGCAACACCCCGCGTTACGCGGGAGCCTGTCCACGAGGCGGCAAAAAAACGGCGAAGAGAGAGAAGGCAGCGGCCTTCGCCCAGGATTCGTCGAGCCCGAGCTGGTGGGTTCTTTCGTATCTTGGCACCACGCGCGTTGCCGTGGAGGCGCGCATGGCACAAGCGGATGGCTGCGACTGATTCCGAGGAGAATCTTATGAGCGAGACGAAAGGTCTGACCAGGCGCGCATTCCTTGCAGGTACTGCCGCAATGGGCGCAATGGCGGCGCTAACCGGTTGCGCTGCCTCCTCCGGAAGGAGAGCACCCCGGTTAACGCGGCCTCGGTAGAGGCGGGCAAGGTCGAGGTCAAGCACGTGTGGTGCAGCATGTGCGGCCCCGCCAAAACCGTGTGCTCCAAGTACGCCTACCTGAAAGACGGCGTCTGGGTCAACGTGGAGGGCAACCCCTCCGCAGGCAACAACTGGGGCGTTGGCTCTAAATCTCTGTGCGTCAAGGCTCAGGCGGCCATGCAGACCATCAACGACCCGCTGCGCATCATGTACCCCATGAAGCGCGTCGGCGAGCGCGGCGAGGGCAAGTTCGAGCGCTGCACGTGGGATGAGGGAATGAAGCTGTTCACCGACGCCTTGAAGAAGCTGCAAGACGAAGGTCGCCCGCAAGATCTCGGCATCCTGTCCCCGCAGTTCTTCGGCGTCCTGGCAACCGTCGGCCGTCGCTTCCTGAACGTGTTCCACTCCCCCAACTACATGCACTCCGCCATCTGAGCCATGCAGCGAGCCATGACCAAGCGCGTCACCATCGGCAACGCCACCGCTTCCGGCCCCATGGGCAAGTGCAAGCTCTACGTCAACTGGGGCGCCAACCCGAGAACTCCGCACAGAACCAAGGCAATCCGCACAGCCGGGTAAGGGCTATCGAAAACGGAATGCAGGTCATCGACATCCGCCCGATGATGGACCAGCTCGCCGCCAAGGCCACCGTCTGGGTCCCCATCCGCCCCGGCACCGATGCCGCCCCTCGCGCTGGGCATTCTGAACTACATCATCTCAAACGACCTGCATGACAAGGAGTTCTGCGAGCAGTGGATCAACGGCTTCGACAAGCTGGCCGAGCACGTGAAGCAATTCTCCCCTCGAGTGGGCGTCCGAGAAGACCGGCGTCGACGTCGCGACCATCGAGAAGGTCGCCCAGATGATGGGCACCATCAAGCCGATGAGCATCGTCGACGGCAACGGCGTCGGCGACCAGCAAAACGACGGCACCGCGGGCCTGCAGGCCATCCTGGCCATCGCCGCCGTCACCGCAACCTCTACACGAGCGCGTCCGCCGCACCCGCCATCAAGACCAAGGCCATCGACATCCTCACCGATCGCATGCCGGCATCCGAGGAGGATATCGAGAAGGGCTACTACGCCGGCATAGCCAACCAGGTCTCCCCCTGAGTTCCCGCGCTGGTACAGCAAGCCCGGCTTCTGGGAGACCGGGCGGCTCCTCCGCATACTTCAAGGCCATCACCTCGCCGCTGTGGAGCGAGAACCCGCTGCGCGTCATCATCGGCCAGTGCTCCAACCCCTTCGGCGCCACCCGACAGCCCAAGAAGGTTGCCGAGGCGCTAATGAAGCTCGACTTCTACGTCGTCATGGACCAGTTCTACAACACTTCCTGCGACTACGCCGACGTCATCTTCCCCGCCGCGAGCCACTACGAGATCAGCCATCAGATCGGCACGAAGAACCGCGCCGACGGCACCTTCATCGGCATCACCCAGCCCATCCAAGACCCGCCGGGCGAATGCAAGTCCGACTGGCAGTTCTACCTCGACCTCGGCGTCGCCATGGGCTACGGCGACGATTTCTGGGGCGGCGACATGGACGCCTGCCTCGCCGAGCAGCTTGAGGGTTCGGGCATCACCCTGGATCAGCTGCGCGAGTACGGCGAGCTGTTCGTCAAGGCCGACCCGAACGCCGAGAAGCCCCCGGCGCCCTCGTTCGAAGAGGCGTTCAAGAACCTGCCGAATAAGAAGTTCCAGGGCTACAACGAGTTCATCGGCGGGAAGCCCTCCGTTTGGGCCGGCACCGAGTTCGACCCGGGCGAGCTGCACTACCTGCCCTACTACCAGGGCCCGGTGGAAAGCCTTGCCGACACGCCGGAGATCGCCGCCGAGTACCCGCTCATCATCTCCGACGTCCACGCCTATCGTCTGTGCAACCACAGCTACTACTCCAGCGTGCCGTACCTGCGCGAGCATCAGCCGTATCCATGGGTTCGCATGAACCCCGAAACCGCAAGAAGTACGGTATCGCCGAGGGCGACTGGGTCAAGATCGAGTCGCCGCACGGTTGGTGCGTCATGAAGGCCGAGTTCTTCGAGGGCCTGTCGCCCGAGACGCTGATGGCCCGCCGCGGCTGGTGGCAGTCCTGCAAGGAGCTTGATCTGCCCGGTTACGGCTGCATGGACGGCGGCTCCGACCCCAGCTTGCTGTACGCGACGGATATGACGAAGTTCGACCCGTTCACTTCCGCCATGGCTAAGCAGACCCTGGTCAAGATCAGCAAGACCGAGGCGCCTTCACCTTGGGTGCCCGCGGTCTCCACGGAAGAATAGAAGGGGAGATAGATCATGGCAAAGCAATACGGTTTCCATGTAGATTCTTTCAAGTGCATCAAGTGCTGGGCTTGCGAGGTTGCCTGCAAGGCTTGAACGGCATTCCCGCCTGGAACCGTCTCCCGCCGCAGGGTTCACGAAGTCACGATCGGCACGTTCCCGAACGTGAAACGCGAGTTCACCCTCGCTGTCCTGCATGCACTGCGCCAACCCCGGCTGCGCGAGCGTCTGCCCCTGCCGGGCGCCATCGCCAAACGCCCCGAGGACGGCATCGTCGTAGTGGACAAGTCGAAGTGCATCGGCTGCCACTACTGCTTCATGGCCTGCCCCTTCGGCGTGCCTCAATACACCGATGAGGGCATGGACAAATGCGATTGCTGCATCGGCAACGGCGTGACCCCGGGCGACACCCCGCACTGCGTTCTGGCTTGCCCCACCCAGGCTCTACAATTCGGCGAATTGGGCGACCTGTCCCAGATTGCCAGCGAGCAGAACGCGGCAGCCATCTTGGCGTGCCTCTGGCTTCCGCCAACTCAACTCCTGCCGAGATGAGCAGCCGCACCCGGTTCTAACGCAGGAAGACTTGGTCAAGTAAGGGAGGTTTCCAATGGCTGAGATGCAAACGGTGTGGGACCTGGCTTCCGGCGATATACCTTTTCTTGGCAGGCCTCAGCGCTGGCACGTTCCTCGCCATCGCCGTGCTTCGCTTTTGGAAGCCCGGCAGGTTCCGAAAACCGGCACCATAGGAGCCTGGGCTGCGGTCGTGCTACTTGCAGTCGGCCTTCTGTGCTTGGTCGCCGAAACCGAGAAGCCGCTCCAAGCGATGATCCTGTTCACCAGCTTCGTGAACTTCGGATCTTGGATGACCATCGGCGCTTGGCTGCTGCTGGGCCGCCTTCATAGAATGGCTGGTCTACGCAGTGGTGACGACGCCTCGAAACTCGCCGACGAGAAGGTTGGCGAAGGCGTCAAGAAGGCGCTTGCCATCGTCGGCGCCGTGCTCGCCGTATGCGTTGCGCTGTACGCCGCGGTGCTGCTGCTCTCGGCGCCGGCAATGGCTCTGTGGAACACCATGCTGCTGCCCGTCTTGTTCCTGGTTTCGGCTATCGACACGGGCTTGGCCCTGGTCGTCATCATTTTGGCGGTCGGCCCCGATAGGGGCGGATGCCCACGAGCTGATGCCCTGGATCGAGAAGGGCGTGTGCGTCATGGTGGTGTTGGAGCTCGTCGCGCTGGTGGCGTTCGTGGTGATGGCGGGCTCCGGCTCCAACGTGGCCGCCGCCTTCAGCGCCGACCAACTCGTGAACGGCGCTTTGGCGGTTCCGTTCTGGCTGCTGGTGATCGTCGTGGGTTTGGGGGCTCCGCTCGTCACGGCCCTCACGAGCACCATCTCGAAGAAGGAGGCGAAGCCGACGATGTCTGTCGCCGGCGCGGTTTGCGCGCTGGTGGGCGGCTTCACCTTACGCTACGTGATCCTGGCTGCGGGCGCGACCGCCGCCATGATCGCCCCCACGCTTCTTCGGCGCCGCTCTTGGGGTGCCCCTGTAAGAGAGCGCTCGGGTTTTGCCTGAAGACGGGAAGGCGCGCGGCGCTTGCGGCGCGCCTTCCTTGCGAAACGCCTCTCGGAGCAAGCCCGATTGGGTATGATGACGATGTTCGAGGTTTCCATGCGCCCACGCGTGAACTTGGAATCGTGCGATGCGCCCGAAAGGTGATGACTATGGTTGACGACCAGATGAACGCTCAGGGAGCCCTCTGTTGCCCAGAGCCGCGAATCTACCTATCGCTTTCTCTCCTCGGCTCTGATCCGGGAGATGACGGCGGAGTTCTGGGCCGCAGTCGCCCAAAATCCCCCGTCACCGAAGGCGCTCTGGGGGAATACCTCGTCTCCCCTGAAGGGGGCCGACGTTGAGGCCGTGCGCAGCGAGAACGCCGTCAAATACGCGAAACTGCTCTTGAACGCCTCCTCCAACCCCGTGATTCCCTACGAATCCCCCCACCCAGTCCCGAGCACATCATGAGGCAACGGTCTTGGACTCAGGTGAAAGCTGTATTCGCCTCAAACGGATTCGCGCTTGACGAGTGCCTGAACCTGCGGAAGACCATATCTCCTTCGAGCTCGAGTTCATGGGCGCTCATGTGCAAGCGCGAGCAGGAGCTTCTCGATTCATGCGACGCAACGGGCCTGGCGTCCAACCGCGCCGTCCAGCGCGTTCTTGACGGACCACCTGCTAACGTGGGTCGACGCTTTCTGCGACGATCTTACGTGGAAGTCCCGAGGCGGTTTCTATGTGGGCATCGCCGAGACGCTCAAAGCAATTCATGACGTTCGAGATGGAGGAGTTCGATATCTCGAACGACGAGATCAAAATATCCGAAACTCGAAGATAGCGCGGAGTAGCTCCCCCCGCGCCGGCGCAAATTCGACTCGCACGCCTCCGCTTCACCGCAGGCGGCGGCATCAGCTCTCTTGTCATGACGGCAGCACGCCGCCGGCTCCCGGACGCCGCAGCCGACAAGACGGCTAGATCTTGTACATGAACTGGAACACATCCTCGCGCTGGATGATCACCTGCACGCCGAGCTCCTCGCCGACGGCCTCGAGCTTCTCCTGCACGGTGTTGAAATCGCACGCCTCGGGAGCGAGCGTCACCAGCATGGTCATCGAGAAGATGGAACCCTCGCCGAGAATGGTCTGGCTGATGTCGTCGATGTTCGCTTCGCATTCGGCGAGCGTCGTCGCAACCGCCGCGACGATGCCGCTGCGATCCTTGCCTAAAACGGAGATGACGCACTTCATGAACTTAACCCTTTCTCGAGGAGGCTTTCGCCTATAGTAGCCGATTGACGCCGCTCTCCCAACCTGAAACGCGCATCATGGCGAAGCGGGGCGGCGAGGGCCGAGTTCCCGCGGGCGCGAGGGCGAAGCAGGGCGCGAGGGGTCGAGACCCCGCGCTGGCGAGGACGAGGACGAAACGGGATACGGGGAAGCGAGATCCCGCGGACGCGAGGGCTGATCCTACGAACGCAGGATCAGCGACAGCGCCTCGGCTCGCGTGGCCTGGCTTTTCTCGAACGCACCGCGCACCGCGCTGGTGATGGTCTTGGAGCCGGGTTTCTTCACCCCGCGCATGCTCATGCACATGTGCTCGGCCTCCATCACCACGATAACCCCCTGAGGGTCGAGCTGCTCGATCAGCGTGTCGGCGATCTGCGTCGTCAGGCGCTCCTGCACCTGGGGACGGCGCGCGAACGCCTCCACCAGACGCGCGAGCTTCGAAAGCCCGCACACGCGCCCGTCCGCTGCCGGAATGTAGGCCACATGCGCCTTCCCGAAAAACGGCACGAGATGATGCTCGCACATCGAGTAGAACGGGATGTCGCGCACGAGCACCATCTCCCTCATGGTGCTCGTCGAACGTCGTCTCGAAGTGACGCGCCGGATCCTCGGTGAGGCCGGCGAATACTTCCTCGTACATACGCGCCACGCGCGCGGGCGTTTCGAGCAAGCCCTCGCGTTCGGGATCTTCCCCAATACCCTCCAGGATAAGCCGCACGCCTTCCTCAATCTTTTTTCGCATCCACGGTAAGCAGATCTCCTTGCTCGCATACGCCCGCCGCAGCGCGGGCATCCTTCCCGAACGGTCGACGCGCCGCCTTCGGCAAACGTTCTCGCAACGCCCCCTTCGGCAACCGCCCCGACCGCGCTCCTACAAACTCAGCTCGATGCCGACCGGGCAATGATCGCTGCCCATGACCTCGCTGTAAATGCTCGCCGACTCCACGCACGCGGCGACGGAATCGCTCACGAGGAAGTAGTCGATACGCCATCCCGCGTTGTTCTGCCGCGCCTTGAACCGATAGCTCCACCAGCTGTACGCGCCTGTCAAGTCGGGGTGCAGCGTACGGAAACGTGTCGGTGAACCCGGCATCGAGCAGCTCGGTGAACTTCCCGCGCTCCTCGTCCGAGAAACCTGCGTTTCCGCGGTTGGGACCCGGGTTCTTCAGGTCGATCTCGTTGTGGGCGACGTTGAAGTCGCCGCACATCACCACGGGCTTCGGCTCGCTCGTCTCACCCGCCGCCGTGCGGGGCAGCAGGGCCGCATCCGCATGGCCGCGGCCGAACTCCGCCGCGCCGCCCGCTTCCGCCGGCAGCTCCACGGGGACGCCGGCGGGAAGCGCACCCGCCTCGAGCCCCTTGCAGAAATAGCGGAACGCGTCGTCCCACTCCATGCGATGGTCGATGCGCGCCAGCTCGTTTTGCGCGTTGGGCGTGTAAACGTCCACGAACCAGAACTTCTCGAACTCGACGGCGACGATGCGCCCCTCCTGGTCGAGGTACTCATCACCCAGACCGTGAAGAACGCGCAGCGGGCGCTCCTTGCAAAACACCGCCGTTCCCGAATAGCCTTTACGCTCGGCGTAGCTCCAAAACTGGTGGTAGCCGGCGAGGTCGAGATCGACCTGCCCCGCCTGCAGCTTCGTCTCCTGCAGGGCGAACACATCGGCGTCGAACTCCTCGAAGATGCCCGCGAAGTCCTTCTTCATAACAGCGCGCAACCCGTTCACGTTCCACGAGATCAAACGCATGTGGTTATTCTCCTTTTCAAACATGGCGAAGGCGGGCGATCAAGCGCCTCTCGCCGACGATGGGCGCGGCGCCGAAGCGGAGCCGCGCACGTTATTTATGATACGGCTCGCCCCGCGAGATCTTGACGGCGCGATACACCTGCTCGAGCAGCACGACGCGCGCGAGGTTGTGGGGCAACGTTATCGGCCCGAACGAGAACGTCTCATCGGCACGCGCAGCCACCGCCGCATCCACCCCGTCGGAGCCTCCGATGACGAAGGCGATATCGCTTTTTCCCCGCAAGGCACAGCTCGTCGAGCCTGCGCGAGAACTGCTCGCTCGAACGCTGCTTGCCCTCGATGGCCATGAGGGATCACGTGCGCCGATGCGGGAACGGCGGACAAGATGGCAGCGCCTTCCTTCTCGCGTGAAGCGCTCACACCGCCCGCATGCGCCGGGTCGACATCGGCCACCTCCTTCACGGCGACCTTCGCATACCCCGAAAGTCGCTTGAGGTACTCCTCGCACGCCTGCTTCCAGAACTTCTCCTTCAGCTTGCCGACCGCCACCACGGTTATCCTCACGCTCTCATCCTTTCCTGCCGCGAGCTTCGCAAAAGCAAAGCGGAACCCCCGGCACGACAGACGAAAACGGCGCGCCGGACGAACCCGACGCGCCGCATGCGCCCCATCGTGCGGCTACTGCCAGTCCGAACCGATGACCACCAGGTAGTCGGACTCGAACAGGTACTCGCCGGTGTTTTGAACCGTCGTCCCCACCCCGAGCGTCGAGGCTATCTCGGCGGCCAGCTCGGCTTGGTCGGCCGTGTTGTAGACGACGATCGTCTGCGCGTAGTCGGTGCTGTTGGCGTTGCCGACGTCGATCGTGTAGCCGAGCGCGGCGATCTTCGTCTGCGCCGAGGAGGCAGCGCCCGTTATCTCGGTGCCGTTGCGAACGGAGACAGTGCCCGAGCGCTTCACCGTGCCGCTCGAGCTTGCCGCGGCTTCGGCGGCGCCACCGCCCGAAGATGCCATCACCATGCCGGTCTCTTCGTCGACCTTGTCCTCTTCAACGGGAGGAAGCCCCTGGTCGATGCGGCTGATCATCGTGCGCCACGCCGTCTCGTTCATGACCTCCCACCAAATGCCGTCGATCATCTGCGAGGTGGTGGGGTTGACCGCGGGTGTAGAAGTCGGCGCTCATGTCCATACCGCGCATGTTGTTCGCCAGAGCGAGGATGTCCGTCACGCTCATGTCGGTGGTGACGTGCTTTGAGAGGGCCTCGACCGTCGACATCATCGTGGGAAGATCGGACGCGAGCACTTTCTGCGCGATAGCGCCGATGACCATGCGCTGGTTCGCGGCGCGGTACTCATCGCCCTTGCCCGTTCCGATGTTGTCGTAGGCGTGGCGCGAGCGGCACAAGATGAGCGCCTGCTCGCCGTCGAGGGTCTGCTCGCCTGCAGCGAGGTAGCCGCCCGCCTCGGGGTCGTCGATCTCGACGGGAACGTCCACCTCGATGCCGCCGAGGGCGTCGACGATGTCGCAGAACCCGTCGAAGTCGATCTCGGCATAGTGAGAGATCGGCACGCCCGCCAGCTCCGACACGACCTGAACCGTGTACTCGGCACCGCCGAGCGAATACGCCGAGTTGAGCTTCTGCATGCCGTTGACGCCCATGTCGACCATCGTGTCGCGCATCAGGGAGACCAGCGACACCTTCTTATTCTGAGGATCGACGCGCATGAGCATGATGGAGTCGGTACGGTACGAATCGCCCTCGAACTCCGCCTGGCTGTCGCGCCATTCGGATTTGTCGGTGCCCATGAGCACCATGTAGAACGGCTCGCCCGGCGCGCTCTTGTCGGCGAGAATGACGCGCATCTCGTCGGAGACCTCGTCTTGCATGTTCGACTGAATGCCGTTGATGTAAGCGAACGCCGCGCCCGCGCCGCCGATCACGAGCACGAGCACCACCAGAAGGCTGACCACGAGAATCTTGCGGCGCTTGCGCTGCTTTCGCTGCTTGCTGTAATCGGGGCGGTACGAGCTGCGCGAGTAGGCGCTGCTCGAAGGAGCATGCGACGACGCGGAGTCCACGGCGCTGCGAAACGCGCCGGGTTGTGCGCCGGTGCGCGGGTTCGCGCCCGTCTGAGGGGCAGAGCCGGAGTCGCGACGACGCGAGCGCGAAGACTTCGACGCGCGGCTGCTGTAAGAGTCTCTATCGTAGGATTTAGCCATTTAGCCAACGGCTCCTGTTCTCAGATAGCGTCGTCAGACGCTCTTCGAATAGTCTAAAGGAAGTTCCATTTTGATATAGAGAACCACGATCCGGCAACAAAACAGCAAATCAACCGGACAAAAGCCATAGGACGCGTGAGGTTGATCCACAAATTCGCCATGACAGGGGCAGATCACACGCGGGGTTTCGCTACCGAGCCGACGGAGCGAAGCGCGCGACCACGTACTCGTTCGCGGCGATCTCCACGGCATCGTCGAGCGGCGCGAGCTCGCAAGCCGACACGCCCGTCCGCGCGGATCGACGCTTGAGCGCCGCGCGGATAAGGTAATCTGCCACCTCGGGGTTCTTGGGAAGAAGCGGGCCGTGCAAATACGTCGCCACCACGTTGCGGTGCAGCGCGCCGTCGACCCCATCCTCGCCGTTGTTGCCCTTGCCCGCCCTCACCGAGCCGAGCGCCTTCATGCCGGCGGAGAGGTACGTTCGACCCGCATGGTTCTCATACCCCACCACAGGACGGCTCGCCACCGTCGAGTCGAGCACCACGTTGCCGATCAAGCGGTCAGCCGATGTGCCGGGACGATGCGTCTCGATATCGAGAACCCCCAGACCTTCGACCTCCTCTTCCCCGAGCAGCCACGTCTTGCCGAGGATCTGATACCCGCCGCAGATGGCGAGAAGCGCGCCGTCTTCCTCGACGAAGCGCACGATGTCGTCGCGCATGCGCATGAGCTGCGAGGATGCGAGCTTCTGCTCGCGATCGGGGCCGCCGCCGAGAAACACCAGGTCGACCTCGGACAGATCGATCGTCTGGCCGTGCTCGACGCGACGCACCTCAACCGGGATGCCGCGCCACCGCAACGTTGCTCAAGCGCGCGAACGTTGCCTCCGTCGCCGTAGAGGTTCAGCAGATCGGGGAACATGTGCGCGATGACGAGGGTCGGATCCTGTTCGTCAGCGATCGCAGGCGCCGAGGCGGAGGTTGCACCGTCGACAGCCGTGGGCGTCGGAGCGGCAGCTGCGGGCGCGGAGGCCGCAACACGGTCGCGGAGGCGGGTGCGTCCTCGCGCGAGCCGCCCTCTCCCGCGGCCGCGCGCGCGTTCGCCGCCTCGTTCAGCGCCGCGTGGACCACCGGAAGCGCCGTGTAGTTCGCGATAGCGTACACGCCGGCGTCGGCGGGAAAGCCCCACGCCGGCGGAAAGAGCCGCGAACACCTCATCCACTCCGCCGATCAACCGCGCGTCAACGCCCGCGTACTCCAGACGAACCTGCAGGTCATTGCGGCGCTCGCCGCCGACGAACACGATGCAATCACGCTGGGAGGCAAGCTCTTCGAAATCGATGTCCCAGATCCACGACACGTCGCGGCCGTCGCCCTCCTTGTCGTTCACGAAGAACGCCACGGCCTTCGGACCCGTGTCCTGCGCGACGATCCTCAGGTTCTGGTTGAAGCCGGTGGGGTTCTTCGCCAGGTTCAGAAGCACCCGATGACCTTCGATCTCGTAATCCTGCAAGCGCCCGTTCTTCGGGTCGAACGCGTCGATAGCCTCCGCGACGTCATCGGGGGGCGCAGCCGAGAAGGCTGGCCGCGGTCGCCACCGCCAGCAGGTTGTAGACCATGTAAGCGCCGCTGAACGAGGCGCGCACGTCGCACGACCACGCAGCACCCGCATCTCCGGCCACGTCCGAGCTCGCTCGGCGATCCACCGCCGCGAACTTCAGGCCGCGCGCGCCGAGTTCGACGTCCTCGGCGGAGAACTCGAGCTCGGGACGCGCGAAGCCGCAGTTCGGGCAGCGGTATTCTCCGAGCTGGCCGTACTGACGGAAGCCGTACTCGAACATCGAGGAGCAACGCTGGCACACGGTGGCGTCGGCGACCGCGTTCTGCGCGAGATCCATGCTCTCGGCCACGCCGAAAGGAACGGAGGGCGTCGTCCCACGCCCGGGTAACGCGGCGGCGCGTTCGGCGATCATCGCGCAAAGCGGGTCGTCGGCGTTGTACACCAGCACCGTGTCCGGCGACTTCTCCAGCGCGCCCACGATGCTGTCCTGGATGCGGTCGATCTCGCCGCAGCGGTCCAGCTGGTCGCGGAACAGGTTGAGCAGCACCACGTAGGTGGCCTGCAGCTGCGGCAGGATCTTCGCCAGCCACAGCTCGTCGCACTCGAACACGCCCCAATCGGCGCCCTTGCTTTGCAGCAGCGCCGTCGCGACGCCCGAGTCGAGGTTGGCGCCGGTTCGATTGCACACCACGCTCTGCCCCGAACGCTCCACGACGTCGGCGAGAAGATTCGTCACCGTGGTCTTTCCGTTGGTGCCCACCACGACGACCGACCCGCGACGCAACCGCGGGGCCAGATCCGATATGAGCGCAGGGTCGGCGTACAGCGCTATCTTGCCCGGGGTGTTCGCGGCCGGACGATGGCAAACGCTCCTCAAACCCCACGTCAACGTGGCGCCGATCATCTTGGCAAGACCGAAACGCAAACCCATGCGTGCTCCTAACGGAAGAAAACGTGCAGACGGCGATTAGTATAACCTTGCGCCCGGGGGACGGTTTATAATCACTCAACATTCAAAACAACACGCGTCACGACAACATGCGGATTGAACGTCGCGCGAGCATGGCCGAACTGCGGCGCACGCGACGAACCGAGCCCTGAAGAGCCCGCCCCTTGCGCATTCTGCCGAAAAGGCGCTTGCGAGAGGAGCCTCTTTGGACGCAAGTCAGATCATTTCCATCGTCGTATTCGTCGTCGCGCTCGCCCTCATCGTCTCCGAGAAAATCCACCGCACGCTGATCGCGCTCGTCGGCGCCGTGATGCTCATGGCGCTGCAGGTCATCCCCTTCGACGTGGCCATGGGGCATCTCGACTTCAACACGCTCGGCGTGCTTCTCGGAATGATGCTGTTCGTCGCGGTGGTGAAGCTCTCGGGCGTCTTCGAATGCCTCGCCGTGAAATGCGCCCACCTGGCAAAGGGCGACCCCTGGAAGATCATGGTCTTGTTCATCCTGCTGACCGCCGTCTTATCGGCGTTTCTCGATAACGTCACGACCGTTCTGCTCATCGGCCCGGTGACGCTGACGCTATGCTCGCTGCTCAAGATAAGCCCCGTGCCCTTTTTTTTCATCGCGGAGATCATGGCGTCGAACGTCGGCGGCACGGCCACCCCTCATCGGAGACCCGCCCAACATCATGATCGGCTCGGCGGCGGGCTTCACCTTCGCCGACTTCATCGTCTACGACGCCCCTGCCGTGGTGATCATCCTCATCGCGCTCATCGTCGCGTTCCGCTTTCTCTACGGACGGAAGACGAGCGTCGGACAGGCGGAAATCGATGCGGTGCTCGCCCTCTCTCCGTCCGACTATATAAAAAGATAGGCGCCTGCTGAAGATCTCGGTGGTCATGGTGGCCCTGGTCGTCGCCGGCTTCATGCTGCACGGATCCCTCGGCGTGGAGTCCTCCATCATCGCGCTGGGCGCGGCGGGCGTGATCCTCTTGATATCGGGAACCTCCATCGCGCATGCGCTTTCCCAGGTCGAATGGACCACGCTGGCGTTTTTCGCCGGTCTGTTCATCATCGTGGGGGCCATGACGGAAACGGGCGTCATCGACATGGTTGCCCATGCGCTGGTGAACGCGACTGGAGGCAACGTGTTCGTCACCATGCTCGTGCTGGTGTTCGCGTCGGCTATCGTGTCGAGCTTCCTCGACAACATCCCGTTCGTGGCCACCATGATCCCCATCCTCCTTTCCATGAAGGCCTCGGGCATGGACGTCATGCCGCTTTGGTGGGCGGTGTCCCTTGGCGCGTGCCTCGGCGGCAACGGATCCATCATCGGAGCGAGCGCCAACGTGGTGCTCTCCGACATCAGCAAGAAGAACGGCCACGAGATCACGTTCGTCCAGTTCCTGAAGGTGGGATTCCCCTTATGCTGATGAGCGTCGCCATCGCGGCGGTTTATCTTGTCGTGAGGTTCCCGCCCCTCGGCTAAGGAAGGACGCATCGCCCGCCGTCGCCCATCCATGCTGCGGCGCGTCGGACGATGCGGGACGGACGACACGGCTCCCTCGCGCACGCCCCCTCTGCGTCGGACCCGTGTCGAAAGAGACGAGAGCGGCGTCGAGCACGCACCGCCACCACGAAAAACGCACATATCGACGACGAAAGCGTCAGCTTGCCAGGAAACTTGATCTTGGCTATAATTTGACCTCGCTTCTTAAAGAAGCCGTTTGCCAACGTGGCTCAGCTGGTAGAGCAACGCACTCGTAATGCGTAGGTCAGCGGTTCGAATCCGCTCGTTGGCTCCACGATTTCGCAGGCCGCCCACCGGGCGGCCTGTTTCGTTATCCGCGCGCAATATAGCGCTGTCAGATTCCCGCTTTTCGACGAAATGTATCCGCTCGCGCTCGCCGCAAGCGCGAGTATCGCTGCATCGATGCTCGCGACCAGGTGAAACGCCGACAAGCAGGACGGCTCCCCGCCGTCGAAGGGAGGAAAGGCGACGCGGACGGCCCCCCTGCGATACAAGTCGTCGTTTTTCGGGAATCGCCGCCCCGAAACCGCGCGCAGCCACCTCGGAGACATCTCGCCACCCCTGCCCGCCATATGCACCGTTCGCCTACGAAAACTGTGCTCTCTTGGTGAATATATAGTAAGTTTCCTTATAATATGACCAGAGCGAGCGAACAACGCGAATACGCCTCGGATCGAGCGGCGAATCGAGACGCGGCACGGGCGAATGCGGGCGCGAACCGACGCGCGGTGCCTGCGATCGCAGACGCGAAAAAACGACGCGCGGCACGTGCGAACGCAGACGCGAAGCGACGCATACCGAGTCTTGGCGCTAGAAAAAGGCCAAGCACGCTCGAACGGCGGCGCATCCTATCGCGAGCTCCCGGTTTCGTGCCGCGAGGCAAGCTTTTACCGAGGTGGACAGCTATCCCCACCGATCAGCCGCCAGGGCGCGGCCGGCCCTCCATAACGGCCGCGCCCTCGGATCGGCAGACAAACGAGACCCTTCTCGAACCTACGCCCCAACGCAAGCGGCCGGGTCAGCGTTCGCGGGGCGCGCCGTTACACCGAGAGCACAGCGCGCCGTCGTACCTCTGTTCGCAACGCAAGCAGCCGAGCCGACGCCCGCAACGCGTCGGCGGGTCAGACCCCGCGCCGTAGCCCTTCGCGCCGAAAGCGCACCGCACCATGTTCGTTTTTAAACCTGGGAAAGGAATGCAGAACACTTCTATGAACGCCGTACACGCAGCAGATTCGAACACGCCGACCGCACTCTCTACTCTTACATCGACTGCCTCAAAGGGGCGGTCCCGTTCCGCAAAAACCCCGCTGAGAAGTTCATCTTCCAACTGCTCATGGTCGGGGGCATGGTGACGTTCATGGCCACCATCAACGGCGTTCTTCATTCCGGTTTGAGCTTCTTCTCCACCGCGCACTGGATGTATCCGCTGATCTTCTGCCTGGCGTTTCTCGTGCGCGTTTTCATCGGCGATAAAGTGGTCGGCGCCATCGCGGGCGGTTCGTTCTTCCGAACTTCGAAGGGACGGGCGCAACGTCGCCATGACGCTCCTCAACGTCGCGGTGATGGCGACCATCATGGGCTCCGTCGTCACCATGCTGCTCAACGGCCCGCACGGCTATTTCGCCGAGCTCGTTCAGACCCTGCCCGTCACGGCGCTTGCCGCGCTTACAGTCAACTTCCTCATCGTCGCGCCTGCCGTCAAGCTGATCTACGCCAACCACATCGAGCCCGTCTACGGCCCGCGCATCGTCGCCATCGCCCAGCGCTACGCCATGCCGTGGATGGCCATTTTCAGCAACTAGCCATCCGAGAAAAAACGAACGCGCCGCCCCGCCTCAAGAGAGGCTCGGGGCGGCGCGTCGCAAGCCGGCCGCTACTTCACGATGAGCACCGGCATGCCCGTCTTGTGCAGCACCGAATAGCACACCGAGCCGATCATCCCGCGCACCGCGCCGAGCCCGCGATGCCCCATGACGATGCAATCGTAGTCGCCCTCGTCGGCGTAGGCGGTGATGGCGTCGTGAGCCGATCCGTTGACGATGGCGATGCTCACCGACACCTCGTCCGAGACGAGATCGGCGATGTCCTCGGCGACCCTCTCGGAAGCCTCGCGTGCGGCCTCCTCGCCGACGCTGGCTATGGCCGTCGAATCGTAGGCATCGCCCAAAACGCCCGACATCCTCGAGGCGATCTTGAAGGTTTCAGCGTTGTAATCGCGCCAATCGACGACGTTGAGAACGGTCACTTCCGCGCCATCAACGTCTTTCACCAGCTCAAGCGCCTGCTCGGCATGACGCGCGGGTTCGGACTTATCGTAGGGAACCAAGATCTTCTTATACATGAGAACCTCCCATAATCGACGTCTGCCGGGAAGACCGCTCGTCCGCGCGATTTTCGCGCATCGCCGCACGGCGGAGGGCATCGCGCCCACCCGATCCGCACCTCCGCGACGCACGAGCGGTCGCGGCGACGGAGGAAAACGCGAAGAGCGACGAGGCCGCCAAGCCCCGCCCCTATCTTAACGCAAACGAGAGGGCGTTAACTCAGCAGATACCGATTGACGAACCGGGACGCTCGACCGCCGCAAAGAACGCGGGGCGACCCGCCCTGTTTAATGACGGGCCCGTGACGGCATCGACCGACGAGAGGTCGGCAACCTCCCCGCCGTCCAGGACGACACCGCCCTCCACCTGGGCGGGCAACTCGTCGCGCACGCGCACGATCCTCCCCGCGCGCACGAGATGGTCGAGCATGACGATCCCCTGCACGTACACGCTCCAGCGGCGAAGCGCGTCGCATTCATCGACCGGCGCGGGAATACGCCGGGGATTTTGCAGATGATCTCATGCCGGTAAGCCCGCGGCGGCGCGGATCGGCCTCGGCGATGATCTGCTCGAGACTCAGGCAACGCCGCTCGTGATGCTCGATCAAATGCTCGATGCGATCCTCGAAGTCGAGGCGGCACTCGCCATGGCTGATGAACAGCCGCGAGCACGACAGGGCGGATATCTTCTTCAAGCTGTCGATGTAGGAGGTGAGCGCGTTACCCTCGCCGAAACGCAGCGCGAGGCCGGGGGTGATCACGAACAGCACGTGATCACCCGTGAAGCAGATGCCCGAGCGCTCCTCGTACAGCGCCATATGACCGACCGTATGGCCGGGCGTGCTGATCACCTTGAACACATGGCGCCCGACGCGTATCTCGCTGCCCTCGTCCACCAAGGTGAGAGCGTAACCGGTCAGATCGAGCTCGGTCGAAACCACGATGGCGGCGCTTGCGCTGCACGCCGCCGCGCCCGTGATGCCTTCTTCTTGAAAGCGCCGGCATGCGTACTCGGCGAGGCCGTCGCCGAACCCGGCTGGGTGGAAGGGAAATCGCGCACGTTGACGTACACGGTCGCACCGCGCGGTGCCACGCACGGCAAAAGCCCCGAATGGTCGTAGTGCGTGTGCGTGAGAAAATAGCGAACCTCCTGCGAGTCGACGCCGATGGACCGAAGCGTCTCCGTCAGCCCCGCGCGCGGAAGCGGCCCCCGGCGCGCCCGTGTCGATCACAAGCGCATCGGATCCGTCGACGACCACGAAGCAATTCGTCTCGTTCGTCACCACGTTGGAAAACGGAACCTGGATCCGGTACACCTTCGGGTTCTCGTGAATTAGTTCGCAGGCGAACATGATATGCGCGATTCTCCTCACCCAAGGCGTATTTTACGCCTCAACGGTGTCGATCGTATCTCCTTCCGAGATGACGCCACCGTGCACGACGCGGGTGAAAACCCCTCGCGCGGCATGATGCAGTCACCCATCGTATGATAAATCGCGCAATGGGCATGGCACTGCTTGCCGATCTGCGTCAGCTCCAAAACCACATCATTGCACCTGAACAGCGTGCCGATCGGCAGCGATCGGAGGTCGAAGCCCTCCACGATGAGGTTCTCGCCGAACGATCCGTTCGACACCTGCGCGCCTTTGCTTTTGAAGTCCTCGATCTTTTCGAACGGCAGCAGGCTTACCTGGCGATGCCACGCGCCCGCATGGGCATCGCCGTCGATGCCCCACTCCGCACGCAGCTCGACCGACGGAACCTCGGTCTTCTGAATTCCCTTGACATCGCTTGTGCACACGGCCTTGATCACGCCCATGGTCGCACCTTTCTCTGCGTCGACATGCCGCGCGCCACCTCGACACATCCGGTGCAAACCATCTATGTAATCCCGCGTTCCGCTGCACGACGGAAAAGCGCTCTGCGCCGCAGGCCCCTCTTGGCGTGTGCAGATTATAGCTCATCGAGATTAATACGGCGTGTTAAATCGGAGAAAACAGCGCGCACTCGGCTCCGGATGCGGGAGGATGCGGCTACCGGGGGGTCGCGCGCTCGGCTCCGGACGACCGGCAACCTCCCGCCCCGACAGCCTATACGAACCCGGGACCTCGTATGGCGATTGCGTAAAGTATCATCCCTTGCAAAAGCGTAATATTCGCAGGTGTGGCATCATATTGAAAGTTAACGTGAATTATCATGGTCGCCGTACGCGACTATGCGAAACGCCCGATGATCGGGCGAAACCCGAGACCAAGGAGACATCATGGGCTTTCTCTCGAGGTTCGAAGGCAAGATGGAGGACACCGTCGAGGGCGCTGCCGAGAAAATGGGCGCGTCACCCATCTCCCCCGTCCAGATAGCCAAGAAGGCCGAGAAGCAGATGCGCCGCAATAAAATGGTCGGCGCGGGCAAGCAATACGCCCCGACGCTGTACACCGTGCTGGTCAGCCAGGCTGACGCGCGCCTGTTCGGCTACTACCCCACGCTCGCGGGGGAGACCGAAACCTACCTCGCGGCGAAGGCGGCGGAATCGGGCCTGGCCATGGACGGCCAACCGCTCGTGCGCTTCATCGCCGATGAAGATCTGAAGCACGGGAAGTTCGAGGTCATCGCCGAGATGGTGGCCGCCCCCATGATCGCTCAGCTGCGCCAGGAGGAAATGGAGCGCTACGGCATCGCGGCGCCTCGAGGCGCCTACGCCAACCGCGGCCTTCAGAACCACCGCCCCGCGCCGGAAGCAGCGCGCGGCGGATACGACCCCTACGCGCCCCAACCGCGCGACGACCGCTATGCCCACGATGCGTTCTACGGCGCAGGTTACGATGCCGGCTACGATGAGGACGTCTTGCACCAGCACCCCCACGTGGGGATCGACGCCGCAGCAGCCGCGAGCCTCGGCGACGCGGGAGCGGTCGGCGCTGCAGGCGCAGCAGCAGGCGCCGCGAGCGGCTACGACGACTTCAGCGCACAAGAGCCCAAGACCATGGCGTTCGGCCAGGCGGGCGCAGCCGCGATGGCAGACCCCGCGCCGGCTCAAGACCTTCAGGCCTACCTCTACGACGTGACCAACGACCGTGCCTTCACGCTCACGGGGCATCCCATGAGCATCGGGCGCGAATCGCGCAACGACGTCGTCGTGCCCGACATCAACGCGTCGCGCTCGCATGCCGAGATCCGCATGGAACCCTCGGGGACATGGATCCTCTCCGACCTCGGATCCACCAACGGCACCATCGTCAACGGGCGCAAGATTAAATCCGCGCCGCTGCAAGACGCCGACCGCATCATCATCGGCACCACCGAGCTCGAATTCCAGCTGCTCTAGGAGGCCACGCCCGTGATCGACGTCGTCCTGCTCATCGCGCGACTGCTCTTCGTCGCGCTGCTGTACCTGTTCCTGTTCGCCATCATGCGCACGGGAATCGGCCTGGTGAAGGGAACGCGCAAGAAAGAGCGCACGTGGAACCTGTCCGTCGAACGCGGGCCGAAGGAGCTGCGCGGCGTGTCCATCGCCGTGCACGGCCCGGTTATCGTGGGGCGCTCCCCGGAGCCGACATCGTGATCGGCGCGGGCTACGTCTCCGGCCGTCACGCCCGATTCCAGCTGATGGGGCAGAACCTGTTCGTCGAGGACCTCGGATCCACCAACGGCACCGCCGTCAACGGGCAGCGCATCAGCGCGCCGACGGCTCTTCGTAACAAAGACGTCGTCAACATCAGCGACGTGAACATTCGCGTGAGGTATATGTAATGACCCGTCGTCTGGGACGTAAACCCGCTTCGACGTTCGGCAGCCGCACCGACGTCGGCTGCGTTCGCGAGCATAACGAAGACTCCCTCGTCGTCGCACCTCCCCTGTACGTGGTGTGCGACGGCATGGGCGGTCACGCCGCAGGCGAGGTCGCGTCGGAGATCGCGGTGAACGTGATAGCCGACCGCGCACCCGCCACGCCCGACGCCGCCGCGCTCGGCCAAGCTGTCGAGGAAGCCAACCTCGCCATCATCCAAGCGGCACGCGAAGGGGTCGGGCGCGCGGGCATGGGCTGCACCTGCACCGCGGCCATGCTCGAGAACGAGCGACTCATCGTCGCGCAGGTAGGCGACTCGCGCGCATATCTTCTGCACGGCGGAACGCTGCAGCAGATCACCCGCGACCACAGCCTCATGGCCGACTTCATCGAAGCCGGGCAGATCACGCCCGAAGAAGCGCGCGTCCACCCGCAGCGCTCCGTCATCACGCGCGCGCTCGGCAGCGACCCGCGCACCCAACCCGATCTGTTCGAGATCAACGTGAACACCGGCGACCGCCTGCTGATATGCTCCGACGGCCTCACCTCCATGATCGAGGACTACGAGATCGAAGACATCCTGAACCGCACGCCCGACCCGCAAATCGCGGCGTCGAAGCTCGTCAACGCCGCCATCGCCGCAGGCGGGCACGACAACGTGACGGTCATCGTGGTGAACGTCACCGGATTCGCCGAGGTCAGGCGCCGTAAAGTGGCGCGTAAGACCAAGATCACGGCGGCGGTCATCATCGCTTTGCTCGTCGCCATATTCTGCGGCGCCGCCTACGCGTTCAACTATTGGACGACGCAGACCGCCTTCCTCGGCGTGCAGGACGACAAGGTCGCCGTGTACCGAGGCGTTCGGGCGAGCTGTTCGGCGCCACCTTCTCGCAGATCGTCGAGGTGACCGACGTGTCCGTCGACGATCTGCAGCCGGGCGTGGCGAACCGTCTGAAAACGGAAGGAGTGCGCGCGATTCCGTCGAAGAGGCGAAGGATCTCGTCGATACATACCGCGAGGAGATCGCCGCCCGCGATAAATCGACAAGCTCGTCGTCGAGCGCAGGCTCGGCCGCCTCGAACGCAGGTAGCTCCTCCGCGAGCTCCTCGAACGCCTCAAGCTCTTCGAGCACGAGCGGGGTGAGCGCATGACCAAGCGCAACCTCGAGCTTTTGCTGCTCGTCATAGCGACGCCGATCGTCATCGTCTTGTTCTCCATGCTCGTCGTCACCGGCGGCCAGGAGCTCTCCTTCAACACGCTCGGCGTGCCCATCGGCATCTTCGTCGCCTTCTTCGTCTCGCACCTCGCCATCCGCAAGCTCGCGCCGGAGGCCGACCCCGCCATACTGCCCATCGTGTTCGCGCGTCGGGCATCGGCATCGCGTTCGTCACCAGATTAGCCCCCGACCTGGCAGTTCGTCAGCTCATGTGGCTGGTTTTGGGTATCGTGTGCATGCTGGCGGTGCTCATCCTGGTGCGCAACCTCGACAAGCTGGCGAACTACAAGTACACGCTCATCATCCTCGGCGTCCTGCTTTTGCTCTCGCCGCTTTTGCCCGTGGTCGGGCAGGAGATCTACGGCAGCCGCATCTGGCTGAGCCTCGGGCCCTTCTCGTTCCAACCGGGCGAGTTGGCGAAGATATGCATCGTGCTGTTCCTCGCGGCGTATCTCGCGCAGAACCGCGAGATGCTCTCGGTGTTCACCTGGGACGTCGGGCCGCTGCGCCTGCCCCCTCCCTCCCCACGCTCATCCCGCTTCTGGTCATGGGGCGCTCGCGTTCGTCATCGTCGTGTTCGAGAAGGACCTCGGCAGCGCGCTCGTGCTGTTCCTCGTGTTCCTGGTCATGCTCTACGTCGCGACGGGCAAAAAGCTCTACGTCGTCGTCGGCGTCGTGCTCGCGGGAGCCGCCGCCATCGTGCTGTGGATGTTCTTCGGGCACGTCCAGCAACGCGTCGACATCTGGCTCGACCCCTTCGCCGACCCCACCAACACCGGCTATCAGCTGGTGCAGACGCTCTACTCGCTCGCCGACGGCGGGCTGTTCGGCGTGGGCATCGGGCAAAGGCATGTCCGACGCCATCCCCGTCGTGGAGAGCGACTTCATCTTCACCGCCATCGCCGAAGAGACGGGCCTGCTCGGCGCCGCAGGCGTGCTCCTTCTCTACCTATGCTTCGCTATCCGCGGCATCCTCACCGCCGCCCGTGCGAAATCCGACGTCAGCTCGTTCATCGCGACAGGCCTCACCGCCGTCATCGTGCTGCAGGCCTTCATCATCGTCGGCGGCGTAACCCGCCTCATCCCCTTGACCGGTCTCACGCTTCCCTTCATCAGTCAGGGCGGCTCCTCGCTTCTGGCGGGCTTCATCATCGTCGGCTTCCTCCTGCGCTGCGGCGACGAGGGGCACCGGCGTCGGATCGGAAATGGCCAACACCACCACGTTCTCGGCGAACAGCGTGCTCGGTCGCGTGTCGCTGGGCAAACGACTCACGGAACCCTCATCGTGTTCTCGCTGATGTTCGCCCTGTTGGTGGCCAACCTCACGTTGATCATGGTGAGTGCAGGCCAAGGATTACCAGAACATGCCCGGCAACAACCACACCATGGCGAAAGAGGCCGAGACCGAACGCGGCACCATATCCACCTACGACGGCGTGGTGCTGGCGCAATCAGTGAAAAACGACGACGGGTCCTACGACCGCGTCTACCCGGCAGGCGACCTGGCCGCGCACGTGGTGGGCTACGCCTCCGAGCAATACGGCACCAGCGGAATCGAAGCCGCCTACAACGACACGCTCAAAGGCAACCAGAACTTCGCCACCTGGAGCGATGCCGTCAACGCACTCGCCGGCATCAACCAACCGGGCAACGACGTCACGCTGACCATCAACTCGAAGATCCAGCAGGCGGCGCAAGACGCGCTTTCCGGGTACAGCGGGGGCCTGCGTGGTCATCGACCCGACCACCGGAGCCGTGCTGGCCATGGCGTCCTCGCCCACCTACGACGCAGGCGATGTGGAAACCCTCATCGCACAGGCGTCGACCAGCGACGACGACTCGGGCACGCTGCTCAACCGCGCGACGCAATCGCTTTACGCACCGGGCTCGACCTTCAAGATGGTGTCGCTTTCCACCGCCTTCGAAGACGGCGTCGCGGAAGAGAGCACGGCGTTCGACTCGCCGGATCGATGGAAATAGGCAACGCGCCGGTCACGAACTTCGGCGAGTACGCCTACGGCAACATCACGCTGGCTCGCGCCACGGGCTCTCCTCGAACACCGTCTACGGCCAGCTCGGCGTGATGCTGGGCGCGCAACGTCTCGTCGAGGGCGCGGAGAAGTTCGGCTTCAACCGAAGCATCGACTTCAACCTGCCGCTTGCGACCTCGCTCATGCCCGACCCCGACAGAGATGACCACGTGGGAGACAGCATGGGCCGCCGCCGGCGAGCCCGTCGGCCAGCACGAGAGCCCCGCAGGCCTCAGGCGACCGCCCTGCAGATGGCGCTCGTTGGATGCGCCGTCGCCAACGACGGAACCATCATGCAGCCCTACCTGGTCGACAGCATCTACAACGCCAACGGAGAGAAGAGCTTCTCCGAGCAGCCCGGCAAGCTGATGCAGGCGGTCAGCGCTCAAACCGCGAACCGCGTGCTCGAGGTTCTGAAGGGCGTCGTGGAACGCGGCACCGGCACCGAAGCGGCCATCGCGGGCGTTTTCGGTTGCGGGCAAGACGGGCACCGCCGAGCACCAGGGGCGCGAGGACGACAGCTGGTTCGTCGGCATCGCGCCGGGTGGACAACCCCAGCGTCGTGGTGGTGGTCGCCCCCGAGCAAGCGGGGAAGACGGTTTCCGCAGACGCGCGGGCTCAGGGCGTGCTCGAGACGGCGCTTGGCGTTCAAGGGGTTTTATAAAGAAGGGTTGACAATGGCGATGCGCCGCACTTCGCCCGTTACAATGGGCATGCTGGCGAACGCGCATTGAATCGAAGCATATAAACGTACGAAGAATGTGACTGAAGGAGCAGTAAGGTGACAGGGCAGGATCAATGATCGGCAAGGTCTTCAGCGGCCGCTATCAGATAAACGACCGCATAGGCATCGGCGGTATGGCGGAGGTTTACCGCGCGCAGGACAACGTGCTCGGACGTCTGGTCGCCGTCAAGGTCATGCTTCCGCAGTACGCGGCCGACCCCGACTTCACGCGACGCTTCCGCCAGGGAGGCGGCGGCGGCCGCCAACCTCCAAAGCCCTACATCGTCAACGTGTACGACTGGGGTCAAGACGACGGCACCTATTACATCGTCATGGAGTTCGTGCGCGGCAGCGACCTTAAAACGGCCATTCAGCAGCGCGGCGCGGTCAACCAGCGCAAAGCCGCCGAAATCGGCGCGCAGGTTTGCCAGGCCCTTTCCGTCGCGCACGGCCAGGACATCATCCACCGCGACATCAAACCGCAGAACATCATGGTCCAGCCCGACGGCAACGTGAAGGTGATGGACTTCGGCATCGCCCGCGCGAAGAACTCGATGAGCGATAAGACCTCCTCGGTTCTGGGTACGGCCCACTACATCTCGCCCGAGCAGGCTCAGGGCAAAGAGCTCACCGCCGCAAGCGACATCTACTCGCTCGGCGTGGTGCTCTACGAAGCCGTCACCGGACAGCTGCCTTCGACGGCCCCCGACGCAGTGGGCGTGGCGCTCAAGCAGGTGAAGGACTATCCCGTCCGCCGCGCGAGATCAATCCCGACGTAGACCCCGCCCTCGAGGACATCATCATGACCGCCCTCGAGAAGGACCCCGCGCATCGCTTCGCCACCGCCAACGACATGCGCCTGGCGCTCAACGACTTCCTCGCAGGTCGCGCCGTGGGCGGACGCGGCGTCGCTGCCGCACGCAACAACTTCACCGAAGCGCAGACGCGCGTCATCGGCCCCTGCAGCGGGTGTGATGGCCGCAGGCGACAGCACGCAGGTCATGCCCGGCGTCAACCCCGGCACCGATTACGTCCCCAGCGCAACAACAACTTCCAAGCCCCGCCTGCGAAGAAATCGAAGGGGCCCATCATCGCCATCTGCGTCGTTTTAGCCGTGGCCCTCATCGCGGGGCATCGCGTTCGCGCTCGGCGGCGACAAGGGAGTGGCCGTGCCCAACGTCACCAAGATGACGCAGGAGCAGGCCATCGCCGAGCTTGAGTCCGCAGGGTTCAAAGTGGGCACCATCAACACCAAATACGACGAGTCGGTGGAAGCCGGCCAGGTGATCAGCCAAGACCCCAAGGGCGGCGAGAACGCGAGGAAGGAACGAAGGTCAACCTGGTCATTTCCCAGGGAACCGAGCAAGTGACCGTGCCCGACTTCTACAACATGACCATCGAGCAAGCGCAGGCCGAGGCCAAGAAGTACAACCTCACCTTGGTGCAGGGAAAGAGCGAGAACTCCTCCGACGTCGAGGCCGACCACATCTTGAGCCAGTCCCCCGCTGCAGGCGAGAAGGTGGCGAAGGGTTCGAGCATCACCTACGTGATGTCGCTGGGCGCTTCGAGCGTCGAGGTGCCTTACGTGACCGGGTTACAGCGAGGACAGCGCCATGTCGACGCTTAAGAACGCAGGCTTCAATGTGAACGTGGAGAAGCAGTACAGCGAGACCCAGGCAGCGGGCCTGGTGATCAGCCAGAACCC
>VOFI01002341.1_pt1 | contig 37836 bp, 60 predicted proteins | sample 5384131 | NCBI WGS metagenome assembly VOFI01 (sample SAMN12384728, study PRJNA508395) | human gut metagenome | isolation source: healthy gut H | host: Homo sapiens | reverse complement strand
GGAATCCGGAAACCAAAAGGGCGAACGGACGAAGCGCGAACGCCCGAACGGTAAACCAGGCAATAGAGAAACTGACCGAAAAAAATCACCGACATTACCGTCAATATTCGTAAAGCCTTTCGGTTTCGTGGACGGCCGAGCTGGTCAAAACGCCGGAAGGAATCGGCAGAAACCGTTCACGCTCTCCCTTGAGTGTCCGGCCTCCGGAGGATTCCAGTTTATCCAGTGCCTTGCCGGCCTTTTCCAAACGCCGGAAGAGATCCGCCACACGCGGATCGTGCTTGTCGATGAAATAATGGCTCATAACGCGGCGGTATTACAAGGAAAACCAGGTAATCATCGGTATCGGTGCGGGTGCGAGCAGAAAGCGTTACGTCATTTACAAGGTGGAACACACCCGCCCGTGGGGTCAATACCGAAACAAAGGAAATCAGCCAAACGGACATTCTGCGACCCCTCTCGCAAACATTCGGTATCGGCAGGTACTACGACGACGAACCCCGAGTTCATGGACGCTTTCGAGCTTTTGCTCGTGAGGCGGAAGAGCAAGCCACGGCGCAGGCCATGACGCCGCCGCCAAAGAGAAAGCGAACTCAACCGAGCGGAATACACTCCCCTCACCCCACGGGGTTCGATACACCCGTGCGTACCGTCATTCTCAGCTTTTCGGCCACCTCCCGCAACGGCGGGAGTTAAGAAAGGCGGCGGCCAATTTCCCGCAAACGGCGCACCTCTCGAATACGACCCCAAGAACGAACACCGCTATCCGTTTTCACGCTCGGCAAAAGTCCGAAATACGGGTGGAGTGTCTACAAACTGCCCCACTACACGTGTGAAGGGTACATCGACAGGCTGGCATATATCGCGGGAAACGAGGAGAATATATGTCTGCCCGAGCCGAAAGACGAAAAACGGGCGGAACGCACTGAAACGAGCGTGCAAGGCGGGTTTATCATCGTGGACTATTCCGAGATAGCCGTATTCAGGGGACACCAAGCCCGTCAAGGACGCCCTTCACGCACTCGGGGGACGCTTCAACGCACGGCTGACGCATGACGGGCAGAAGAGAGCGGGATGGATTTTCCAAAAGACCAAAGAGGACGAGGTGCGGCGGCTTCTCGGAAAGGACGAATAAATGTTGAACACGGGGCGGCTCGCCGCCCCACAATACCAAAAAAAATCATGGCACAAGGAACAGATTATTTCAAACTGACGATACAGAACTATCTCGACGCACGGGCACGGGAGGACGAACTTTTCGCACCCCGATACGCCAATCCGAAAAAGAACATTGACGATTGCTGCACTTTCATCATCAACCAAGTACGGCAGAGCGGTTGCAACGGGTTTGCCGACGAGGAAATATACTCTATGGCACTCCACTATTACGACGAGGAGGACATCGACATCGGCAAACCCGTCAGTTGCAAGGTAGTGGTCAATCACACCGTCGAACTGACCGAGGAGGAAAAAGCCGAGGCAAGAGCGAAGCCTACGCCAAGTTGGCGAAAGCCAAGTCCAAACCCAAGAAAATCGAAGATAACAAACTAATGCCCAGTCTATTTTAGTTATGAAACCGAGAACAAAATTCCAACAGAACGTCGTGGCGGCAAGCAAACACCTGCCGCCGCTTACCCCCGCACAAATCGAATGGGGTACAAGAACTGCATCGAGCATATCGGACGCCGCACGCCGAAAGGACTTATCACCTGCACCGAGTGCGGCCACACGTGGCAGAGCGAAAACGGAGAACTCACGGACAATCTGTTAGGGTGCGAGTGTCCGCACTGCCACACCACGCTGAAAGTGGAAACCACCCTGCGCCGCAAGTTCAACGATTACGAGTATTTGTGCATCGTAACCCGCTGCAAGGGTTTTCAAGTCCTGCGCTTCGTCTATATCGAGTGTTGGGCGAAAGTGGGACAGACACCCGTTTACACCCATATCGAAGCCGTACAGCGGTGGATTGCCCCCGACGGACGCTCCGCAACCTTCGCACGGCTGCGCCCGATGGGCTTCTTCGTTCACGGGTGGAGTTGGTCGAGCGCATTGGAACTGCGGGCGGAGAACGACGGGAAATACAACATCACGCCCACACGCATCTATCCCCGGCAACGGCTTATCCCCGAACTGCGCCGAAGCGGCTACGGCAAACAACTCCCCGATGTAACCCCTTTCGACCTTATCCACCTGCTGCTCTCGGAGAACAAGGCCGAAACGCTGCTTAAAGCGGGACAAACGGCACTCGTGCGATTTTTTCGCCCGTTCCTCCCGCAATATCGCCGACTATTGGCCGGCCATCCGTATCGCCATCCGTAACGGGTACGCTATCGGGAAACCGACGGAATGGTGCGACTACATCGACCTGCTGCGATTTTTTCGGGAAAGACCTGCATAACGCCCATTTCGTGTGTCCCGCAGACCTGCCCGCAGCGCATGACCAACGGCGGCACATGCAAATGGAACGGCGGCAGGAGGAACGGCGCAAGGCGTTGGAACAGGAAGCCTCGTTTGTCGAAGCCAAAGGGCGGTTTTTCGGAGTGGAGTTTTCCGACGGGGAAATCCGCATCAAGATATTACGTCCCTTCGCTATCTCGTCGGGAACGTAAACCCGCAACTCGGGATGGGCGGCCTCGGCATAGAGGCACAGATCCGCCGTGCGAAGCTCCCTCGGAACCCACTGGATCATCCTCGGGTCGCCCCCGCACGGCCGTATCGGCCACGAGCGGCGTGATGGCCCTCTGGGGGAATGTCGTACAGCACCCCGCATCCTTGCGAACGGCCTCCAACGCCACCTCCTCCGTTACAAGCCGGCGGTTCAGGTGCAGGACACTCATCAACCGGTGTATCTGCTGCGGGTCGTCCTGCTCGCGGAAAACCTGCAAGACCAGGGCGGGGTCGCTCAACGCGCTGATAACCGAGAAATCGGTTTTGTCCTTCCCGTAGGTACGCTCGAAAGCCTCCCGGCTCATTTCCGGCGTCCGGGCTTCGCGGGGGGACGCCTTTCAGGTTTTGCGGGTTCTCCCGCACCAGGCTCATGTATAGATCCGGGCTTTTCATGCTCTCGGGCAGGTGGGCGATGGCATAGGGACTGCGCCGTATGGCCTCCATGCACAACTCCGGCGTTTTCCACTTCTCGGGGACATATTGCAGGTAGCTCCCGTCGTGCCCGACGGCCCGGCGGCACATCTCCTCGTTCTTGGCGTGGTCGGGAAGGTTGTAGAACAGCTCCGGCTCCAGGGCGAAAATTTCCCGGGCCACCTTCGGCGTGAGGAACCAGGGGTTCATGTTCTCCAAAAAATCGAAGGTCTTCTCGTAATTCGTGCAATAGAACCCCAACGCCTTCATGTGTATATCCTCGAAAGGGATATAGCGGAGGACACGCAGGTCGTCGGCACGGGCCAACGCCCGGTTGCAGACCTCCGGCGTGAGCTGTTCGGGGTTGAAAAAAGCGGATGGCCAGGGGATCGCGCTCCAGCGCCATCCCGCACAGACGGTCGGTCCTCGCAGACCCGTTCCGTGCGTAATTCCTCCGGCACTTCATGGAGCAGGATGCCGTCCCCACTGACGGCACGCAGGCAGACTGCCTCCGTGCGCAGTTCCACCGGCACGAGCGAAAGGCAGGACGCGTCCATCCCCACGCCGTGAAGAGCCAGCTCCCCGGTCATGACCTCCGGGGCAATGGAGGCGAAAATCTCGAACTTGTCCACGAACGACATCCCGAATTTTTTCAGCCCTTCCAGGCATATATCGGGATACGGAATGTAAGGGAGTATCTTGTAATCGGCACTGTCCACCGCTTTCAACGCCGCACGGCATATTTGCGGCGTCCTCAATTCCCCGGGAACGGCCGCCAGCACCAGGCCGTTGCGCTTCACGGCCGCCATGCACAGTTCGGGGGCTTCAACCCCTCCGGAACGTAGGCGGCACGGCACATTTTCGGTGTCTTCAGACGGTCAGGGACGAATTTCAGTGTTTCGCCCCGGTGGCCGGCCGCGGCAAGACAAAGTTCCGGCGTTTTCATCGCTTCGGGAACGAACTCGATGTTGAAAGCCGATTTCTTGATGGCGAAACGGCAGACCTCCGCCGTTTTCCGATCCTCGGGCAGCGTCTCGAAAAGGTTCTCACGCCACGGGTTCTCGTACACCCCCGTATCGAGATAGGCTATATCTATTCTCTCTTGCTCTGTCATGGTTTTCAGTATTTATGGAAAGCGCCCGGGTGACGGGCGCTTCTCTTGGTTAGACATATTCCGTTATCGTTCCGTTTCCTCCGTCCCGTTCTCGCTCTGGAACGTGAAGGAGGTCTTCACGACCTGACCCGTGTTGTCCTCGACATAGACGTCGATGGTCTGCTGGTCATCGCTGCGCGATGTGTAATAGAGGCGGAACACCTCACGGTCGAGCGGATAGCGGTCGTTGGGCAGGAACACCGTACCGTCGTCCATCCTCAACTCACCGCGCCCGTCGGGCTGGAAATAGCGGATCGTGTAACGCGCGCCGTCATATCTCCCTCCCGCACGAGCGTGCAGCGGATTTCAGCGGTTTCACCAACGGAGATTCGCTTCTGAACGGGCATCGTTTCCAGAGAGAACGTGTACGCCTGCTGTATATCCAGCCCGTTGTCGCAGGATGCGCATAAAAAGACCCAGGGCGGCGATCCAGACCGCCAGGGCCAATATCTTTTTCATCTTTTTCATGTCGCTTGCAAGTTTAATGGATTATGAATTTGACGCCCAGGCCGAACTGCGCGTGGAAATGTCCCGTTGTAGTGCCCCATAGGATACGCTCACGCCCCGTCAGCGAGAGGATAATCCTGTCGGTCAGGTACGCATCGACCTCCAGCGTGACGGCCCCGCCATAGAGGAAACGGTCGCGGTGGCGGAGCGTAGAGCCGTCATAGAGCCGCCTTTCGCCCCGGTTCACACTCTCGTAACCGGCCAGCGCCGAGCCGCCGAGGTAGAAGAAAAAAGTCCTGGACGGGTCGGCGAGGAACTTGTAATAGTAACCGCCCTCGGCAGTGAACTGCGCCACCGGGATACGTTCCGACTTGTAGGGGTAATAACGGTGGCCATACGACCTGCTCCTGGATGGCCGTGCGTTTGGCCACCTTCTTGTCCGTAATCTTGAACGTCAGGTAGTCCACGTTGAAAGGCACGTTGGAGGAGTTTTTCAGTTGGAGGTGGAAATAAAGCAGGTCGTTATGCACGTAGATACCTTTGAGGAGGTATTGTACCCCGAAACGCTTGCAACCGATATGCTTGATCTCGCGGCGGTCATTCTTGTAAATGGACTGCATGATCAGTTTGACCAGCAGCGGAGATTCGCATCCCAACTCCTGCAAATAGATGTCCAGCGCATTATTGGGGCGGTTTACCGCCTCCCTGTCATGCAGGAAGTCCGCCATCTCGACCGACAGTTTCACCGGCTCGTCGGCATACTTGACATTGAAGCTGTAATAGGCCCCGTCCTCGGTAATGACCGAAAGGTTGCTCTCGCGCGAGAAATCACGCAGGGCCGCCTTTACACGCAGCACGTTTTCCGTGCCGTCGGCTTTCGCCGCCAGAAGATCCGAAGACCCCAGATCGACGTAACGGATGGCCGAGGGGAAAATCACATGCACGGTCTTGCTGAACGTCACCTCCAGCGCGTAGGGCGGATAACCCGGTTGAAAGTCAGCGGACGGGTAAGACCGTTTCGCCCGTGGAGGGCTTTTTCTGTTGCGAACATGCACCCGATAAAAGCGAGTGCCAGAAGAATTTTTTCATACTCGATAATTTTTTGATTGTTGATGGATTTTTTCAGTGGTGTACGGAAGTACGTCGTTTGTACCCTTATTGAAGGGGCGGGAACGACCGCCCCGCCGTGCTGGACAGCACTGACCTTGACCGTCAGCCGTTCGCCGTTGATCCTCGCCGCCCCCGTTACGGGCGTACCCGAGGGGATGAGCAGCTCTCCCGCCATCATCGGTTCCAGCAGCCGGAAAGTAACCTCCCCGCCATCGGTGAGCGTCACGGTTTGCTGCACGGCGGCACGGATACTGTTACGCTCGGGCTCGCGAAGGTCGCTCCCCACCGTGTTGAAACCCCAGTTCCGGGGCTTGACGAACTCACGGGCGAAGACCGAATCGGGCAGCGGGGCGGCAAGCAGCGACACGATGTTACGGCGCACCTGGCGCACGGGCTGCACGGAAGCCTTGCCGGAAACGGAGGCTTTCTGACGCGGGGCTTCAGGGGCCTGACCGCCGTTCATGTAGCGGGCGGCGATCTCGTAGGACTTCTCCAGCAGCGCCACCTGCTCCTCCTGGGCCGTTTTCTGCGCCTGCTGTTCTTCCAGGCGGCGTTCCAGTTCCTCGATGCGGGCCTGCATCTCGCGCTCTTCCCCCGTTTCACCGGCGGTCTCCTCGTAGAAACTGCCTAACTGGCGGTTGATGTCGGCATAGGCGGCACGGGAAGTCCGGAAAGCTCCCGACGAACCGCCGGCAGAGCCGGAAGACTTATCCGGCACGGCAGCGGGCATGACAGGCTCTTCCTCCTCGTCCTCCATCCCGAACGCGAAATCCTGCAAGGAGCGCATCTTTTCCCGCTCCCTGCGCCGCATCTCCTCCTGCACGTAGGCATCACGCTTGTCCGAGAGGATACCCTCCGATTCCGGGGTCGGCAGCTCCGTGTTGAAACCCGCCGAAGGCTCCTCCCGTTCTTTTTCGCCGGGGGAGAAGATCAGCCACATGCACCCGGCAAAGGCCAGGAAAAAGAGCGGGAAGACCACCATCTTCTTCCGCATCTGTATCTGCCGGGGCGTGAGTTCCTTTTTCCCCGCCTCCGGCTGTTTATTCTGTTTTTCGTTCGTCGTCATAATTGAAATCTTTTAGATGTTTTACACTGTCGGCCTCCTGCCGTTGTCTTAATTCCAGTTCCAGCCGCTCGATATGCCGTATCTGCATCCGTTCCCCGGCTCCCTTGCCGAAGCGGTAGATGGAAGACACGGTAAAGTAGAGCGACAAGACGGAAAAGAACAAGAGCAGCGTGAGGATCACGATAATCCGCTTATCGGGCGAGAGCGCCCCGCAAGCGCGGCGCAGGTGGTCTTCGACCCACTCCCCGAAAGCCTTTATTCTCTTCTTTGCCATAGCCTTATCTTTTTAATGTACGTAAATCGCGGTTCTCCAGAATCTCGAATTTCTCCATGATGAAACCCTGCGGGTTATTGTCCGAACGCCCCCCCGAGTTGATCAGCTCGCAGCGCGTGACCAGCGAACGCTCGGTGATGTTGCTCTCGCGGACAATCATTTGCCGGGCATAGGTCATGGCCCGGTAGGGATAGGCGTTGAAGTCGCACACCACGGAGTCCACCTCGATACGCTGGCTGATGTTCCCCGACACCACACGGTTGTAGTAACCTTTCTCCTGCATGTCCTGGTAATAGGCGAAGGCGCTCTTATCGACCAGGAACAGCGCGCGGTTGATGTTGCTCTCGATGGCCGCACGGTCGGGCGAGAGGGTGAAGAACAACTCGTGAAAACGCCGGATATGTTCGCGCGCCTCCACGGGGCGGTTCTGGCTCAAATCCTGCGAGAGCGCCAGCATCAGGACTTGCCCCCGTCCAGGACGTAGATCTTCTCGCGCTGCTTTTCGGCGAAACGGAAGCTCGCGACCACGCTGAACACGGATACCAGCGCGCACAGGCAGAGGAACACGATACCGAAAAGCCGAATCTGCCTGAAACTTGTTTCGATGTTTTTTAATGACTTGAATTCCATTGTCCAAATTGTTATGAATGATTATTGTTACCTTGTGTTGCCAGGTTGCGCCCGTTGGGGGCACTGCCCGAAGCCGGGCCGCCAACGCCGCCGTTACCGGAGGAGGAACCGCCACCGCCGCGACGCCCGAACGTGCGGCCGATCATGTTGCCGGCGATACCGCCAGCGACACCCGTGGCGAATGCCCCGGCCTTGTTGATACCGCCCATAGCCCCGCCGGCTCCGCCCGACTGGATCACCCACTCGGCAACGGTGGGGATCGTGAAATAGCCTATGATACCTATAATCAAAAAAGATAATATAGACACCGCTGCCGCTGTCGGGAATGTAGTTGGGGTCTTGCAGGGCCAGGACGTCCGCCTGGAGCATCAACGTCTGGATCTTGGCCAGCACCGCGGAGAACAGGTCGGCGATGGGAAGCCAAAGGTACACACTGATATAGCGGGAAATCCAGCTCGCGAGCGTCGAGTGGAAGCCGTCGTAAATGGAGAGGGCGAACGACAAGGGCCCCAGAATCGACAGCACGACTAAAAAGAATGTCCGCAGCGTGTCGATGGTAAGCCCCGCGGCGTTGAACAACAACTCGAAGAAGTCCCGGACAAGTTGCCGGAAACCGGCCTTGATGTCGTACCACGTGCGTTCGGCCCACATGCTGATAATCTCGCCCAAATCCGTGATACCCATATCCGCAAGCCGTTGTTCATACACCTCGTCGTCCACTAACCAAGCCTTGCCCTCGCGCCTGCGGGCCTCGGCTTCCAAATCGTCCTTCTGTTGCTGGTATGCCTGCAAATCCAACGTCTGCCCCTCCAGTATGGCGTGCGTGCCCTGCACCACGGGCGACATCACGGCGTTGATCGTCCCCAGAACCACGGTGGGAAAGAACATCACGCACAAGCCGATGGCGAAAGGCCGCAGGAGCGGGAACACGTCGATAGGCTCCGCATTGGCCAGTGCCTTCCATACCCGGTAAGCCACGTAAAAGAGCGCACCCAGGCCGGCGATACCTTTCGCCACCCCGATCATGTCGCCGCATAGCGGCATCATCTCCTGATACAGGTTCCGGAGAACCTGGTGTAAATTGTCGAAATCCATGACTGCCTCCGTTTTCAGGTTACCAATATCTGTCGTTCGGGTTCCCGTAAAGTGCCAGCACCCGGTGCGCGTCGCCCTTTTCGCGGCCGCGGATGAAGGACACGGAGATGGTCTTGCGCGTGTAATAGCGCGTGAGGTTGCGGTACTCCAGCATCTTCGTGTAAACCTGATCCACCACGTCCATCCGCTCCTTGTCCGAGAGCGAGAGGCCGTTGCCGCCGGTTATGACCGTCTTGAGTTCCGTCACCAGCGCGCCGCCCTCCTCCAGCAACCGGGCGTAACCCGCCGAGATCGCCGCCAGCTCGTCCACCGTGAAGTTCGGGTCTGAAACCGGTTGAATCCCGAGGTGTAGATTTCCGTGATCTCGCTGACCATTTCGAGCGTCAGCTTCACCTTCCGGGCATCCTTGATGATGTTATGCACCGATTTGAGGGCGTCGTAGTAAGCCTTGCTCTGGTTATAAATCTTGATACTCTCTTGCAGCGACTTGACCATGTTGGTCGCCGTGGTCGAGCTTTGAACCGCGCTCTTGATGTTCTGAACGAGGTTCGACGGGTCGATGACCGTCCACTGCGCTTTTGCCTGGTACGTGAAGCAAAGAAGCCCCACGAACAGCGTTAAAATCAATCGTTTCATCCTTTTCATTATTTAATTCGTGAATACTTGGGCGGTCATTCCGACGCCCGGTAATAATCCCCGTAGGCGGAGAGCTGGAGCACCTCGCGCCCCACATCGTAGGCCAGGGCGACATACCCGTAGAGGTCGAAGTAGTAAAACCGCCGCCCCGGCGTCCCGGGTTGCGGTAGATGCGAACCCGGGGAGAACCCGAGCGGCTTTCCCACTCGCCCGCCACCTCGTACAGCGCGAAGTCCAAACGCGCCGCCGTGGGGTCTGATCCGATACACTTGCGATACATGGCCTGCCCTCCCTTTAACGTTTGCCCTCGGCGAGCTGCCTGATCGCCAGTTCCATATCACCGCCCAGCTCCCCGGCAAGCCGCTGTACCTCCACTTTCTCCGTTTCCTCGGTCGTGTAGGCCAGGTACTCCGGGACGCTGACCTCCGTGGCATAGACCGCCGACTGAACGCCGCCCAGACCGATCCAGACCTCCTTGTATTTACGGGAAGGGTCGTTGGACTGGTTGATCGAGAGAATCTGCGCCTTCTCCTTGTCGGTCAGCCCCAACAAGGACTGAATCGCGTCGAAACGGTTCATGAACTTGCGCTGGTCGAGCAGGATCTTGCAGTCCGAGTTGTTGATGATCGACCACCGGGCTGGAAATGATGTCCTCGACCTCCTGCGTCACAACGATGGCCTCACCGTAGTATTTGCGGACGGTTTTATACATATAACGCAGATATTCAGCCATATTGGCCGTAGAGAGCGCCTTCCAGGCCTCCTCGACGATGAGCTGTTTGCGTACCCCCTGAGCCGTCTCATCTTGTTTATGAAAGCCTCCATGATGATGATGGTGACCACGGGAAAAAAACTCCTTGTTTTCCTTGATGGAATCCACCTCGAAGACCACGAAGCGCTTCGAGAGCAGGTCGATGTTGGCCCGGGAATTCAGAAGGAAGTCGTAGCGTCCGCCCTTGTAATACTGCCGCAGGGTGATGAGCATGTTGTCGATGTTGAAATCCTCGCGGCTGACCCGGATCTCCCGCTCCTCCAGCTCGCGGCGGTAGTCGTCCCGCAGGTACTCGTAGAAACTGTCAAAACACGGCACGATATTCCGGTCGGCGCGGATACGCTCGATATAGGCGTTCACGGCACTGCCCAGCTCGCCGCTCTCGGTCTTCGTGATCTTGTCGTCCTCGGTTTTCCAGAGTGTCAGCAGCAGCGTCTTGATGCTGTCCTTCTTCTCCACGTCGAAATAGTAGTCGTCGGTGTAGAACGGGTTGAAACTGATGGGATGTTCCTCGGTATAGGTAAAATACACGCCGTCCTCACCTTTGGTCTTACGCCGGATCAGCTCGCAAAGGCCCTGGTAGCTGTTACCGGTATCCACCAGCACGACATGCGTGCCCTGCTCCCAGTATTGGCGGACTAAATGATTCATAAAGAATGACTTGCCTGACCCCGAGCCGCCTAACACGAATTTATTCCTGTTTGTAATGATCCCTTTTTTCATCGGTTCGTCCGAGATGTCCAGGTGCAGGGGCCTGCCGCTTACGCGGTCGCACAGCTTGATGCCGAAAGGGCTGGACGAGGATTTATAGTTGGTTTCCTCCGTGAAGAAACAGACTGCGGGCTCGATGAACGTGTAGAACGATTCCTCGGCGGGGAAATCCCCCGCGTTGCCCGGCATACCCGCCCAGTAGAGCGTGGCGGCGTCCACGGTGTTGTGGCGCGGGCGGCACTCCATCAGAGCGAGCGGATATGCCGGAGCTGGCTGCCCACATCATTGCGGATATGCCCTCGGAGCTCCCACTCCTTGTTTATCTGGTTCCCGCAGGAGTAGCGGGAAAGGGACTGCATGTCGTCCGACCAGGCCAGCACGTTGAAATGGGCCCCCCACGGGGGCCGCGATCGAACGGTCGGTGGAAAGACGCTCGTAACGGGTGTCCGTACCCACGCGCCCCGGCAGGTCTTCCGTGTCCGAGGCGTGTGCAGGCACACCGTTTGTTGCCCACGCGCAGAACCTCGGCCCCCAGCTCGATGTCCTGAAGAGAAGTCGTCTCCGAGAGCGAGAGGGAAAAGTACCGCTCCAGCAGGCCCGGACAATCCGCCGTACCCGTGATCTCGTCCCCCGTGAGGCGGACAAGGGCCAAGAAACCCGAATCGTTCAGAATACGCTCGAACTGTTCCGCCGCCTCCAGGAATTTTGTCGCCGATTCCCGGTTTACCTCTTTGGGAATGATGTTGCCCCGGCAGAGGGTCGAGAAGTCTGAACGCATGTAGAGGAAGCAGGCGTGGGTCAGGAACGGACGCTCGTTGAAATGCCGCTCGTAACTGCGGGAGAGGAAACTCATGTCCCCCTCGCCCGTGGCCGGGCGGTAACGCTCGCGGATGAACCAGTCCTGCTTGTGTACCACGCTGTATTCGGGCAAGACCTTCAGGGCCTTGCACCAGGCGGCGTGGATCGCCTCGTACTCGGCGGACGTGACGGTGAACAGCTCCGGGAGTTCGACCCGATAGACGACCGTTATGTCCGCGTCCTTGCTGATGATACAACCGCCTTCCACGGCCAGGAGCGGGAACTTGCTTTCCAGCGTGGTGGCTTTCAAGAGGTTTCTCATACGCGGCCCCCCTTTCTTTTCAGCAACCGGCGCAGGGACTTGCGGTTGAGCAGGTAGCGGGGATGCCGGCGCGCGGCGAGCAGCTTCATCAGCCCGTGTTCCCCGTAACGGGTGTTCAGGCGGAAGGTAAGACCAGCACCGAAGCCGCCGCAACGCCGAAAGCGATACATACCCACTGATCGACCCCTGCCATGTAGAGGATGACGAACACCACGAAGACGGCCAGCAGGCCGCCCGCGAAGATGAAGAGGTACTGCGCCTTCAGGCCCCGGAACTCCACGCTCTTGCCGATTCCCTTGTTGATTCCATATTCCATAATTATTTGCATGACAGGTTGGACTACAAGAAGAAAGAGCGTAGGATCGTCGCGGCGACAATCAGGAAAATACACGCGCCGAACCAGCTCGCGGCGGTCTTCGACGTGTCGGGGTCGCCGCTCGAAAACTTGTTATAGACCTTGATCCCGCCGATAAGGCCGACCACAGCCCCAATCGCGTAGATGAGCTTCGTTCCGGGATCGAAGTAGCTGGTTACCATGTTGGTAGCCTCCGTAATGCCGGCGATGCCGTTGCCCTGCGCGAAAGCGGAGGAGATGGCGGCAAAGAGAAATGCCGCCGGAAGAAGAATCTTGTTCTTTCTCATAACTCGATAATGTTTGAATTGTGGCGCGGGGATGGATAGGCCCCGCACCGGGTTAAACTTCTTGATTCGGATTTTTTTCAGTGGTTCGAGGATAGCCTCACGCGCTACCCGTAGTCTTTTTCTTTCATCGTGATGTCATTATGGGGTTAAACAAACTCACGGACGTCGAAACCCGTGGGAACCGAACCCTGCGGAGATGGGCTTTCCGCAGACCTCTCGGACATACGCCGGTGAAAAGCCGAGAGGTAGGTGTCGATCAGGGATTTTACCCTGTCGTTCCCGTCGGGGCAGCCCGAAACGATGACCTCGAACATGTCGGTCTGTTTCAGGCCCAGGAGGACACGTCCCGTTTCCTCCCTTTGCTCGTCTGTTGAAGGTGGATCGTGTACCACGTGGCGGTAGGCTTCGCCCATCTGTTCAAAACTAACCCCCTGGGCAAGCGAGCGGCCCAAAAGGGGCAGCTCTTCGGTGTCGTCTCGTCATAATCCGGCTCCTCCGCGTCCGCATCCGGGAAAGATTCATCGTACAGCGGAAAGTCGATTTCCAGAGGTTCGTTAGGCTCCCCCTCGGGAGCGACACCGAACACTTCATCCAGGTCTTCCGGCGGAATCTGCCGGGGGTGTTCGGGTACATTCGTGGGCACAAATATATCGGCTTTTTCCGTAACTTTTTCAGTTTCAGATTCTACGGCAGCTTGTGGCCGGGAGTGGCGCAAGTCGAGGACAAAGCGGCTCCTGCCGATGATCTCCTGCCGGCAGGGCGTGTCTTCGGCAACGATCCCGTCTGCCGGTTCGTTACGTTCCATCCGCCGCAGGCGGAAAAACGCCCACAAGGCATACCCCACGGCAAAGAGGGGCAGCAGCCACAACGCCCCGTTCATCGCTCCTCCGCTTTGGGTTGCCGGGAGGCCACGGCCTCACGCTCCTCGAAAAGCCGCTCGATGGTTTCCCGGTTATCGTCCAGGTGCGCCTTGAGAACCTTGTCCACGTAGGCCGTGATCGTCACGTCGCCACGACCGATGACACGGGTGATCTCGCGGATACGCTCGTGATACGACGGACGTATCTTCACGTGCTTGTTACCGGCGAAAGGCAGCCGCAGCAGGCAGATGTAACGGGCCAGGTACTCGGCCTCGGGGGGTGGGGACAGTCCCCACGGCGACCTCCCCCGAAGGGCCGTCGGGGACGATAAGGGTTTTCATCCTGCGCCGGTAGCGGCACACGCGGAAGATGAAGGGCACGGCGACGCAAAGGACGGCCGCCAGGATAACAGATAAAATAATTGCTTTGTCTGACATGATGGATTGTTTTTAATGGATTGTAAAAATATTGGGTTCATAACTAAAAAATATCGGAGTTCCGTTTCTTGTAGAGTTCCGAAATTTCCTCCTGATAGGTCGCGAAATGCTGCTCCAGCACATTGTCCAGGTAGCTATACAGCGAGAGTTCGTTCTTACCGATAACCTGCACTATCCGGGTTATACGCTCGTGAAACTCCTTGCGGATATACACCGTTTTGCCGCTTCGGGTATTGGAGGGGGCGTTCCGGATAAAAAGACGCTCGTAATCCTGGCCTTTCCCTCTTCGGCGGCGTCCCTCCTCTTTCGTAGCCGACGAGGCGGCGGCCTCGCCGGACGGTTCCGATAGAGCCGATGCCTCCTCCTCTTTTTTCCGGCGTGTAAGGATGTAATGGCCGGTTTCGGCTTTTGGCCTGGCTGATGATGAAGGAAGCGTCCAAACCGTCGTCATGTTCTTTTCCGCTCATGAGATCCTACTTTAACAGTTCGATCAATTCATCCACGAGTTTATCCAGGTTGCTGCCCCGGATCAAAGAACGGTCTGCCGGGAAGAGCGTGGAGCGGAAGACAGAGCGACGGCTGGCGTTCTGCTCACGACGAAAACGCTTGGTGTCAGGCAGGAAGGTCTTCAGAACAGGAAGATCCAGCTCTTTCATTACCGCCTCGTAAACCTGATATAACTCTGTTTTTTCACGTCCGTCCACCATGTTCCATAGCATATACAGCCCTTTCATCCGGGACTTCTCGCGGCCCATGATATGCTCTTTTACCACAACCGCGTAATTCAGGGTGCTTTCCATGACAACCCGGTCGGCACTGATCGGGGCGACGAGATAATCCATTCCGGCCAGGGAATGAATCAGATCCTCGTTATTGATCGTACCGGGAAGGTCGAAGAACACATAATCGAAATCACCTTGCGGCAGGAGGTAGTCGGCATCGGCCAACGCCTCTTTCGTGTTGCTTTCCACGACGGGATAGGCTTTCTTTTGAAGCCGGGTGAATTGTTCGTAAGCTAACCTCTTGTAATGTTCGTCTTCGAGGGCAAGCTTCAGGTCACGTTCCCGCATCTCCACGATGGAGTGTTGGGGATAATCGCAGTCGATGACCGCGACATTGAAACCCTTTACATAGTGCAGGTAAGAAGCTGCCAGCACCGTGAGGGTGGTTTTACCCGCTCCGCCTTTCTGGGTGGAGAAGGCCACGAATTTCGTTTTCTCTTTCATTGTTCCATGCGTTTTTAGTTATACAATCGGGTAATCGTTCATCTCTTCACGTATCCGGGCAAGTGACGGCATGAGATTTTATGCAGGTATGCCGGCACGCATATATGCTGGTGCGCTGGCAGGCTGTTACGCCGGTATGCCGGTGCATGGGCGCGTGTCCGATTTTATACTCATGCGCAACCGCATTTGCTTATCCGGACAAAGACCCGCTTTTTCCTCTGCACACGGTGTTTTCTGCATCCGTCCGCACGTGTGCGGACAGGGGATGTGTCATTGCCCGTATCCGTTCTCACGTGCAAAGTAAACCCTTAAAAACACGGGTTGTATGCTCTTTTTTCCGCTATGGCCGCGTGTGGCGTTAAAGTGGACGCAAGTGGCGTAATCACTTGTAGTACAAGCGGTTGAATAGGTCGGTATCTTTGCCTCGTGAACGATCCCGACGCTAATGAAACCGTCCTTGCCTTTTACGGCGGCTCTTTCAATGTTCTGTCCGCGAGCGGGCAGAAGGTATTTGCAAAGGGCAAATAGCAAGCTGTGTTTTCTGCTGCACGATTCTCGTTTTGCAGCAGAAAACAGCTTGCCTCGCAGGGGGAGAAAGCACCTCCGGAGTCGGTGCTTTTTTCAGAAGGGCGGCAAACCGCGAAGGGATCGGAATTTTCAGGAACCGGTGGGGCCCTGGCCTCTCCTTAAAATTTCGATGCGATGGAAAAGAACAGAAAGCCCCGAGGGGGCAAAGGGGGACGACCCGCGAAAAACGACCCGGCCGTTTACCGCTTTTCGGTAAACTTTTCAGCCGTGGAACATGCCCGTTTCCTCGACCTTTACGAGCAGTCCGGGCTATTGTCCAAAGCCGCTTTTATCAAAGCGAGAGTGTTCAACGAGGCGTTCCGGGTGGTAAAGACCGACCGGGGAACGCTCGAATACGTGGCGAAGCTGACCGCTTTCCACGCCCAATTCCGTGCCGTGGGAACGAATTACAACCAGGTGGTGAAGGAGCTGCACGCGCATTTTTCCGAGAAGAAAACACTCGCGCTGCTCTATAAACTGGAGAGAGCGACACGTGAACTGGCGGCCGTCGGGCAGCAGGTCGTGTCGCTCTCCGAAGAGTTCAAACAGCGATGGTAGCCAATATCACCACCGGGAAAGACGTGTACGGCGCGCTGGCGTACAACCAGGAGAAAGTCGATCGGGGCGACGGGAAGGTGCTGCTGACCCACATAGTGAGGGAGCCGGCGGATGGGCGCTTCAACGTGGCCGCGACGGCAGAAGACCTCCTGCGCTGGATGCCCTCGCACTACCGGACGGAAAAACCCGTCGTGCACGTATCGCTCAACCCGGCTCCCGAAGACCGCCTCGACGACGGGCAACTCGCGGAGATAGCCGGGGCCTACATGGAGCGCATGGGCTGGGGAGGACAACCTTATATCGTATTCAAGCATACCGACATCGGACGGGAGCATATCCATATCGTGTCGGTGCAGGTGGCCCAGGACGGGCGCAAGATAAACGACAGCAGGCGCAACGAACGCAGCGTGGCCGTTACCGAGGAACTGGAACGGGAGTACGGACTGCATCCCGCCAAAGGGAGAAGGCGGGAGAAAGGGCAAGGGATCGTCCCCGCCGATTACACGCGGGGCGACCTGAAACGCCAGGTGGCAGCGGTAATAAAACCGGCCGTGGCGACATACCGCTTCCAGACCCTCGGCGAGTTCCGGGCATTGTTGTCCTTATATAATATAGGTATAGAGGAAGTCCGGGGAGAGCGGAACGGAACCCCCTACCGGGGATTGCTCTACACGCTGCTGGACGAGAACGGGGACAAGGCAGTGGCCGCGCCGCTCAAATCCTCACTGTTCGGTAAAGAGGTCGGGTATGACGGGCTGGAACGGCACATGGAGCGCAACGCCGAACGGTTCGGGAAGGACGACACGAGGAGGCAAATCCGTGGCCGGGTCGATAAAGCGCTTCGGGGAGAACCCACGGAGGAAGAACTGCGCGAACGCCTGCGGGGAGCCCGGGTGGATCTCTACATACGACGCAACGAAAACGGCCGCATCGTGGGAGTGACGTTCATTGACCACGAAACACGGACGGTCGTGAACGGATCACGGCTGGGAAAGGCATACTCGGCCAACGCCTTCGAGCTGCGCTTCGGCGGGAAACGGAATCCCGGGGAAAACACGAGGGACTTGTCCCCGAAACAAGCGCCTGCCGGACGGGACGGGCAACGGAAGCGGAATACCTCACGACGGAGGAAAGTATAACATCTCAATTATCATTCATTTATTAAATTTTACGGTTATGCAACAGGAAGACGACCTTCGGGGTCTTGCAAAAACAATGGATTTCATGCGGGCATTGAGTATCTTGTTCGTGGTTATCAACATCTACTGGTTCTGTTACGGGCAGATACGGGAATGGGGAATCAATATCGGCGTGGTCGATAGGATTCTGCTGAACTTCGACCGCGCCGCGGGGCTGTTCCGGAATATACTATGGACGAAACTTTTCGCCGTCGTGTTCCTCGCCCTTTCATGCCTCGGGACAAAAGGAGTAAAAGAGGAGAAAATTACCTGGCGGAAAATCACGGCATCGCTGGCCACGGGAGGCGTGCTGTTCTTCTTCAACTGGTGGCTGCTGGACTTGCCGCTGACGGCAACGGCGAACGCGGCTTTCTACATACTGACCCTATCGGCCGGGTATATCTGCCTCTTGATGGGCGGCGTGTGGATGTCCCGCCTGCTGAAGAACAATCTCATGGATGACCCTTTCAACAACGAGAACGAATCATTCCAGCAGGAAACACGCCTGATCGAGAACGAGTACTCCATAAATCTGCCGACGAAATTTTACTATAACAAACAGTGGAACAACGGGTTCGCCAATGTCGTAAACCCGCAAAGGGCTTGCATCTGCATGGGAAGCCCGGGCAGCGGGAAGAGTTATTGTGTTGTAAACCAGTTTATTAAACAGCAAATCGAAAAGGGCTATACCCAATACATCTATGACTACAAGTTTCCCGATCTTTCGGAAATCGCCTACAACCACCTGCTGAATCACCAGAAAGGTTACAAGAAAATCCCGACTTTCTACGTCATAAATTTCGACGACCCGCGCCGCTCGCACCGCTGTAACCCCATTCACCCGGACTTCATGACCGATATTTCGGACGCCTACGAGAGCGCCTATACCATCATGCTCAACCTGAACCGAAGCTGGGTGCAGAAGCAGGGCGATTTTTTTTGTGGAAAGCCCCATTATCCTTTTCTGCGGCCGTGATCTGGTTCCTGCGCATCTACGACAACGGGCGGTATTGTACCTTCCCGCACGCCATCGAGTTCCTGAACAAGCGGTACGAGGATATTTTCCCGATTCTGACATCCTACCCGGAACTCGAAAACTACCTCAGCCCCTTTATGGATGCCTGGCTCGGAGGCGCTCAAGACCAGCTCCAGGGCCAGATAGCATCGGCCAAAATTCCGCTTTCCCGCATGATTTCGCCCCAGCTATATTGGGTCATGTCGGGCGATGACTTCACGCTCGACATCAATAACCCGGACGATCCCAAGATACTCTGCGTGGGGAACAATCCCGACAGGCAAAACATTTACGGAGCGGCTTTGGGATTGTATAATTCCCGGATTGTCAAGCTCATAAATAAGAAAGGCCAGCTCAAATCGGGCATCATCATTGACGAGCTGCCGACAATCTACTTCAAGGGACTCGACAACCTGATCGCCACGGCCAGAAGCAACAAGGTCGCCGTGCTGCTGTGCTTCCAGGATTTTCACAGTTGAAGAGGGACTACGGGGACAAGGAGGCCGCCGTCGTGATGAACACGGTGGGCAACATCTTCTCCGGGCAGGTCGTAGGTGAAACGGCCAAGACACTCTCGGAGCGGTTCGGTAAGGTATTGCAGAAGCGGCAGAGCATGACGTTGAGCCGCAGCGACAAATCGACATCCATATCCACGCAGCTGGACAGCCTGATCCCGGCCTCGAAGATCTCGACGCTCACGCAGGGAATGTTCGTCGGGGCCGTGGCGGACAATTTCGACGAACGTATCGAGCAGAAGATTTTCCACTGCGAGATTGTCGTGGACAACGAAAAAGTGAAAGCGGAAACGGCCCGGTACAAGAAGATACCACAAATTACCGACTTCACGGACGAGAACGGGACGGATCACATGAAACAGGTCGTGCAGGAAAACTACGAACGTATCAAGGCAGAGGCCGGCCGCATCGTCGCCGAGGAACTGGAACGTATCAAGAACGACCCGGTGCTTTGCAAGCTCCTGCCGGAACAGAACTAAATGAACACAAACACCCCGCAAACAACCTCCGTTACCTTAACGGGGGCCGTTTCCTGGTTTTATAACCGTACAGCCGGTGTTTTGGAACATAAAGTAGTGATTATGTGAACAGAAAACATTATTTTTGTGTTCGGAATCCTTTTAATTATAAGTATGACAGTTGCCGATATATACGAAGCAATGAACAGCAAGGCGGAAACGTTTTTCGAGTGGTTGCAGGCTCACCCGCAATACGGGTTGCTGTTTGGTGTCGGGTTGCTTGCCCTATGGCTTGCAGGGTTGCTGTTCCGTTGGAAATGGGCGTGTCATTGGCAGTTTAACAGCAAACTGTGGTTATTTGACGATTGCAAGCCTGAAACACGCCGCAGGGTTCAGATTGTGTTGGTCAGCGTTCTGATTATACTTATATTGGTTGGTTTCTTTGTATGGAGATAACGGTATGGAAAAGGACAATCGCAAATACCGGATCTGCTTCATCGACTATATGTGGTATGTAGCCGAGATATGGCACGAAAGGGAGCGTACCAATCTCAACGGACGTATGCTACTGTTTTGGTGCTGGCTCTTCGTCCTACTCATACCGCTTGGGGTTCCGCCGATATTGCGCCTTTTCGGCTGGATGATTGGTTTGGCCATAGTGATTCCTCTCTGCTTTCTTCCCGATTTATTCTGCAAGCTACGCTATACAGCCGGACGGCGTGAAGCGCTCCGTGAACATTACGGGAAGATGAAACATCCCGGCAGGAAGCTCGCCAAAATAGTTCTTATCGCTATCGCCCTGATCGTGGCAAATGTAGCGCTGATGTTCCACCTCGGATTTATACATTGGGCATGATGAAACGGCAGGAGAATAAGCAACGGTTCTATCTCTGGGACTACCTCTGGTGGATGGGGGAGAAATTGGAACAAGCAAGACGAACAGGCAGGGTCGATGGCGAAATGATGCTCTCGATTTATATCTTCGCTCTTTTGATATTCCCTATGATGACTGTTACTATCCGGCTTTTTCCAGGTGTGTCGGCATTGTTGCCATGTGTCGTTTTTAGCATTGTCACATTTGCCGTTATGTCGCTCGTCAGCAGGATTTACAAATGGCGAGGCAAAGCAGTGATGTCTCACTATGCCAAGTGCAGGTTTAACGAACTCCTTGCGGTTCTGTTATTTTTCCTTGCGATAGCCATTATCTGCTTTATGATGTATCTTCTTGACAAAAAGTGAAACAAGCTTTGATACGAACTCCGGGCCGTTATATCGAATGGTCTAACTCGATGTACCAGTTTCCCTTGATGGGTTTGTAAAGCGTGGTGTCGTTGTACGTCCTGCGGTAGATCTCGTTCAGGTCGCCATATTCGGTGATACGGATATTCCGACGGCTTCTCAATCCGGGATCGTAAACGAAACTCTTGGACGTTCCCGCATCCACGATGCCGTGGGAGTAGTACGGCATAACAAGGCTCACATATACCGAATCTGCCGTTCCCCATTCCCTGCGATCAACAAGGATAAAACCGCATCCAATCTCTGATAACAAGGAGTCGAGTAGGATTCGCTCCGGCTTCAACAGTCCATATACCGGAATGTCTTGTTCGTCATTCGTTTCATGGAATGTATCGCTTTGTTCTGTTGAATCAAGTATAATGACCTCTTCCGGAGAAAGCGGCGGGTAGTGAAAACTACCTTCTGAACTCTCTGCCATGATTTCGTACACCTTACGGAACGCCACCTCGTGCGTGGTGAAATGGCGTATCATTTCCTCGTCCGACGGCGGCATGGGAGGCTCTCCGCAGCTTGCGGCAAGCAGGATTACAAATAACAGGATTATGATTGGTGTTCTCATTTTCTAATGTTTAATAGGATGCAGATAATCACTGTTTAAGTGATTGATGTGCGTGTTATCAATACTTTAACTACAAACTTTAAAACAATCATTCATTTTATAATAATAGTTTCGTATCTATCAAAATGTATTCCTTGAAGATGATGTTTCAATACAAGGTTCTTAAATTCCTCCCCATAAAAAGTATAGCGACAATTTACATTCGGAAGTCTGAAAATAGTTTGCTCTTGGATTTTATTTTTATCCAACACAAATTTATTTATACAACTCACCCATCCTCTTTCTTTATCTAACCACACTATATCTGATTCTTTTTCAATCAAAGCATCTATTATATTGGTACAATGAAAAAAATAAAAACCTTTTGGCGACTTTATATCAAGAATTTCTCCATTTTTGATAAGAATATTTTCTAAAATACTTAATGCTTTGTCGCTAATAGTTAATAGAGGATTACAAAATTGTGATAAATCAAAATGTTTATGTCTATTACTTTTTTTCCATATATATTCCATCTCAGGAGGATTCCACTGCTTTAGTAAACCTTCAGCATGTCCCATACAATTTTGCCAATCTTCCACATTTGGAAAACGTAAATCGTTAAATCCTTCTAAACTACCTATTAAGTAAAAGTTCATATTGTCGTACTGTAATTGATAATGGTTTGACGGGGAACGGCGTTAGTCCGTTATCCCGGCTTGTTAATATTAAATTTATGTTTCCTGATAGATTGTTTCAGAATATAATTCTGTCGAAAGAATAATAGATTTTAATTCTCCATTAGACTTATAATCAAATGAATGTTGTAACGTATCCTGTTCAATATCATTTCTATCAAATTGTCTTATAACTATTTTTTGTAGGCGGTCATTTTCATAAAAATATGTTTCTTCTCTACTTCCACGAGAACCCTTTGAATACATTTTCTCTATTTTACCATTACTTCCATATAGATAATATCGGACATTCACAATACGTTTGCTATTATCATATGCAATAGTTTTCATGAGTTCCTTTTCATAAATGAAAAAGGTGTAATAGAATTGATTTTTAAGTTCCAAGCCCTCTCGGATTTCTATAATTTGATTTTTTACATCGAAATAATAAGTAAATAGGTTATTAGTTGTTTTGAGAGAAGTTACATTTCCAACTATTTTCCCTTGCTTAAACCTGTTTCTTTGATAAGAATAAGGGGATATTTCGTAGAACTCACCTTTGTAATTCTCTTCCCTTACAACATTCTTATCAATTTCTCTTTTCAATTCATCAAACATATTTCTCAATGAATTAAAATCATCTTTCAATTTATCAGGTATCATAGTGTTTCCTTTTAATATTAATGTTTGGTGGCTAACCGACCTTTCAGGGGTAGTTAAGCCGCTTGTTAGCAACCTCTTTTCGTTTTATAGATTATTTCAGAATATCCATTTGGAAATGATTTGGTAATACTTTCTAAAGCCCCATCGTCTTGATATTGGAATATATGAATTAAATCATTACCACTATTACCCTCAATATCATATTGTTTGACTTCAATATGTGTCAAAGCATTTTCTTTATAGATATAATTCTCTTCACGGCAACCATACCTACCACATAACTGTGACCGTTTCAGCTTTCCGCCCTCAAAAAAGTAATGGCATACATTCATCAAATGTTTTCCATTATCGTATAGAATACTTTTCACAAGATTGTCTGTATAATACAGGAAAGTGTGATAAAACTGATTTTCAATAGAACAACCAACCTTAACTTCTACGATTTGATTTTGGTTATTAAATCCGTAGATACAAAGATTTTTGGTGCTTTTTATTGTATCAGGACGCTTTACAGGTTTTCCTTGTTTGCAACCATTACGCTGATAGGAATATGGAGTAAGTTCATAAAACTCGCCCTTATACAACTCAGTCCTGACAACATCGTCTTCTATTTGTTGCCTTATGGTTTCAAAGTCATTTTTCAATGCTTCAAATTCAGTTCTTATAGTTTCTCCAATCATTTTCATCTTTTTGGGGTTGCTAATGTTCGGCAGCGTTCCGCTTATTCAATCGGTTTGCTGTTTGTTATCGGTCTATTTCTTCTGTTTCAATCTTGCCTCCAAGTTGTTCAATTTCTTTTCGATATTCATCCACAATTATAGAGTTCCCTATTCCAAGTAAAATTTTATCTCTTGAACAAAATTCCTTGATTTCACTTAGTGGAACAGAAAATTTCTTTTTTAAGTACAGCATAATTTTAGGCAATTCATTTCCCTTGTCTGCAAGATATATATTGTAAATCTTAGGACTAATGATTGTCAGATAATCATCTAATTCCGTATTCTCAAATTGCACAAACTCGGCAGTTGGTAATATTGCATAACGAAAACAATCCGATTTTGTATCACAAAACACAATGGAATAACCGCCTCTGTTAAGTTGCTTGTTCATAGCTTGGAACAACAAAGGCAAATAGTCACCTCGGCGAATTTTGTCCCAATCCAAAGAATCCTCAAACTTTTTAGTGTTCCATAAGAAACGTTCTATCCCATAATTCTTTAACATCATCGTAATGGAACGCTTAACCTGCCCTGAATATTCTTCACCACTCCAATCAATAACTGCCATTCTGTGAGAAACTATAGCAAAACAAAGCATAATATCTACTTCACTAAATTCATTGTCTTCAGAGCTTGTATCGTACCATCCCTTTTCAAACATTTTCCTATGTTGAAGGACAAAGGTTCTCTTATCTATATTGAACAACTGAATCATTTCTAAAAATTCATCATAGTGTTCTTTTTAATAACACTTTAGCGAATAATTGAAGTTTACTATCCATATTTTAATTTTTAGACCGATAATGTTTGTTGGATAATCGACCTTTGGAAGATTAATCCGTATGCTATCGTTTATTTCAACTTAATTAGTTTTTCATATTGACAAGAAACATCAAGAAGTTTATCTACTAATTCATCTCCAAGCCAACAATCTATTAGATATTTGCCATAACTTGGTGTAAACGAGTAAATATCTTTATCAATCGCATTAATCATATTTTCCAATTCTTTTTGTACATTATGTAATGCACCATCAGGAAGAGAAGTCTTCCTACATTCAAAAGGTTGCGCTAATATTCTTTTTACATCATCAAGTATATTCACACAACAACTTTTTACTGTTTCTTTTCTACTTACCATATTAAACGATAATGTTCGGCGAATAATCGTCCTTTAGGGAGATTGATACGCTTGTTATCTGCCTTTATTCGCTTTGATAAGTTTCAACTACATACAAATCAACATTAGGATAATCATTTGAAACTGTCTCTATAATTGCTTTTACATCATCCCATTTTAATCCTCCTAATCCAGCACCGATTGCAGGTAAGGCTATTGCCGTTACATTATCACCACTGGCTAACTCAAGCATCTGTATCAGTGCCTTTTCGATATACTCTATTTTAGCTCGTGTTCGCCACGTTGCTTGAGTACCAAGGTTATATATATGTCCATTGCCATAATCATAATCAAAAACATCACCGGGGCAAAACTTATTTTCTTTGCACAACTGCTTATATTCAAGATACATATCTGGATATTTGCTTTTGAACTGTACGGCAATGCCTTTACCCATTGCACCGGCACAATTACAACCATGCGCATAACTGCTCACTCCATCAATACGGAATATGTCGCCTTTTTCAATATACCTAATCATTGTTTTTTTCTTTTTTATTGTTAATTATTCTGGGCAGATAATGTTTGGTGGCTAACCGACCTTTCAGGGGAGGTTAAGCCGCTTGTTACTAACATTTTATTGTGTCAATTCATTATTAGTTTTACAACAGACCAATGACATTTGCAACAATATATATTGTCGCTATGTTGTTCTATACCTTCTATATCTATCATTGGAAGTTGTAATTTCTTTCCTTTCATCACAATCTCAAACTCATTGAAATGCCAATCTTTAAGTTCTTGTTTTTCTATTGTGAAGCCACAACTCTGTAAAAGTGTTGTAAGCTCTATTATAGGATTGCATATTGATTTGTATTGACACATATTATTTTTTCCTTGTTAGTAATGTTCGGCGGATAATCTCTCTTACGGAGATTTATCCATTTGTTACCGATGTGCCATTTATTTCTATTTCTTTAAATTTTAAAAACTCATTTGCCTTATACAAATGAAGTAATTGCATTTTCATATTTTCATTGACAATGTTTTTATAAAAACCGTATTTATTCCACCCTTTTAAAAAGAACCCATCTACAGATGAAGGTATTTTAGACATATCTAACACAAGTGTACTCATGCATTCAAATTCTTCTCGTTTGGAATGAATATTGTCAACACAATCAATTACTTCATTAAAAATAATTGCCATATAATCAAGTGGGAAATCTCCATATACTGAAACCCTTTTTAAAGAAATTCCTTTTATGGAGGACAATTCGTTTATATTCAATATATCTTCTCTGACAAGAAACAAATGGCTGACTTCAGCAAATTCTGGCATTCTTATTTGCCCAAATCCAGATATACTTTTAGCGATTAGCCCCTTACCTTTGATAAGAGCTTTTATCTGATACCTTTCCGATGAAGATGAATCTATAATTCTTTGAAAATTAATTTCTTTATCTTCGACTAATTCAGTAGAATCCCATTTTACTTCAACTTCTTCTATTGGTTCAATCCCGTTTACGATATCATTCTCCAGAAGTTTTTCCACCGTTAAATAATCGGGAGCATACTTCCAGCGGGTTATTAAGATTGCTCCATCTTTATTTACTATGCGTGTAGCCATCGGTTCATCTCCCATTACCAATAAGACATGATTGTCTATATAGATTTTCCCCAAGTAATCTGTTACGCTACATATAGCATTGTAGTTTTCTTGACCCTTCCATTGATGGGCATATTGTTGCTCAACAATGACAAATGGGCTTCCTGATGTTTCAATCCAATTATTCATATTTTTCTCAGCGATTAATGTCCGGCGGATAATCGACCTTTCTGGGGAGATTGAGCCGCTTTGTTATCTGCCACTATTCACTTTGATAAGTTTCAACTACATACAAATCAACGTTAGGATAATCGTTTGAAACTTTGTTCAAAAAACAGCTTTTACATCATCCCATTTAATCCTCCTAATCCAGCACCGATTGCAGGTAAGGCTATTGCCGTTACATTATCACCACTGGCTAACTCAAGCATCTGTATCAGTGCCTTTTCGATATACTCTATTTTAGCTCGTGTTCGCCACGTTGCTTGAGTGCCAAGATTATATATATGCCCGTTGCCATAATCATAATCAAATACATCTCCGGGGCAAAACTTGTTTTCTTTGCACAATAGCTTATATTCAAGATACATATCTGGATATTTGTCTTTGAACTGCACGGCAATGCCTTTACCCATTGCACCGGCGCAATTACATCCGTGCGCATAACTACTTACACCCTCAATGCGGAATATGTCGCCTTTCTCAATATACCTAATCATTGTTTTTTCTTTTTTATTGTTATTTTATTCTGGCAGATAATGTCCAGTGGATAATCGACCTTTAAGGGAAATTTATCCGTTTGTTAGTCGCTTTATTCTGCAATATAAGTTTCCAAATATTGAATACCGTTGTAACTGTCTAATTCATCCACAAATTTTTTAGGTGTTTCATATGAATCATAATTTTTCTTCTTAATAAAGATTTTCTGATTCCTTTTGTTGTCCTTGAAACCATTGGGTATATAGCACACAATACAATTTGATGGCTTTATGTGGTATTCATCAATATCGGACTCAATATACCAGTCAAGGACAAGTTTGTTATCAATCATCATTCTAACAAGATTAAAAGGATTTTCGGGTTCATCCTTAATTTCCACAGTTAGAAATTCTGGATAGTAATACTTTATATTAATGTCTTTACAGAACTGACAGCGATGTTCCGGATTTGGGCGTTTCTTTGTACGACTTTCTTCGTAATCTCGTATTTCTTTCATGTACTCATCTTGATTGAAATACTCCATAAATTCTTCCCGACTTTTATGCGGTTGTGCCAATCCAAATCATATATTCTAATCCAGCATTAGACCCTTGTATTCCTTCAGGCGACAGTTCAAACTCAAACGTACCAAGATAAGTCATGGTTGTGGTATTCTCTGCCTTCTTAGGAGATATACCCTCACGACAATTATAGCAGATAACAGCATTTGCCATTGTAATATTTTTATCAGCCATCGACAGACTTATCTTTTGGGTATCAGCAGGAATAAGGTTAGTAATCCTGCCAAGCCGTCAGATGTGAATTTCATAATAAGAAAATCCTCATCATAGTTCATTACACCAAGCTCCTTACAGAACTGGCAACGAAGTTCCTTATTGTCTTCATCATAATCTTTCCACCATTGACGGAAAGCCGATTGATCCATATATTTCTCAACGTCAGCTTCGGAATCGAATTGACCGACCCATATCATTATCTTACTCATTTTCTTTTTTTATTTTTCAAGCGACTAATGTTCGGTGGCTAATCGCTGTTTAGGCGATTTAGGTGCGTGTTACTGATATTATTTATTAGACTTTCCGTCCTCCACGTTCATCAAAATAAAAAACTTCCCATTTGCTATAATTTTGATACAGGACTATTTTGTCTGACTCAATGTTCCCATTAAGCGAATATTCATTTGGATTAACCCCCAGCTTGTCTAATTCTTTTTTTAATATATCTTTGTTCATATATTCATTTTATTATCAGTAATGGCTGGCGAATAACTGATTGTTAGGGCAGTTCATTCGCTTGTTAGCAATAACTTATTATAATCCAAAATACCATTCCAAAAAGAATTGAAGTCTTTCCATTGTGGAGACAACTTTCCATTCTGAAAATTGATTAGTTTCTCTCCCAATTCAATTTCAAGAACTTCTCCTGTATTACGGTTATAGAAAAAACCGCCTTCACCTTCAAAGCTATCAAGAGGTAAGTATTCGGAGGGAATGCCTAACACTGCTTGCCTTTCTATACCATAACTTAAATCATTAGAGTAAATTTTAAACCAACACACATTATAGATTTCGCCACATTGTCCTCGAAATGTTATTTCGGTAGTATTTAGATTAAACAGTGCAAAATCACTATTTAAATCAATTCCTAAATCAATCAAAGCCTTTTTATATGCTTTATCTTCTTTTTCTGAATATACACCTTGTTTATTCAAATAGTCTATCACTTTATTACTTAGCATGATTTGATGATATTTTATTTGTTTTACTTTATTGCTAATGTTTGGCAGCTAACCGACCTTTAAGGGGAGGTTGAGCCGCTTGTTATTCTTTCAATTTGATATGGAGTGTAATATTACAGCTCTTCTATTGGTTATACCGGTTTCTTCACATATACAAGCAATTCCATCAGACAATATTATGGCAAAGCCAAAATTCGACTGTATTCCTGCATTTATAGCCTCTGATATATCTGCCCATTTTTGATCCAGCTCAAAAAAACCGATGCAATATCCTTCTTTCTCTTTAGATAATTCACGAAGTCTATCTGTCAAATGGATTAAATCCGTAGAATTATAGACCTCGACAATCTTATTCTCATTTATAATATCCATCATATTATGACAAATTCGACTAATAGCTTTTACTCTTTTTTTGTTTGATGACAGTTCAAAAAAGAAACGGTCTTGATAACCAGACTTAATGAATTGCTTACAAAAAAAATCTTCTATGGTATTTCCTTTATTCATATCCAATTCTTTTGAAGAATAATGTTCGGTGGCTAACCGACCTTTCCAGGGGAGGTTAAGCCACTTGTTACCCACATAATTCATTTTTCTTTTGAGAGAATGGAAACATAGTTATTTATGTCCTGCTGTAATTCTTCCCAATGTGCTGACAGATTTGGATATAACCCTGTTGCGCCATATCCTATCATTTTGAAAAGGGCTGTAAAACGACATTCATTAGCGTAATGCGAATCTTCATCAATATTCTTACGGCGCAATACATCAGGATAAGTAAACGTAAGATACAATTCGTCTGCGTCTTTTCTACTTTTTTCTGCGCTTTCGTCAGCAAGCGGTTGTGCATGGATATAATCGATTGATTTTATTCTTACATCAGCTTCTTCATATTTTCCTTGCGCTTTTAGGATAAACACCTCAAGTCCCCATAGGCATAGTATAAAAGTCCAGACGTTGAACACTCCTCTACCCGGAAAAGGAACATTATGTGTATAGCGAGAAACTGCGAGAGCTTCATCAATATGTCCATATATGAAAAGACGATAGCCAAGGCTGCATAAATTTCGAGCATCCTCGCCACTATTAAAAAAGAACATTTCTTTATTAATTTCTTACACAAACTCACCACCTTCTTTCTGGGGCAAGAGTTCATTATTGATTCAAACAATTCTTTTCCTGTTTCCATTTTCTTTATTCTTTTGTGGGTAATGTTATACTATCAGCCGATTTGGCTGTTATTTTCTTTAAGTATCAGACCTCGTCTTCCTCCATCAACAGATCGTCCAACGGGCTTTTGATATTGCTTTTGAAAGTGTCGGCTATGTGGACATACCTTTCTGTCGTCTTGATATTGTTATGTCCCATAAGCTCTTTCACTATCTTGATGTCGGTTCCCTGCTCCAGCAGGTGAGTGGCGAACGAATGGCGCAGCAGGTGCGGATAAATCCGTTTCGTGATTCCCGCTTCCCGGGCCGCTGCCTTCAGCCGTTTCGACACGATACTCTCGGTGAAAGGTTCTCCCGGTCTGTGTTCAAAAAGCCACACTTTCGGTTTGTATAGTCTGTTATATTCCGTCAGCTTTTTCATCAACGGTCTTGACAGCAGGGTGTAGCGGTCTTTTTTCCCTTTACCCTGCCGCACCCGTATCAGGGAGCGGGATTCGTTGATGTCGCCGGGTTTCAGTTCCAGCAGTTCGCTGATGCGCAACCCTGCGGAATAGAGTATGGAGAACATACAGAAGAAACGCAGGTCTGTCACCGTCACGTCGAGTATTTTCTTTATTTCCTCCTTGCTCAACACGTCGGGCAGCGTCTTCTCCCGTTTGGCACGGTTCACCTTGTAACACCGCCGTTCCTGACCGAGAACTTTCTCGTAATAGAACTTGATGGCGTTGATACGCTGGTTTTGCTGGCAGGAGGATATGTTTTTCTCGTGGATGAGATACAGCAGGTAGTCGTTTATCTCGCCGGGAGTAACCGTTTCAATCTTACGCCCCTCGAAATGCTGTTGGAAATCGCGGAAATAGGAGGTATATACCCTTACGGTATGGTCACTGTAACGCACTTGCTGAAGTTTTTCCAGATAGCCTTCCGGCAGTGGCGGCCGTTTGTCTTCCTCTTTACGGGGTGCGGTTTCCTTGATGGCAGAATAGTCTATAAACGCCATTTTCACATAGCGGTCGAAGAACTCGGCAAGCACGAAATCTTCTGCCGGCAGATAAGCCCTGCCGCCGACAAGCAGTACGTTTTTCTTCCTTCGACAGCGACAAGCGGATGTCATTGTCATTACCGAAAGTCACTTCGACAAATTCTCTCCCGTTTCTTATCACCGGAGAAAGTTTGATCTTGGTTTTTGGGGTATATATTTCCATGCCTCACGTTTTGTCGGATATTGAAACCCGTTTTCGCAAATTTATAAAAAAACACGGGTTATCCATGCGCTTTATTGACATTTAACAATAGATCCCGACTACCTGACAATAAGGTGAGGAGCCACGAAAATACCCTCTGCCAAATCCGTCCTTCCCGGCACTCCGTTTCTCCGATTTCCTCTGCCCTGCGCCACAAGCGGCCACTTCTGTGCCCGATGCTTCCATAGCCTTTCCAACTCTTTTTACGTTCAGCCGGTTCCCCTTACTTTCGTTCCCGCATCGCTATTGGTGCTAACTAAAAACACTCGTAATTATGGACGAAAACGTAAAGAACGACGCTAAACAAGTCATGCTCGTTCAGAATGCCGACGACGGACGACTGCAAGCCGTTACCGGCGTGGATCGGGACGGCAATATCCAGACCGCCGACCCCACGGATCAGAATGTGGCGAGCCTGCTGAACGTGAACACGCAGGATTCAGCCCTCGAAGCCTTCTTCAAAAAGTTCATGGAACAGGCCCAGAACCCCGTCCACACGGGTATCTTCGTCATGACGGAGAATGCCCTGAACAAACTTATCCGCATCGACTTCGACCCGGAGATTCTGGAAAATTACCGTATCGACCCCTCCGAACGGCTTCAGACGCTGCCGGGAAAGTGATCGACCTGGAGCTGGAGCCGGGCAAGCTCACGCCCTGCTACGTGTCGATAGACAAATGGACGAACACGCTGGAACCCATGCCCGTTTCGCTACTCGAAAAACGTGCCCGTATCAAGGAGGCCGACCTCTCGGAAGGCAAGCAGATGGATTTCTACGGCAAGAACTACAAGAAAACAACCACTGAAAAATCCGAATCATCATGCAAGTTATTATCGCAGAAAAGCCCTCGGTGGCGCGTGAGATCGCCGCCATCGTGGGAGCCACGAACCGTAAAGACGGTTTTATAGAGGGAAACGGCTATGCCGTAACCTGGGCCTTCGGCCACCTGGTCGGGCTGGCAATGCCCCAACAGTATGGCATCGCGGGTTTCCGCCGGGAAAACCTGCCTATCCTGCCATCATCGTTCATCCTCCTGCCCCGGCAGGTTCGGGAGGGTAAAGAGTATAAGGCCGACCCGGGTGTCGTGAAGCAGCTCGGTATTCTCCGGGAATTGTTCGGCATGGCCGAGCGCATCATCGTCGCGACCGACGCGGGGCGTGAAGGGGAGCTGATCTTCCGCTACATCTACTCTTACCTGGAATGCCGCACCCCTTTCGTGCGGTTATGGATCAGCAGCCTGACCGACCGGGCCATTCGCGAGGGGTTACAACACCTCCGCCCCGGCAACGAATACGACAACCTCTACCTCTCGGCCAAAGCCCGCAGCGAAGCCGACTGGATCGTCGGTATCAACGCCTCGCAAGCGCTTGCCGTGGCTGCCGGGCGGGGCGTCTGGTCGCTCGGACGGGTGCAGACCCCCACGCTGGCGATCATCTGCTCCCGTTACCTGGAGAACAAGGCGTTCAAGCCCGCCGCCTATTTCCGGCTGAAGCTCTCCACGGCAAAGGAGGGCACGGAGTTCACCGTCCTCTCCACGGAGAAATTCGACGGCAGGGAGAAGGCGGAAGCAGCCCGCGCCGAGGTACGCGTCGTGAACGTGGAGCGCAAGGAGGCCAGGGAACAGCCGCCTCTCTTGTACGACCTGACGACACTCCAGAAAGAGGCCAACAGTCGGTATGGTTTTTCGGCAGAAAAAACGCTCGACATCGCCCAGTCGCTTTACGAGAAGAAGTTCATCACTTATCCCCGTACCGGCTCACGCTATATATCGGAAGATGAAAAATTCTTATCATGCCAGACAAGCAACACCATACCCCACGGGGAATTGTCCTATTACGGACTTTCGTTACTATCCTACCTCAAGGACAGCCACCCGGAACTCATCGCCGAAGGTGAATTCATCGCCGAGCGGGCCGACAGCGCCGCCCAAGCGTACAGCGAGGCGATCCGTTCGGGCTGCAACCACATCGAGGCCGAAGAAATTGCCCGCGAGGAACTCTACCGCGGACTGCACTTTTCACCCTACAACACGCTGGTAAACATCCTCTGGAGGGAATTCGAGGCGGAGATTCCCGAGGATACCGCCCGGCAGGCGGCTCTACGCCTGCTGCCCCTCTGCCGCGGGGGTGCTGGAGAAGTACGACCTCACGGACGACTTCGCCGACACGCCCGACTACGAACTGTTCTATACCGAACTGACGGGAACCGTCCAAATACTTCTCGAAGATGGCATTCAATAAGGTGAGCAACATCCCTTTCGGGGACGTGGCGCTCTTCGACCCGTTCTTCTCCACCCATACCGACCCCGTGCGGCGGCAAGGCACACGGGCGCTGCACAACTATTTTTTCATGAAGTCCGTCGATATGGTACGCGAGGGCGGCCTGGTGGCATTCCATCACCTCGCAGGGAGTATTGAACGCCGAGCAGGGACGCCCCGTGCGCGAGTGGCTGATGAACCGCTGCGAGCCCGTATCGGCCATCCGGCTGCCGAACAACCTCTTTACAGAACACGCAGGGACGGAGGTCGGCAGCGACCTGGTTATCCTGCAAAAGAAAGCCGCCACGGGGGAACTGTCCGAACGGCAGCGGGATTTCATCGAATCCCGCAAGCTGTCGAACGGCATCCGGATAAACAACCTTTTCCAGTCGTTCGACAGAGTGATCCATACCGAGGCCAAAGTAGGCAAAGACCCCTACGGCAAACCGGCGATGGAGTGAGGGCGTGGACGGCATCGACCGGGAGATGCGGCGTATGCTCTCGGAGGATTTCAACCGGCATTTCAACGAGAGTTATTGCCTGGAACATGCTCCGGAACAGACACCCGGTACACCGGAGCGGGAATTGTCCCGTTCCGTCAGGCGGAACGCCAGCGTGCCGAAAGATACGAGCCCCGCCTTGCCGGAGAAATCGTCAAGGGAGATTATCGCCGACGCCCGTAACCTTCAGCAGCAGCGGGAAGAGGAGGAAAAACGCCGCGTCGTCGCAGAAATGGCGGCGCAGGGCTACCATGTCGATACCGAAACCGGGGAGATTCCTCCATGTATATCGAGATACGCGATGCCTATTACCACCTTTATAACAACGAGGCGGAAACGCTGACGGCGAACCCCGCCCTGCGGGAGATGCTCAACCGGCTTTACGACAATTTCACCGAACGCTTCGGACGGCTCAATGACAAACGTAACCTCGACCTGATCAAGATGGACGCGCGGGGGGACGGAGATTCTATCGCTGGAGCGTTACATCGACGGCAAGGCACGCAAAGCCGACATCTTCGAGCGTCCCGTGGCCTTCAATCCCGATGAGATCACGCACGCCGACGATGCTTCGGAGGCCCTTGTGGCCAGCCTGAACAAGTACGGCCGGGTGGAACCTCGCTACATGGCATCGCTCACGGGAACTACCGTGGAGGGAATACTCGGGGAACTGAAAGGACGTATCTATTACAACCCGGAAACGGACGGCTACGAGGTTGCCGACAAGTTCATCGCCGGCAATGTCATCGGGAAAGCCGAACGGATCGAGGCGTTCCTGCGGGAGAATCCCGACCACGCCCCGGCCCGGGAATCGCTGGAGGCTCTGCGCGAGGCGACACCCAAACCCATCGCTTTCGACGACCTGGACTTCAACCTGGGCGAACGGTGGATTCAAAAGGTATTTACGAGCGTTTCGCCTCCTCGCTCTTCGATACGGAGGTGAAGATCACCTTCGCCTCAACCTGGACGAGTACGGCGTGAAGGCGGAAGCGACGAACGTGAAGATCACGGAGCAGTACACGCCCTGCAAAACACTTCGCCCGACATCACCAAGACCGTCCTCAAATGGGTGGACGGCCCGAACGGCGGGAGGTCAAAGTGCGTGACGGGGAGGCCATACAGCTCGCCAACAGCAAGATAGATGAGATCCGGGGTGCTTTCCCGAATGGCTGCGCGAGCAGTCGTCCGACTTCAAAGACCGCCTGACAGACCTCTATAACCGTACTTTCAACTGTTACGTGCGCCCGAAGTACGACAGGACGCACCAGGAATTCCCCGACCTCGACCTCAAGGGGCTGGGAATAGACAATCTGTATATGACAGCCAGAAGGACGCGATATGGATGGACAAACTGCTCGGCGGCGGGATAATCGACCACGAGGTGGGCGGCGGAAAGACCCTCATCATGTGCTGCGGGGCCTACGAGAAGAAACGCCTCGGGCTGGCCAATAAACCCATGATTATCGGGCTGAAAGCCAACATCCATGAAATAGCCCGGACGTTCTGTACCGCTTACCCGATGGCCAAAGTCCTCTACCCGGGCAAGGAGGATTTCACGCCCCGGAAGCGTGAGCGCATCTTCCGGGAGATACGCAACAACGACTGGGACGTCGTGATCCTCTCGCACGAACAGTTCGGCATGATACCCCAGTCTCCGGAGATACAGCAGGAGATATTGCAGGCCGAGCTGGACTGTGTGGAGGAGAACCTCGAAGTGCTCAAAGCACAAGGCAGGGACGTTTCCCGCGCCATGATGAAAGGGTGTCAGAAACGCAAGGCCAACCTGGAAGCCAAGTTGCAGAAGGTGGCGCACGCGCTGGAAACACGCAAGGACGACGCCGTGGACTTCCGCCTCATGGGTATCGACCACCTCTACGTGGACGAGAGCCACAAATTCAAGAACCTGACTTTCACGACCCGGCATGACCGGGTGGCGGGCCTCGGAAATCCCGAGGGGTCGCAGCGGGCGCTCAACATGCTTTTCGCGCTGCGTACCATACAGCAGCGCACGGGCCGCGACCTGGGGGCGACGTTCCATCTCCAACTCGCTCACGGAACTGTACCTGCTTTTCAAGTACCTGCGCCCGAAGGAACTGGAGCGTCAGAATATCCGCACCTTCGATGCCTGGGCGGCCATTTTTGCCAAGAAAACCATCGACTACGAGTTTTCCGTGACCAACGAGGTCGTGCAGAAAGAAATCATCGAGCCGCTACAAGCTGGAGCAGATCACGGAGAAGATAGAGAAGAACAACGACCTGATACGGCGTATCGGCAAGGATCTGGAACACTTCAAGGCCCGCGTCGAGTTCAATGAGGACGGCTCGTACCGCAATCCCGTGAAACTGAACGGGCTGGAAACCTCCGACCCTAAAGCTCATCAGGGAAACAAGCTCAACCGTATCGCCGAAACGGCACGCACGTTCGACAGGCTCGAACCCATCGGGAGCCTCTACGGGTTCGAACTGCTCGTCCAGAGCGAAACGACCGGGAAAGACAGGCTCGACCTGGTGCAGAACCAGTATAACTACGGGAATATCGCCTCCGACCCGCGACTGGCGGCGATGAACTTCATCCACGCGCTCGCGACCATGGAAGTGGTGGAAAGTTCCTGGCGCAAGGAACCCGAACTGACGGCCCTGAAAAACTGACCTGACGGAAATAGACCGCAGGATACGGTTCCCTGCTGCTCGTACTCCACTATTCGGCAGGATATATTTTATCAGTTTCTTTCATTGCTTCATTATTATATAGGCTTCCAAGTGCAAACATACTGATTTTACGGCAAATATCGAGCGGTTGTACCGCCTTGTCGTGCCTTATTCCATGTATCTCCGCGTTTTTCCATGACGCCGGACTCTCGGGACAGGGCCTAACCGGAACCGGCAGGACGATCCTTTTTCAGCTTACGGAAATTACTGAAGTTACGCTCGATGAACCGCAGGACGTCCGATTCCCGGTAGAAGGTCTTGTGATAGATCATCTCGTAAGGCAGCTCTCCCGAGGTGCGGTAACGCTGGAGTGTGCGCTTGCTGATATTGAGCATGTCAGGCAGGAGATCCGAGCGGAGGCGTTGAAAGGGTACGCCCGCTGATACCCAGGTAACGGCAGACCTGCTCACCGTCCATCTTTCGCTTCCACGTCTGCATACGTTTAAGCAGGGCCTCTTTCGCCTTGTCAAGCCACGGTGTCGGGTTGTTTCTGGATTATATCGCAGAATGTCCTCGAAAGGTTCATGTCGAGGTTGTAAAAAGCGTTGGAAATGTAGCTGGCAAGTTGCGTGAGTGGCACATTGCCGAAACAGCTTTACTGTCGTCGTGAGCAGGTAAATAAGTTCCGTCAGATCCGTTTCGAGTCCTGCCAATCGAAAACCGGCGGATTACGATTTTATCTTTCTCTTCGTTTTTATCACGGAGCCGATTTTAATGTCAGATCCGCCTTCCCAGCGGATGGAAGTGGGATTGCTCCCCATATTCCGCTTGCAAAAGTCCGTAAAAGTGGGATTGGGCGGAGAAACCGCACATGTAGGCTATTTCCAGTTCATCGACACAACAGTAGCCGAAATACCACGTTACAAGACGCTCGACGTAATGGACGGCATGAAACTCCTCCGAAAGCATCAGAAGAAGCAGGAACGGGGTGAAATCCTGGTATTCCCCCGTTATGGGACGGGGTGCTTCGTCAACAAGGAGGCAATGTCCCGCATCAGAAGAGAATCTCCCGAGTACGCTTTTATTTGTTCGGAACTGCGGGCATAATCCCGGTAACGCGATATGACCGCCGACAAAGCATTGAACTTCACGGCGTGAACGCCTTCTATAAAGGAAGGGCGAAGACTGTTGTAAATGGATAAGTCGGTTTGCATAAGTCATTTCTATAAAACGGAGCCGCATCCCCTTGTTGCCAAAGCTCCGCAAGTCGTTACTTATGAACCGCTTGGAACACGGTACGAATCCTAATTACAAATATATCGCATCTGATAATCCGGAACAAATATCAGCAGGCAAAATGAAAATAAACCTCGTTATTTTTGATT
>VOFI01002729.1_pt1 | contig 37876 bp, 75 predicted proteins | sample 5384131 | NCBI WGS metagenome assembly VOFI01 (sample SAMN12384728, study PRJNA508395) | human gut metagenome | isolation source: healthy gut H | host: Homo sapiens | reverse complement strand
CACATGAAAAAACGGAAATCTTTTTCCAGTGATCGACGAACACGATCTGACACCCGGACAGTATTCTATAAAGAAGCAATTATTGATGAGGCTTCCGCTTCACCGGAAGATTATCTTGACGAAGATATCTGTACAATTATATAAGGTAGTGGAATCATGACTCACCACCTTTTCTGCACACTCTGTATCGATAATTAATGTATCAATAAATCCGCCTCTTAACGCACCGACAATTGCTTCTGCTTTGCCTGTCCGTATGCGATACATACGACATTGGACGTTTTACATTCGACGCTCCATGATCAGGACCACTGTGATCGGAATATTTTTTTCTTATTGTTAGCGTCAATATATTTTAATATGATACAGTGTGTTTTCCCCATGAGATTCCTACAACCGTATCTTTTTTTCACAATGGAATCCAGATAATAAGCAGACACTTGATAGTCTCCATAACCTGTTCTGTAATTTCTTTTTGATGTGACAACCCCTATTCTTTACACAGTACCTGTCCCATCTGTTTTTCTCCAGATCCAGACATCCTTTCCCCCATGGTTTCTTAATCGATATTTCTACGATTCCAAGATTCTTCCAGAACAACCGCATTGTGTACTGCTTCCATTCCATCTTTTCCCCAAGAAAAAACCCGTGATTCTTACACAGTACTGCCGGAACTGCCAGCACATCCTTTTTTTCATCTTCTGAAATTCACTGACGATCAGAAGACCTGTATTTTTCTCATAAGCATCTTCGATCTCCTGCTCTGTAAGACAGCGTAAACATGGCACCTCTCCATATATATAATCTGCATGAGTCGTTCCATAACATGGAATATCTCTTCCGGCCCAGCCCAGCTCGTTGCATAAGACGAATGCGTATGTACAATGCCGCCAATCTCTTCAAATGCTTTATAAAGTTCAATATGTGTTGTAACCGTCGTTGCCTGCTTTGCACCATAATGTGTCCTGTCAGCAACAGGGTTCTGAGCTTCGTCCATTTTTTCAATATCAGTAATACAATGTTCCAGATAAACGCAATCAAAAGTGATGTCATCGCCCATGCTTTGCAGACGATCCGATACTTTCCAATGTTCATTTAATCCGACCAGGATCGGACGGAAGGTTGAGATCAGTCCGTTAGCACCGACCATGAGGATCAGGTATCCGATTACCCCTTTGAAAAATCCTCCTACGCATTCATACCATTTTTTTACGCTGCAGAATGTATCCAAGTAAGATGATCAGTCCGACAAATAATTCTGCTCTTGTAAGAATATTGCCTGTTAAAAAATTAAATATAGAATTCAAACTTGCCATCTTTTTTGTTTCTCCCCCATAATCTTCTATAAATACGGTTCATCTGTGCACGGTAACGCTCATATTCCAGCGCATTTTCTTCTTTTGGTTCAAACACCCGGATATCATCCAGTTTACTGATATCATCAAAAGCCTGTTCAACATTATCATATACACCAAGTGCTGTAACTGCTACCATCAGTGCACCTCTTGCAGTTGCATCGGCTTTTCCTCTTCTCGTAATCTTCATATCATAGATATCTGTCTGCATCTCATTAAACGGGACACTGTTAGATAATCCCCCGTTAATATAGATATCCTCAACCTTCACATATTTATTGACGATATCAATTCCATTACGGATCTCAAAGCATATACCTTCCAGAAGGCTTCTTAACATATCTTTTTTGTCGTTCCAAGTGTTACATTAGAAAATGTTGCTTTTGCCATATTATTCCAGTCCGGTGTAGATCTTCCCATAAAATACGGTACACACAGACAGCCGTTCGATCCGATCGGGGTCTCTTTTATCTGTTTATTGATTTCTTCAAACGGTACTCCTTCATAGAATTCCCGGCGGAACCAGTCAAATGCAGAACAACAGGTTAATACACTGGATTCCAGAATATACTGGCCCTTTACAGATGAGAAATTGCAGATGACATCCTGTTCGAGATTGTCAGGAACCTGCCCTTTCTTTACCACGCCCTGACCGATCGCACCACACTGCTGGTCTCCTCCGGCTGTAATTACCGGAATTCCGGTCTTACATCCGGTAATCTCTGCGAATCGTTCTGTGGTATATCCACAAACGCTTCCTGGTTCTATCAGATTACAAAGCTTCTCTTTTCTACACGGAAGATTTCCAATAATTCATCATCCCATTCATGGGTACGGATATTCATAAGCAGGGATCTGCTTCCATATGTATAATCCGTATAGAGATTTCCTGTCATAAGATAGATCAGATAATCCGGGATTACCATGAATTTATACGTCTTTTTCATAGATTTCCGGCCGTTCTTCTCTGATCCATGTCATCTTGGAAGCAGAAAACACCGGATTTACTCTTGAACCACATAATGAAAATACTTTTATCATTCAAATTTTCCAGCATTTCACATAAATGATTCGTTCTCTTATCCTGCCACATAATCGCATTTGATAACGGCTGGATCTTCTCATCGACCGGCAATCACCAATACATTCATCCCAACACTCTCCTCTTTATCTGAAAATCAACAGTTCAATCTTACAGGCAGGAACGGAACGGTATGTTCTGTGGTGCCTCAAAGCAATCCTCAAATCCTCTTCTGTGATGATAGTAAGTCTTGTCCTTGTCTGCCGGGTATGTGTATTTGCCGCCTACCTGCCAGAAGAATGGATGGAATTTGTACTCATTTCTGTCTTTTTTGAAATCATATAATACTTTAATCTCATCACAGTCAGCCTGGAAGTTTGTCCATACATCCCAGTGAATCGGAACAACTACTTTACATTTCAGATTTTCTGCCATGCGAAGGATATCGATAGATGTCATCTTATCCTGCATACCGATAGGATTTTCTCCAAATGAACCGAATGCTACATCGATATCATAGTCTTTTCCATGTTTTGCAAAGTAGATGGAGAAGTGTGAATCTCCGGAATGATAAATATTTCCGCCTGGTGTCTTTACCAGATAGTTGACTGCCTTATCGTCCATGTCTGTCGGGCACACACCTGTAAGTTCTTCTCTGTCCGGACCTGTGGAATCTGTTGTTACGATACATGTTCTGACTCTGCTGACATATGATCCTGATGATAATGTGTTGCAAGCACTGCATCAACTTTCTTGAATGCAAATGGATCAATTACAAATGGTACATTTCTTAAGTTTGGCTGCATTGCTCTTCCACCACACATATTCGCCATCTGATGTCCGACTTTCATCTTTCCGTCTCCATGTGTGCGTTTTCCGTTTCCACACCATAAGTCAATCGTAATATTGGTATCTGCCGGAGTCTTGAACCATACACCGGTACATCCAAGCCACCACATTGCTACATTACCCGGCTCTACGACTTCATTTTCAATGTCTTCTACCAGCCATGTTCCCCACTCAGGGAATGTACTTTCAATCCAGCTCTGTCTTGTCATTTCACTTATCTTACTCATATTTTTTCTCGAGCAGCGTTTAACAGCCGCTTCATACTTCTGTTTGCAAAACAGATATCTTCTTTCCACTGTGGCTGCCCCACATCCCAGAGTTCTGTTACATAACGTCTGACTCCGAGCTTCCATGCCGTATTGATGATCCGTTCAAATTCTACATGCCCGGTTAAAAAAAGGAACTTCTCTGTACACGTCCGGCTTCGTTTCTTTCAAATGAAGCGCGATCAGCTTTCCTTTTCCCAGTGACAGGTCTTCACATACATCGTGTCTGTTTGCCACTGCCGCATTCGTAATATTTCCTGCATCCGGGTAAATCTTAAGATATGCAGAATCTACCATATTGACATACTGCACTGCTTTCCCGGTTGTATTCATAAAGTTATTTTCCATCGTTTCGAATCCTACCAGAATTCCTTCGCGTTCAGCAATTTCTGCGATTTTCCTTATATTTTCAAGGAAATATCGCTTTGTCTCAATCGTTGACTCCCCATAATAGATATCATATCCGGGAATCATGACCGTCCTTACTCCAAGTGCTGATGACAGCTGAATTGATTTTTCTGCAATCTCCATTCCTCTGTCGCGCACTGCCTGATCCGGATCACCCAATGCGTATTTTGTAAGAGCACTTACGCTCATCGAACCTATCGGGATTCCCGTATCGAAGATTGCTTCCATAATCTCTTTTTTCTTCTGTATCCATGTAGATACGGTTGATCTTTTTCTTCTGTTGCATCAATACTGATCTCCAGATAGTCATATCCACACTCTTTTGCACACTGCAGTTTTTCTTTCCAGGTAAGAGTGTTTCTCATTGCTTTTTCATACAAGCCAATTTCATATTTCTTCATACTATCATCTCTTTCTTTGCCTGTTTTACTGTATATCTACCTGTTCATTTCTTGCTTGCATGATAATACTACGCTCAAAGGATTTGTTTTTTCCTAAAAAATCAATAAAAATATCCCAGTTTTTCTTCCAATTCACTCACTTGTTTTTCCATTTCACTGCACATATTGCATTTTAAGTAGGATAAACATTATCTGACAAAAAATATAAAAAGCAAAATATCAGGTTATCCCAGAACAAATTTCGAATCACCGGATTTTTTATTTTTCAATTTGCTATACTTGTTTTCGATCATTCGTATTTATTATCTTGATTTACCTTTCATGCCCAACACATCAATATTTTTAAATATTCCAGTTCATTCCATTTTGTTGACGTTCATAAATAGCATTCCATCGTTCATAAATAGCCATCAGAAGCATTTTTTGCGTCAAAAATGAAATCAGATAAACTGGTGCCAATTCTCTTTCATTCTCCTTACTCAACAAATATCCAATAAATGGAAGAAATACCTGCTTTCCTTCTATTACAAAAGGAATTCCTTCTTCCATCATCTTTTCTTTTATATAAAATGTTGTTCGATCAAGAAATATTGCACAATTTAATCCTGTCATTTTTTCCACGCCAGCTCTGTCTCTACGTAACATAACAAGTCCGACATTATCTTTGGGATGAATAGCCATCCATAATACACCATTCGTCTCTACCATAAAAATATCATATCTTCCACGATATGCTAACGGGAGCTTTTTATACACCTCTTTATTCTCCGTCATTATTACATTTTGCCGTAATGTTTTTTCCAAAAATTCTTTCATATTAATCACCTTTTATAAACGTGACTCTTTTTACGTCACATTTATAATTTATCATATATTATTTGATTTTTCAAGTAATATATGCTTACATAAACTCAAAAAAAAGACGTAAGATTCATCTCACGCCTTCCTATTCTAACTATACCGATCCAATCTTCCAAAGGTGTAAATAAGGTGTAAATTCTACACTTCCATCCAAGAAGCCCAATAAAATCCAGGCTTTCATCCTGTCCCTTAAACACTGCCGTGACAATTAAAAGCAAATCATAATACAACAACGTTCTGTTCGATACTAGAAATATATCATCAGCATACAGTTTGAGCGGAAAAAGTCTCATGGTCATGAGCGAAAATGAAAGCAAAATTTATTAGATGGTACAACATACTATGCCTTTAAAATTCCAGTTACATATTCATATTGGAACCTAAACACCAGTTACTTTCATTGTAATACTTGTTCAAAAAAAGAAGCGCTCATACAGGCGCTTCTTTCTTACCACATTAGGGCTTCGATCAAAGTTAGTGGGCCACCAAGTGGGCCATTTTCCAAAAAACTTACATGAATTTATATAGAGTTATATCCAAGTCGGAAATCCGCTAAATGCTCTAGCTATCAGCATTTAAAGGCATTTAACAACTTATATGGACATTTATGAAATCGGCCTCATAATAACGATTCCAGGGATTGCCTTTTTTCTCCCCTTCCATCTACAAACAGCGTATTTTCATCTCCAACCTTGCTGATTGCATACTCCGGCTCAACGATCCACTCTCCCACAAAATGATTTTCATTGGATTTCTCTGCCGTACTTTCCGTCTTCTGTTTCTGTCCACATCCTGTCAGACCAATTGCTTGCTACAAGCAATACACTGCATAACCACTTTGTTATTTTTCTCATTCCTTTTTCCTCCTTTAATCATCACCATAATAGTAATCTTCCTCATAATAATCCGGCGGTGTTTCTGTATCCGGCTTGCTGTGGTTCTGTCACTGCTGATGAACCAGATCCACTGTCGGCTGATGAATTGCCAGAATCCGTTCCGGCATTTCCATCTTCCGTCACTTCTATATTACTTTCTGTATGATTCGTTTCCTCAGATGTCTTGTCTTCCGACTTTTCATTCTCTTTTTTCCGTCTCGTCTGTTTCCTCATATTTTCCACTGGAAAGCGCATCTTTTATTTCATCATCAATTCCTTTTACTGTCCCTGATACCTGATAATCTGTATCTCCAAACAGGAACTGATGTACTTCGGCAACATTGGATGCCAGTGTATCTGCGATTTCTGTACTTCCTACACCAGAAAGCATTTTGGAATACCTTGTATTTGGAAATCCAAGTGTTTCACCTACTTTATATTTTTTGAAAATCTTTCGCATAATTCAGAATTTCAGTAAAAAAAAATTGGTTGCAATCTGTGGAAAAACACTGTCAGCAATCTTATTGATCGTCGTCAGATCCATCTGTCTGCAGCTTCTGCATGATATTCAGAAGGACGATTCTCTGACGCACTGTACGCTGCGCGTCTCCACCATCTGTATAACGGATTCTCGCATAAGAAACCGCCTGTACTCCATTCAGATGATAGCTACCTCCGACTTCCGGCTCAATCTTCTTATAACTTTTTCCGGTTACTTCAGAAGTCTCCACACAATAATTATTCATGTGGACTACTTCTGCATCAGTCAGCTCCAGATTCATTCCTCCCACCGCATCAATTACATCGACTAAGGCATTAAAGTTCACAGATACATACTTCTCAATGTTCATATCCATGTTCTCATTCAAAAGAGCAACACCCCCATCCGGTCCGAAATAAGAATAGGCTGCATTCGCCTTATTATAACTTCCATCTTTCAGCCGCATAAAAGTATCACGGTACACCGATACCATTTTCACTTCATAAGTTTCCTGATTCAAACTTACGATCATGATCGTATCACTTCGATTTCCTTTATCTAGTGACCCATCCCTAGAATCCAGCCCGAATACTGCCACATTCAGATATCCGCTTTTATGCTCCACCTCTTCTGTAATAGACTCTTTCAACGTTTCTTTTTTTTACTTCAATCTTCTGAATTTTGTTCACTTTACTGGCAGATATCCGAATACGGCACCTGCCGCCCCAGAACAAGTGTCAACACTACGCAAATAATCACTATTATCTTTTTCTTCCATGACCATCCTGCAATTTTTTTAAGCATCCTCATCATTCCTTCCTCTCCAGTAATTATGATTCATTGTCAGTTTCATGATGAAACTTTCCGGTAATTGTCGGTAATGTTTTCCCCATCTGGTAGCCCAGATATTTGCACCCGCTTTCCACAAACAGCTGTATAATCTGCAAATATTTTTCTTTCTTTTAAAAGCTTTTTCACAAGTGTGCAAATCAGGTGTATGCCTTCTTTCTCTGACTTTACTTTTTCAAATATTTCTGGATGACATGCCTGCGATACACCCTGGTCAAAATTTCTCCTTATCAGCTCTCTGTAAGTATACTCATGAGAATGAATCACCCGTGCATCTGCTTTATAAATAATCTTCCATCCATTTTGGATTGCTCCTTGCTCTTTGCAAAGATCAAATCTTCATTGAAGATGGCCGGATGCGGAAATCCTCCCAGTTCCAGATAGACTCCTCTCCGATAGGCAACACATACATTGGAGCAAAAAATAAGTTTTTATTCCCAGTTTTGGCAAATCCTTCTGCGATTTAATCTGGCTTTTTTGGGGGATAATTGAAAACTCTCGTATATTTTCCAACAGACCACAGTTCTGATCCGGTATCTGTCTGGCATAAGCTGCCACAGCATCCGGATGCTCATTTAATACTTCTGAAAGCTTTTCCAAAAGAAACGGATCTGCCGGAACTGCATCCTGGGTCATCATGACCACAATATCTGCATCTGACATCCAGATTCCCTGCTCTCTGGTTCTTCCATGATCAAATTCTTTTTCCAAAATCGGAATCTCTGTAACAGAAACCCGGTCTTTACAAACCGAAACATCCAGCTTTATCCCATCCCTGGTGTGTAACAGAATGATTTGCTCCGGAAGGTGCGTCTGTCTGCAGAGCCTGTACAATACTTTATGCAGTTTTTCTGTCGGTCTGTAGACCGGTATGATCACATCTATCTTCATCTTCCGTCAAAAAATCCTTTAAAAATTGTCAGAATCAATATTTTCATATCAAATACCATTGTCCAGTTCTCAATATAGTAAAGATCATATTCGATCCGCTTCTCAATGGAAGTATCTCCCCGGTAGCCATTGATCTGCGCCCATCCAGTCATTCCCGGACGTACCTGATGCTTTTACCATATAACGTGGAATTTCATCCCGGAACTTTTGCACAAACTGCGGTCTTTCCGGTCTTGATCCCACCAGACTCATCTCCCCTTTCAGCACATTAAAAAGTGCGGCAATTCATCTATACTTGTTCTGCGGATCAGCTTTCCAACCGGTGTAATCCTCGGATCATTCCTGGTAGACCATTCTGCTTTTTCCTTTTCTTCATCCTGCATGATCATAGACCGAAATTTGTACATATAAAATACCTGGTTATGCAGTCCAACTCTTTCCTGCCGGTAGATCACACTCCCTTCCTCTGTCAAGGCAACCACCAGCACAGTAAGCGGATGACCGGTGAAAAAAGAATGATTGCAACCGTTGCCCCAATCAGATCAACTGCCCTCTTTGCCGCCCTGTTCCGCATGATATTCAGTGGAACTCTGCGGACATGGATCACCGGAATCCCCTGCACATCCTCAATATAAGGCCTGGTAGAAATCACATTTCCAAAATCAGGAATCATTTTCGTGTGTACCCCTGCCTTCTCACAGACATCCACAATCCGCTCCAGTTTTCCATAATCCTCTGCACGAAGCGCAATCACAACCTCATCCAGTTCATTCCCCTCCAGTATTCTTTCCAGTTTCTCTTCATCTTTCAGATGGGCAAACACTTGATATCCCCACTTTGGATTCTCTCTCAGCCTGTCCATATACTGTTCTGCCATCTGACTCTCTCCAATCATCAGGATATGTTTCTGATTCAGTCCCTGCTTTCGCATTTTCCACAAAATTGTGCGAATCAGATATCTCGAAGCAAATTCCAGCGAGATGTTTATAAAGAAGAAAATACACAGCATCTGTCTTGAAAAAATGCTCCTGCTTTATAAAATAAAGTACCAGGATAAAGATCATAAATCCAATTCCATTGGCACGGATGATATCCATCAGCTCCTTACGGTAACTTTTTACCCTCCTTGGCATATAAAGCTGAAAAATACTATACAAAAGCAGATATCCAGGGATTATTAAAAACAAAGCTGAAAAATACGTTTTCGCCGGAAGAACCCCTACGTCCTGCACAAAAAACCCACTTTTAAATCTCAGATACCATGAGAAAAAATATGTAGCACCAATGATTCCCGCATCCATACATACCTGCGCTTTATTTAACATCCGCTGATTGTTCTTTATCAAAATACCACCATCTTTTCTCTATCCATCTTCTTTTTCACGCAAAGAATAATCACACTTCACCAGCGTAAGATTAGGATTGTACATCGGATCTCCTTTTTCCATGATTTCAGACCAGTTCCGGCGTACATAATCAATCTCACACTGATATCTTCTGATCTTTTCCTCATTATCTTCTGCCCCTCTCGATCTGGATTCATAATGATACAGTTTCACATAAGGATCATACACTACAAGATATCCACATCTGCGTACCTTCAGACAGAAATCAATATCATTGAACGCCACTGCAAGTTGCTCTTCAAATCCACCCACTTCTTCATATACAGAACGCTTTACCATCATACATGCTGCGGTCACCGCTGACAAATCCTGCTGAGTACTTGCTTTGTGCAGATACCCGGAATAACCTTTTGGAAGTCCCGGAACATATTACCAGCAATTCCCCGAATCCCAACAATGACTCCAGCATGCTTTGCCCTGACCATTTGGATAATAAAGCTTTGCTCCGACAATCCCGACTTCTTTTCTCTGGCAGTTCGCAAGCATTTCTCCTAGCCAGTCCTTTCCAATCACTTCTGTATCATTATTCAGAAGTACCAGATATTCTCCATCAGTCTCGCTTACTGCGTAGTTGTTGATCGCCGAATAATTAAATGGCCATCCCATCTCAGAATTCGGATATGGTGATTCTATTTTATCATAGTAAGCAAACGTCTCTGCCTTTTTTACTGTTATTTTCAATAATCGTAATCTCATAATTCTTATAAATCGATTTGGAAATGGACTGCAGACATTTTTCCAGATCTTTCACATGATCTTTATTGGGAATCAGAATGGAAATCTTCGGATTCCCCTGCACCTTATACCGGACACGATAAAACCCTCTATCCAGTTCCGGTAAAACTTCTGCATGTTCACCACATCTTAGCAGATGTGCTTCTATGGCACGCTGTCCAGCTTCAAATGCATAAGTTTTACTGATTGGATTGTCCGCAGTAGAAACCTGATGTACCCTCCAATGATAAAGAATCCTCGGCACATGCGCCGTTATCGTTTTTTCCACACACCTGAAAACCAAATCGTAATCCTGCGCTCCGTCAAATTCACTTCTCAGACCGCCCATTTCTTCAATCAGACTTTTTTTTCATCACACAAAAATGACAGATATAATTATTCGCCCGCAACAGATCCAGATTGAAATCCGGTTTAAAATGCGGCTGAAAATGTTTTCAGATCTGCCGTCACTTTATCTTCATCTGAATAAAGAAGTCCGACCTCCGGATACTCATTCAACTTCTTTACCATCTCGTACAATGCATCCGGCGCAAGCAGAATCATCTTGATCCAAAAACCGATATATGTTCCGGTAGCTTCCTTTATCGCTGCATTTGTATTTTCAGAAATTCCTCTGTTTTCTGAAATACCGATCAGGTGAATCGCTTTTTCTTTGAACTCATCCTCTTCCAGAATTTCTTCCATTCTGTGTCTTTCTTCATCTGAAACAGTCATACATAATTCCCAATTTTTATACGTCTGACGGCATACAGACAGAATCATCTGTCTCAAAATTCTTCCGGTGCCTGATATACCGGCACGACAATACTGATCAGGGGTGCATACGCAAATGCTTCCTGCCTTTGACTTTCCAATTCCTCTTCTATTCGTCTGTGATTCTCATACCATTTTTCATAATCAATCTTCTGAATACGGATTCTTTCTTTTAATCGTATCAGAAATTCTTTTTTGGTCAAAGTACCGCAGATATACGAATCCTTTTTTACCCGATACAGAGACATTTTATTGAACATCTCCTATCTCCTCTCCACTTTTGCCAGATGATTCAGTCCAAAATCATTATGATCCAGTGTCAGATTCGGACTGTAATATGGATCACCCTTTTTCAGGAAATCTTTCCACCTTGTCTGAAACAGATTTACTTCTCCGTGGAAACGTTCGATTTTCTCTTCCGTATCTTCATATCCTCTTGACTTGGATTCATAATGAATCAGTTCCGCATATGGATCATATACGATCAGATATCCGGCTTTTCGTATTTTCAGGCACAGATCTACATCATTAAATGCCACCGCAAACTTCGAGTCAAATCCTCCAACTTCTTCATACACCCGTTTTTTCATCATCATACAGGCCGCGGTCACCGCACTCAGATCATGGGCACCTGCGCCCTCGCAAAGTATCCCGGCGAATCTCCGTCTATGCCAAGGAATGCATGTCCTGCCACTCCTCCAAGTCCGATGATCACTCCTCCATGCTGAAGCGTTCCATCTTCGTAATACATTCTCGCTCCGACAGCACCTACATCCTCCCGCATACAATAGCTCAACATTTCTTTAATACAGTCATTGCCGATCATTTCTGTATCGTTGTTCAGAAACAGCAGATATTCGCCGGTCGCATGATCAATTCCATACTGATTGATCTCCGGATAATTGAATCCTTCTCCTTTCCAGTACAGAACCTTAACTTTTGGATACTCATGCATGATCCTTCTATAATCTTTAAACGTTTTTTTTTTCTGGCTGTTATTTTTCTATAACAAGAATTTCTATATTCTCATAGGTATTTTTTCCCGGATCGATCGCAGGCATTTGATCAGATCATCTGTGTGATCTTTGTTTGGAATAATAACCGATATCTTAGGTGTTTGTTTTACCGGATATTTCGTCCGGTACATTCCCGGATACTTCGTTGGAATGACTTCTGCTTCAATTCCCATTCTTCTGTAATGCGCTCTTACCGCTTTTGCACCTGCATCCACAATATAGGATTTATTGTCTGCACTGCCTGCTGTAGATCCTTCGCATGCTCGCCAGTGATATAGGATTTTCGGTATATGCCGGATCTTATCGGTCTTCTCAACACACCGGAGTACAAAATCATAGTCCTGTGCACCATCGTATTCGCCGTTCAACTTTCCTGCCGCCTGATATAATTCCTTTTTAACAACCACCAGATGACAGAAATAATTTGTTGTACAAAGCATATCTGGATTAAAAATCCGATTTGAAATGAGGGAAGAAATACTCTTCTCCATCCATCGTAATCTTATCTTCATCCGTATAAATAAGCTCTGTATCCGGATATTCATTCAATTCTGCCACACACTCATACAATGCGTCCGGTGTCAGCAGATCATCATGATCCATAAAAAGCGATATAATCTCCCGTTGCCATATCCAGTGCCACATTTGTATTATCCGAAATATGCAGTTGTTTTTTATTGTCCTTCACCCGGATTCGGCTATCCTTCTTTGTGTATTCTTCCAGAATCCCTGCAATCGACGAATCTTCCCCGCTTCCATCTGAAAGACAGAGCTCCCAGTTCTGATAGGACTGTCCTCTTACAGAATCCAGCATTTCCCGCAGATATCTTTCCGGTGTCCGGTAAAGAGGAACAACAATCGAAATCTTCGGCATCCGGGTAAATTGCTTTCTCTTCTGCCGGTACAGTCTGATCCTGGACGGCTCATGTCTTCGCGACCATTCTTCATACTCTGTACCGTTTTTCCCACTCAATTTGTCACCCGCCCTGATAAACAGCGCACGGATTCCAAACTGACGATAATAGATTCTGACTTTGCGAAAATCATCCAGCATTTTCTGACGTCGCAGTTTTCTTTTGAGATTCATGATCTCTTCCGCATTTTTCTCTTCTTCTTCAAAGCATACTTCCAGTTTTCGCGGAATACCTTCCTCATAAAATGCCTTAAACCCGGCAATCTCTTCCTTTTTACATTCCGGATACTCTCGCGGCACATCCAGACGCCGGATTTTTCTTCTTTCATCTCCAGTTCATTCTGATTCTCATCCAGAAACCGAATCGATGCATTTTTCCTGCTATAATACCATCCCTCGACTGAAAATCCTTTTTCTTCAGTATTCACCTTATCTATGCTGTTTGCCAGCCATTTCTCCAGGTTCTTCAATTCACTAACTGCAAAGGTCTTCATCAATTCTTCTTTTCCACGATACGACTGCAATACTTCCAGTCTGGACGTTTCTCTCCAGTCTTTCGGAAGATGTATCCAGAGAAAAACTGTTTGGTTATAAGTCTTTTTTCTTATCTTGCGAAACTTCAGCGGATGAAGACGGATTCCGTCCGTGGTATAAAATAGTTTCTTTCCATCCAGCCGGATTTCAATCCGGTTTCCATCTGGTCTGTTATCCAGAAAATATCCCGTAATAAGTAATCTGTCTTTTTCTTTTACATGAAACCGACATCTTTGCGATATAAAAAAGCATTTTCCATTTTTCAAGTCCTCTCTTCCACACTATCTGGAAAATAACCAGTTCAAAAACTGAAAGAAAACACAGATATACAATACTAGCGACAGAAATACGCAAAATGTTTCTATATCAAACCGATATGTAACCGTCTTTAAAATTAAAGTTCCTTCACTTTCTTCACTATTTATTTTTCAAATTTGTTCCTTCTTCTGTTGTCTTTTCCGCATAAAGTGCAATAGAATCTTTTTCAAATACTACTTTATACGCCTTCCCCTGCATTGCCCCGACCGTATCAAACGAAAATTCATTGAATTTGCCCGCTTTGATATCTCCTGCCTTTTCACAGATTCCGCAACCGTTTCTCCATTTTCGCAATCCTGAAGATAAATCCGGATCTCTGTTTCTGGATCTTCCTGCAAATTCTGGCATTTCACCTGGATTCCATCCAGTATCTCCTCCTCACAGACAAATTTCTGCGATATCTGATCCTGCGACACATCCATCATGACATACTGGTCATTTTCTATCATCCGGTCATAAATCGCATGCGTCTTATGAACATGTCCATAAACAAATGCAAAGCAGAATCAGCACAATAACTCTTTGCCAACTTTTTTACTTTTCTCATTTTTTTCCCTCTTATTCTGCTTCCTGATATTCTCTGCACAACTCATCTGCATCCCCGATACTGCGAACTCTTCCATGTTCCAGCCATACAATCCGGTGCACAGATTTCTCACCTGCTCCATATTATGCGAAACAAACAAAATCGTAGTTCCATTCTCCTTCATCCGGTTAATTCTTGCTTCACATTTCTGCTGAAAATGGAAATCGCCTACCGATAATACTTCATCCACGATCAGAATATCCGGCTGTCCGATTGTTGCTACCGCAAACGCGAGACGCGAAAACATTCCCGATGAAAAATTTTTCACCGGTACATCCATAAACTGGCCCAAGTTCTGAAAAACTCTACAATCTCTTCATAGTGCTCCTCCAGATATTCCCTGGTATATCCAAGCAGCGTCCCGTTCAGAAATACGTTCTCCTTCGCAGTCAGGTCAAAATCAAACCCTGCTCCCAGTTCGATCAGCGGCGCGATCACACCGGAAGTCTTAACGCTGCCACAGGTTGGTTTCATGACACCGGCAATGATTTTCAACATCGTACTTTTCCACTTCCGTTTACACCGATCAGTCCCAGTGTTTCTCCTTTATAGACTTTAAACGACACGTCCTGCAGTGCCCAAAAATCCTGATAGGTAATCTTTTTTCTTTACTCTCTGTATAAAATATTCCTTAAATCCATCAAATTTCTCTGATGCCAGACTGAATTTGATGGAAACATCTTCTACTTTTACAATTACTTTTTCTCCATCCTTACTCCTACAAATCAAAGATAAAACCATCCTGATGCTTATAAAAAAAACAGCATCCCACTCCAAGACACAGTACAGCTTCTCTTTGCTGTCACCAGAAACATCACCAGACCTGGAAGTCTGCCATAGATCACAACATTCCGGAACATGATCAGAATACTGGTCAGAGGGTTTATCATTACCAGATGGTATAACCATTCCGGCAGAATCGACATTGGATAGATAACCGGTGTCAGATACATCAGCACTGCCATCAGCACCGAATACAAGTGCAGAACATCCCTGTATTTCACCGCAATCGTCGCCAGAATCAGTCCAATCCCCAGAGCCAGAACCACCAGCAAAAAAAAGTGGCACAACTGAAAGAAGCATTGTCCAGTGAAGCTCCGCACGCATACCGATCATAATCAGAAATAACGCTGCACAGGATGACATCAGATTGATCAGACTGGAACACACCCTTGACATCACGAATACATATTTCGGTACATACACCTTCTTTATCAGAGATGCACCCCCGATAATTGCTGACATTGCATTTGTCGTAGCGTCATTGAAAAAGTTAAAAAATAACCTGCCCACATAACAAATACAACGGAAAATTCTCTATATCAAATTTAAACAGATTTGAGAAAACGATGGATAAAACCGTCATCATAAGAAGTGGATTCAGCAGTGTCCATAAAACCCCCAGTATGGAACGCCGGTATTTCACCTTCACGTCTCTTGAAACCAGTTCTTTTAAAAACGGCTTAAATTTGACAAAATTTTGAATATAAACTGACATATTTTCTTCCCCTTTAAATTATAATTATATTATTTTTTCAGTCTTTATTCAATCAAATCGCTTACACTTATCATTGATTTTCTCTATTTCTTTTATTGATTTTCTGAATAAGTAAAGGAGTCTGCATAAAGCAGACTCCCTAACGGACATCCTTATATAATTTTGCAATCTCTTCTGCCGGAACACCATCCCGGTACATGGCTCTCAGCCGGTTCATAAGCCACATTACTTTCAGCTTTTCGATTGTATTTCCGCCGAATCTTCTGTCTGAAGTATAAATCCTGTGTCTTGTCATCCCAAGCGGAATCCCTTTTTCTTTGAGGGTCAGTGAAAACTGATAATCCTCCAGAATCGGCATCTCTGGAAATTTTCCCACTTCAAAAACAACTTCCGGTCAATGAAAATCCCCTGGTCTCCAAACATTACTTTTCTGTCTTTAATCCTGTGATTGGAGATCACCCTGCAGGTGAACATAAAAAGTTATATGAATGAAATGCAATTCCAAAACACCCTGCCCGGTATTTTTTCATTACAGTCTCAATCTCTTCTAATGCTGTAGCTGGAACTTCACTGTCGCAGTGCAGGAAAAAAAGAATACATCTCCACTGCTTTCTTCCGCTCCCTTGTTCATCTGCTTTGCCCTTCCTTTCGGGGACTGAATTACCGGATACCGATCCTTCAAAAGTGCCAGTGTTCCATCCGTGCTTCCCCCGTCTACAAACAGAATCTCACATCTTTCATTCAGCGGCTCCAGTGTCTCCATCAGCCTTTCAATTGTCGATTCTTCATTGTATGTTGGTATAATAATTGATATTTTCATCTCTACTTCACGGTTTCAATTTCTACGTTCATCCAGGTATCATACAGATTTCTACGGAACTCGTCCGCATCTCTAATCACCGGGATCTTGAGGGTGCAGTTCTTTTTCGTTTCATCCTCTGCCAAAATCAGTCTTCCCTTTGTAAGCTTTTCTGTTGACAGCTTGCATGTCCACTCTCTGTATCTCAAAAAGTTCCGGATGCATCATGTAAGCCGCGAAGAATCGCATCCCAGTTATAATATCCGGGAATTCCATATTCATCCCAGTTATTGTCAAACCAGTAATCCGTCTCATTCTTGATCAGCCTTACAACTCCCTTACTCAGATCCGAAAGTTCTCTTTCATACTCTTCTCTTGTAAAAAGTACCTTCAGGCAATTATTACCCGTAATAACCGCAACATCCGTTCCACTGGTAAGTGTCGTATAAGTTGCCAGCGGATCACAGGAGAAATTAAGTTCATCCATTTCCCGCTTTGCAAAGATCAGTGGTTCTGTTGTTCTCCCATCAATACGATACTCTTCACCTGATGAAAAAACTCAGGATTGTGTTTCCAGGCTCCATAAAGATTTGTCACGGAACCCGTCACCAGAATTTCCAGCTCCCCGGCATACTTTTCTGCCATCTCGGCAAGATAATGTGCCGCTTCACTTTCGGTTTCTCCCGGTGTTGCTCCACCTTTGTAAACGCGCAACTCGTCATGCCCGATTTTCTTTACAACCTTCTTTGTATTTTCGTAAACCTTCTCCAGCGTATTGTTCCCATAAGTTGTCGTCACTCCCAGGATTCTGCTTCCGGATCCCCAGAAGATACAGCAGTGCCAGTCCATCATCTACATCACACCCGTTAATTCCAAACGTACAGTCACAATCATGAATTATTTTTCGCATACCATTCTCCTTTTATCACTTCTGAAACAAAATCCCCTGTCTTTCATCAATTTTGATGCCAACCAGTTCTCCTGTTTTTTACCCCCAGTTTCATCCAGTCACGGTGAAGCATCCATACTGTCAGCTTTCCATCTGCATACTTCAACAGGATTTCTGCTGTTTCCCCCTCAAACATAACTTCTTCAATCTGATACATTCTTTCCGTCTCATCTACGGTCAGCGTGATCGCCGATGGTCTGACCATCAGTTCATACTCTCCTTCCGCTTTCTGCGTCTCAAATGAAACTGCCCGGCTTACGAATCTGCCATTCTCCACTTTCCCAAAAATATAATTTGTCTGTCCCATATAATCTGCCACCGCTCTGGACTCTGGATGGTAGAACATCCTCTCCGGCTTATCATACTGAAGCACTTCTCCAGCTTTCATCAGAGCGATCCGGTCAGACACCTTCATCGCTTCTTCTTTATCATGCGTGACCATAACGACCGTAAGACCCATCTCATGATGCAGCTTTCTTACCAGATCTGCCATCTCGCACCGCAGATTCTCATCCAGGCTTGAAAATGGTTCATCAAGAAGAAGAATTTTCGGATCTGCCGCAAGCGCTCTTGCCAGCGCGACCCTCTGACGCTGTCCACCGGACATTTCCCGGATCTTACGCTTCTCAAATCCTTCCAGCTGGACAGCTTTTAACAGTTCTCCTACCTGCGCCTGCTTATCTTTTTTTCGGGATTTTTTTCAGATCCATCGAAAAGCTAATATTCTGTTCTACCGTCATATGCGGAAACAGTCTGAGATCCTGAAAAACAATCACGGTTCCTCTTTTTTTTTTCCGGTGCAAGATTTGTAATCGATGTGTCATCGATCCGGATATCCCCCCTTCCTGCGTTTCAAGAAGACCTGCAATGCTTTTTAACAGTGTTGTCTTTCCGCGAGCCTGAGGCGCCAAGAAGCGAAACAAATTCTCCCGTTCTAATCTCCAGATTTATATTCTTCAGTATTCTTGTCTTTTGTAAATCTACACAAAGTTCTTTAATTGTAAGACTCATGTGCTCCTCCTGCCTAATAATATTCTACTTCCTGTGCCTTTGTAAACCGTCCCACGATCCATTCAGTATTCCAAACACCAGAAGCATGATCACCAGGAATATCACACTGTAAATGCTGGCAAAATTACGTTCTCCGCTTCCGAGATATGGAACCATGACGATTGCAAATGTTTTGACATTTCCCCGCCGATCATCAACGTCAAGAAATACTGACTGAACGAAACAACAAATGCCATCGAAAACGCAGAAAGCATGACCGGAAACAGATTCGGAAGTGTCACTTTAAAAAACGCCTGAAGCGCACCAGCCCCCAGAACTCTTGCCTGCTCCTCCAGCTTTACCCCAATTGCTCTTGTTCCATCCTGCATCAGCGTAACTGCATACGGAAGAGAACAGATCAGATGGACAATAATGACTCCCTGAACGGTTCCGCTTAATCCACATTTGATAAAGGTAATCTGAACCCCCATCGCAAACACGGTTCCCGGAACAAGAAACGGAAGCATCGACATAAATGAAAACAGCCGCTTTCCAAAAAGTCATAGCATTCCAGCGCCCTCGCCGTCATTGTTCCGATTACAACCGACAGGAACGCGACCGAAGCCGATATGAAAAAGACTGGACATACAAAGTCGCACAAGGCTGGCGCCTGTTTCTCAGTATTCCATTCACCGCTCTCATCGAAATTTTCTGCGGGATAAGTGACGGCCATGCCCATCTCTCTGTCCCTACCCAGACAAGGATCGTAAGAATTGGTACAATCACCAGGAAAATAAAAATGCCTATGATCAGGCCTTCCCAGATGTTCTTTTTTCTTTTCATCTTCCTATTCCTCCTAACCTGCCAGCTTCTTCGTGCTCCGGCGAAGTAATATGTAATATAAAACTGCTTTGCAATCAGAGAGATCACGATCAGGATTCCATTGATCGCCATCGCATACGGTCGCGCCCGCAGATCAGGCTTGGTATATTCCAGATAAGCCAGAACCGGCAGCGCCTTTGGTATCGTTGCTCAAGTATGAACGGCAGCTCATATGCTCCAAGTGCAAATACAAAGATGATCAGGAAACCACTGAGCACTGTATTCATACATAAAGGAAGCGTTACTTTCATGAAGGCCTGAAGTTTATTCGCTCCAAGATTGGTCGTTGCTTCTCCAAGACTGCCATTGATATTCGCCATCAGAGCAATCACAAAATAAATTATGAATGGAATTTCCTTCCACAGATAGGCAAGAATTACACCAAGTCCATATCTGTCATAGAGCAAAGATCGGAAACTGCTTTGCTGATCCGTAATCAATCCTGCATTTGCAAGGATTCTCGCAAAGGATTCCATTTTGCGAAAGAATATTTACAATAAAGAGTGCCACAACAACATGGGGAACAATGATTGGAATCTGAACGATCCGCATAATGATTCCGCGCACTTTTCCGGCACTCACCAGAACTGCACACAGAAATGTTCCTGTTACTGTGGCAAGAAAAGCCGACATAAATGCAATGTACAGACTATATTTTAATGACTGCAAAGATCCGGTCTTGTCAGTACCTCCTTATAATTTCAGCGTCGGTTCCGTTAATCCAAAAGCTGGAATCACCCTAAACTTTGGATGATTCCAGTTCCCAGACCAATAATAAAAAACTACGCCTAATATAAGTTGCGGCACCAACAGTATATAAGGTGTCATTTTTTCTTCATTTTATTTTCCTACTACTTCCTCTGCCCAGATCTCTTCGATGATCGGTACAAGTGCGGAAGGCATTTCCGGAAGACGTTTTGATAAAAGTTCATCCTGAGGGATTACACCCTTACCAATCTCAACCTTATCAAATGCTTCTTTCTGTGTATCGTTTAATTTGTTGTAATCTACAACCGGAATGGTACGGATCTCTGTGAAACGGTCTGCCTGTACTTCCGGATCAAGCATCTCATTGATTGCTACCTGTGCTCCTGCTACATTTCCTGAGTTTGCTTGCAATTGCAATGTAGTTTGTATTTCCAATTGTTCCTTTATCGAACTGGAAAGACTGAGATGTCTCTGTGTAAGTACCATTTTCAATGTTGGTAGCTGTTGAGTATGCACCATAAGAGATATCCATCACAACTTCTCCATCAGAGTACATATTGGTCAGTGCCGTAGAATCCTTCGGGAAAGTCTTTCCTTCATTCCACAGGTATGGATTCAGTTCACGCAGATATTCAAGAGCTGGCTCAATTGCTTTTGCTTTTACAGTCTCTTTATCAGCTTCCATATCCATGAACTGTTCATATCCGCAGATATCGTAAATCACATTACGAACAAATGCACTTCCTGTAAAGTCAGGTAATGCAGGATAAGTTACTTTTCCTTTGTTCGCTTTGCAGAACTCCATGAACTCATCTGTGTTTGTCGGAAGATCCGGTGTTACTGCTGTATCTGCGATCATAACAAGCTGTGCTTTTCCGTATGGAGCTTCATATCCCTCAATCGGAAAGCAGAAGTCTGCATTTGTCTCTTCATCATCTGTATCAATATAAGACTGGAAGTTCGGAAGTTCTTCTGCAAACGGTCCGTAAAGCATGTTGTTTTCTTTTTACAGGTCTTGAAGTTTTCTCCGTTGATCCAGATCATATCGATATCGCCATCTTTTTTTATCTGTTGAAATTTCACCAGAAAGCTGACTTAAAAATCGCATCAATATCCATCGGTACACGTTCCAGTGTGATGTCATATTTTTTCTTTCAGACGCGGTGCATAGTAGTTGTCAAGCCAGTCATTTAAGCTATCATCTCCGCCCCATCCGTAAAATGTAACGGTTGTACCCTTGGCTGCATCCACCATTTCATCGAAGCTCATATCCTCTACGGCTTCGGTTGTCTGCTTGGTTTCTTTGTTGTCTGCTTTTTCTGTCTTTGCGCTGTTTCCACATGCTGTTAAGGAAAACGCCATCACAGTACTTAAAAGCAGAGCTGCAATTCTCTTTTTCATTAAAATTTTCCTCCTTCATTTTCTCCGTCCTTCATTATAACAAATTATTAACAAAAAGCACGCTGTTTTTCATTCCTGCTTTGTTGTTACCCCTCAACACTTCGTTTAGCTATTGTAATTTTCTATATACTTATAGAATTTTTCTACTGATGATTCCATTGCTCTGTCCTTCAGCGTAAGAAGACCGATTTCCCAGATCATATCATCTTCTGCGAAAGGAATCATGACCAGCCCTCTGTATTCATATCTTCATGGACAAAGTCAATCGTCACAGAAATCCCTCTCTTCAGCCGGCACATTTTATAGCAGAGATCAAATCCATTTGTCTCAAATACAATATCCGGTTCAAATCCCCGGTTCCAGCATCTGCTCTGAATAAACTCATTGAGTTTAAAACTGCTGTTTTCAAGATAAAGAGGCTCGCCTTCCAGATCCAGAATAGTTGCTTCTCTTTTTTTCGCCAGAGAATGTTCTTCATAGACCAGAAGCCCCAGACTGCATTTTTTAAACTTTTCATATCAAAACAATCTCCTGCAAATGGTCCGATCGACAATGCCACATTCCCTTCTTTGTCAAGCAGCATTTTCTCTACGATCCGATCCGGATATTCCATATAAGAAAATGTCACATTCGGATATTTCTTCTGAAATTCCAGAATACAGTCTGGCGTCAGGTAACGCAGGATATCATAGGCAACCAGAAGTTCTACTGTCCCTTCCTCACTCGCACGTATCATATCAATTTCTTTTTTTCAATTTGTCATATTCGCTAAGAACCGTATTCGCATAATCATACAGCCTCTGTCCGCTCTCTGTCAGTTCTATCCCGGAGGCAACCCTGTCAAGCAACGTACATTCCAGTTCATTTTCCAGATTTTTCAGTACACGGCTGAGTCCCTGTGGTGACATAAAAAGCTCTTTTTGAAGCCCTCGCAAGACTTCCTCTTTGACAAATCATCCGAAATTCCTCTAATTCTTTAATCGTCATTCTTTTCCCACGACTCCCCTATTTAAATTTACATTTTGCCCGATTCAAAATAGGTGTTTTCCCAAAGAGGTACCTTTTCATCGATTCCCATAATAAGCGGTAGCAAATGCTTTGCATCTTCATATCCTCTCCTTCTGAAACTACAGATGCACGAAGCGCAATATGTATAACTTTTACACGGTCTGTCAGTGCCTGTGCCACATCCGCTTCTTTTCCAGCTGCGCATCCACCAAGCCCGCAACACTGTACATCTCTGAATGCATCTTCTACCTTTCCGACAAGGAATGGCTTCATATCATATTCAAACTTTCTGTCTTTTCGGTCCGACATGGATAATACATTGGAATCCTTTCTTTTTGATAAATATTTCCAATTTTAAGCTCTGCCATTTTTTCGTAAACACTGATAATCTCCGCATCCAGTCGTCCTTTTAAAAAGTAATAGCAGTTCGGACATGCCATGATCACCTGTTCTACTCCTGACTCTTTTAATTTCCAGTTGATTCGCTCAATGATCCCCGCTGCCTCTGAAACAAGTCCCAGTTCTTCAATCGGTTTCCCACAACAGTCATATACAACTCCCACATCATATTTTGCGAATTCTTCCACCAACTTATCTGTCGTTTTCGGAAAAAAGACGGAAAATTACATCCCGTAAAAAAAACTGCTTTCTTTTTTGAATGGCGGTAATTTGCAAATTTGTACGGATTCTTTTCTAAGAGCAGTCCGTCATATGAATTATCAAGAAGCTTCCCACCTCCGTCTTCAACCAATTTTCTCCGACTGTCAAGTGCAATCTCTTTTCCATCAATTCCTTTTGGACAGACACACCCGCAGGTTCCACACAAGAAACAATGATATGCCAGCTCCGGTTTTTCTTTTAATACCGGCAGATCAATTCCGTATTTTTCCAGAAACAGACAACTTCTGGTACATTTTCCACAATGGATACATGCATCCAAATCCCACTTATTCATAATTTTTATCCAGCTTTCCTTTCAGTCCCAGTTCCAGATAATCAATCGTAATTGGACAGTTACAAATTGCTCCCTTTTCAATATCCTCATACAGGTGGTACAAATCTCCCTTATCATCCACATCATAATACATCTGACCTACCGCCGTAGAGAGCTTTTCATTTCTCATGTGCTGTAAGGTATCATAAATAACTGTATTCGTTCCGTATCGTTCAATTTTCCATATAGAATCATATTCTTTTTTTCATTCCGATCAGATAGTACCCTCCATCAAATGTAGGATGAATCACAATATCTTTTCCCCCAAGATTATCAAATGCATTTTTCAGTGTTTCCGGGTGAATCTGCGGAATATCTGTCCCCGATCAGAATTACTTTCTCATACCCCATTCTCAGTACGATTCCAATCGCATTCTTCATCCTTTCACCAAGATCATCACCAAATTGTGGAAGACATACTGTCTCATTATCAAGAATTTGCTGTAGCGGCTTCTTTTCATCCTTTGGTGTAAAAAACACGAAAATATCCGCATCCACCTGCTTTGCTTTTTCATATATATCCTTTACAAAGCAGGCATGTAGACGCGCGCACTCTTCCCCAGTTAGAAAAGGCATCAGCCTGGTCTTTGTCTGTCCTGGTATCGGCACCCTCGTAAATAAAATAAGTGCATCTTTCATCTATAATATTTCCTCCAACATTTCAATCACACTTTCCACTACTTTAGGACAAAAATCCAGCATTCTGCCACTCGAAAGTGCTTCTTCAAACTGTTCCGGAAGCGATACATCATAGCCCAATAACTCTTTGCAACTGTTTGTTGCAAACTTTTCCAGAAACAATGTTCTAAATTCTGCATATTTGTTCATCATTTCTTCTTTTTTTGCCGAAGCAGAGTATTCACATCCCAGTGTCCATATTTTAATCCAACAGCCATGATTGCTCCGGTAAATGCACCGCATGTATCCCCATGCATCATTCCACCTCCAAAACAAGCCGAGACTTTATTCGCCATCTCTTCCGTAATCCCAAGTCTCTCTGCGAAATAAGACAGAACGACCTGAGAGCAATCATATCCTTTTATAAATTTTTCCCCGAATCATACTTTCTTCTATCATTTTTTCTCTCTCCTTTGTCATCTTACATCACTTTTTCATTCTAACATCAAACCAGTCCTATTTCTATAGATTGTCTTATCGTATTTAACTATAATTTGCTTGTCTTATTTATAAATCAAATAATTCGTGCCTTTTTACAAAAAAATCCCTCATCTGCGGTTTCCCGCAAATGAAGGATTTCTTTTACTTTATTCAATTCTTACAGTAATCCACCGATCGATAAGAATAACGGTGCAAATACCAATGATACAACTGTCATCAGTTTGATCAGGATGTTGATAGATGGTCCTGATGTATCCTTGAACGGATCACCTACTGTATCACCAACAACTCTTTGCTTTATGAGCTTCGCTTCCCTTTCCGCCGTGTGCTCCTGTCTCGATATATTTCTTCGCATTATCCCATGCTCCACCAGCGTTGGACATGAAGATTGCCATAAGAACTCCTGTTACAAGAGCTCCGGAAAGTAATCCACCGAGGGATTCCACACCAAGAACGATACCAACGATCAACGGTACTACGACTGCCAGCACACCCGGAAGCAGCATTTCGTGAAGAGCTGCTGTGGTAGAAATTGCAACGCATGATGTATAATCCGGTTTTTCTTCACCTTTCATAATGCCCGGTTTTTCACGGAACTGACGTCTTACTTCTTCAATCATCTTATATGCTGCTTTGGATACTGAATCCATTGTAAATGCAGAGAACAGGAATGGAAGCATTCCACCGATGAAGATACCGATGATTACTTTGTAATCAAGAAGATTGATCGCTTCAAGACCAACTGCCTGTGCATAAGATACGAAAAGTGCAAGTGCGGTAAGAGCTGCTGATCCGATCGCGAATCCCTTACCCATAGCTGCTGTTGTGTTTCCTACTGCGTCAAGTTTATCTGTGATTTCACGAACAGATTCATCAATCCTGACATTTCTGCAATACCACCGGCATTGTCAGCGATGGGTCCATACGCGTCAACGGCAACTGTGATTCCTGTTGTGGAAAGCATACCAACTGCTGCAAGAGCGATTCCGTAAAGTCCTGCAACTGATAAGAAACAAAAATACCAACACAGATCAGCAGCATCGGGAAAGCTGTAGATTTCATACCTACTGCGATACCACTGATGATAGTTGTAGCTGCACCTGTCTCAGACTGCTCGCCGATTCCCTGAACCGGTTTGTAATCTGCAGATGTGTAGTACTCTGTGATGTTACCGATGATCACACCAACAACCAGACCTGCGATAACTGCGATTGCTGCGTTCATGTTTCCGAAAAGCACTCCAGCTAAGTGCTAAAGAAGCAATGATTACAATTGCTGAAGCCGCAAGCATAGCTTCCCTTTTGTAAACAGCCGGCTTTCTGCGGATTCTTCTCTCCTGCCTCTTTACAAAGAATGTTCCAATGATAGAAGCGATCAGACCACATCCTGCGATTGCAAGCGGATAAAGAAAGGCTGAATACAGCTCCTACGCTTTTGTAACAATGTACCAAGAGTCAGTGCTGATAGACCTGAACCAACATAAGACTCAAAAAGGTCAGCTCCATACCAATCCGCATACTACAAAAATGTACTACAAAAATGACAGAATCTTGTATTCAGCCATGAGGAAAGCTCTTGCGCCCTCCGCGATTGCGCCTGCAATCTCTTTCATGCCCGGTCCGTACCTGCATCCTGTTTTCCTACTTTACCAGCAAGATATCTGTGACCAAATAATAAAGCAATAACAGCTGCAATCGGGACCAATACATGTAATTATTCATTTCTTGTTCCTCCCTGAATTATTGTACCTCTAAAGACAATATCATAAAAAGAACAAGAATGCAAAACAATTTTTTGAATTTTCAATAAGTTTTATTTTGTTTATCTATAAATGTGGTCTTTCTCTATTTTTTTTAATTTGTATCTCACCGTCCACATTCCACTGGGATTTACACAATATCAAGATATGTTTTTTTTTTTCCGAGGTGCCGGAAAAGCAACATCTAATCTGGCATATTCCTCCGCTGTCAAATGAACCTTTCCCGCCTCCAAGTTCTGCAGTACATGTTCTGCCTTTCCACTTCTTGGAATGGCAATCACATCCATTACTCAGTTTTATCTCCTTTTTTATTCATGATTTTCCTCCCTGCATTTTGTTTTCTGTTCCTTACTGTCTGTTTTTACTATATTATAGGAAATATCCCACTTTTTTGCAAATGTTATAAGGGACATATTTTTATGTTTATTTATTTTTTTATTATTTCTTATAACATTCTTTTTTTTCTTCAATCCATGATACACTGGATTTATCATAAAATAAATTCAGTGATAAGGAGATTAGAAATTATGAAAGTTGTAGTTGCAATTGATTCATTTAAAGGAAGTCTCACTTCGATTGAAGCCGGAATGGCTGCAAAGGAAGGGATCTTAAAAAGCACACCCTGATGCGAATGTTGTCGTAAAACCACTTGCAGATGGTGGTGAAGGCACCACAGATGCCCTGATTGCAGGACTTGGTGGTGAGCGTATTGATCTTTACAGTGACTGGTCCTCTTGGTACTCCGGTAAATGCACAACGGATATCTGGCAGAAAAAATACTGCCATCCTCGAAATGGCTACCGCTGCCGGAATTATCCTGGTAAGAGAATCTGAAAAAAATCCACTTACTGCAACCACTTACGGTGTCGGTGAAATGATCGCAGATGCCATGGAACGCGGTATCCGCAATTTCATTATTGGAATTGGAGGAAGCGCAACAAATGATGGTGGAATTGGAATGCTTAAGGCACTTGGCTATCAATTTTCCGATGAAAATGGACAGGATGTCGGTGAAGGCGGACAGGCGCTTGAACGGGTATCTTCTATTATAATAGAAAAAGCTAACCCAATTCTCAAAGAATGCAATTTTCATATTGCCTGTGATGTAACTAATCCACTTTGTGGAAAGAACGGAGCTACCTATATTTATGGTCCGCAAAAAGGTGTCACACCGGAAATAGCAGAAGAACTGGATCAGGCAATGAATCATTATGCTTCTGTTACCTCCAAATTTCTTCATAATGATTATGCATCTGCAGAAGGTGCTGGTGCTTTGCAGGTGGTCTTGGCTTTGCATTTCTCAGTTATTTAAATGCTACGCTGACTCCTGGAATCGATCTGATTCTTAACGCTGTCGAACTGGAAAAAAATTAGAAGATACAGATATCACTGTTACCGGCGAGGGACGCCTCGATCACCAGACCGCTATGGGAAAAAGCTCCTGTCGGTGTGGCAAGACTTGCAAAAAAATACGGCTCCAAAGTCGTTGCTTTTGCCGGAAGCGTCACCCCGGAAGCAACAGCCTGCAATGCGGCCGGAATCGATGCATTCTTCCCAATCGTCCGTGGGATCACAACACTAGCCGAAGCAATGGATCCCAAAAATGCAAAATCAAATATGGCGCAGCTGTGGAACAGGTATTCCGTCTGTTATAGTTTTAACATTATTTACAAATTTCAGAGAGTGTTTTTGTATAGTTTTTACAGAAATACTCTCTTTTTTTATGATTTTCTTCTTTTCCTACACTGACCATCAACAACACAACGATCTACGACCTGACAGATCTTCATTTCATCTGTAACAATGATTCTTCATCAAATGAAGAGCTTTCACTTGTGAAGGCAGGTTCTTCCGAAACTGTAGAACTTCCTCAATCCAGTGTTTATTCTATCCATGTTTCCGGAAAAGTTGCAAATGGAACATCCTTTTCTAACACATTCTCCGGAACCATTGATAACAGTTCTTCTGTTACCATTTCTCTGGATGACTCCGCAAACCTCTCAGTTATCGCAAATATTGCAGATTAAGTTTTGCCGTAAACAATCCGCCTATGTAGTTTTAAGCAATGACAAATATACAGGCAACTTCCATAACGCAAATTGCCTACATATTATCCATAAAGGGACACTTTCCAAACCGAATTGCAAGTGCCCATTCTTCTTTCTTTTTACCGATTGCCAGTCCCAGCATCATTCTAGTTGATTCGCTCATATTTGGTTACCTCTTTACTAATCTTTCCTCTACTCGTTCATTATGTCGCTGTCATTTATCTGACAATGCTATTGTACGAAAAAAAGACATAAATTCTATTGACGCTTTCATCAATACCTATGTACCTTTTTTATGTATTCTTTACAATTTTTCATATATAGTAATGAAGTTTTCAAAATCATTTCATTTTCATTTCAACATGATATTTTTCTGTCAATCTATACTTTTTCAGCAATTGTTTTATTTCATATTTTGAAATCTTTCATTCATATATTGCATTTTTGTGAATCATATACATTTTCCAGTTCTTCTTTTATGCAATCTTCCCCTTGTACCTTTCCACCTTGTTCCTCTCTCCAAATAATGCTACAATTCTTAAATAAGTGGTAATGATACCGTTCTCTTTATCCTGTTAAATGCAGGATAAGCATCTGCATCATTCCCGCAACTTCTTTTCCAGAATCGGAGGATGTTTAAAATGAAGTTAGACAAATCACTTGCCTTTCAGGTAGTAAACACGATCAAAGACACCTGCGGACAGGATATCAATTTTATCGATAAGCAGGGGAATGATTTTTGCGAGTACCAACGCCGACCGGATTGGTACGTTTCATGCCATCGGTCACAAAGCCGCCCAGACAGAACAGACAATCGAAGTTTTTTCAGATGATGATTTTCCCGGAACACAAAAAGGGATCAATATGCCACTCTATTATCACGGCAGTTTTCTTGCAGTGATCGGAATTACCGGAGAACCACCATAAATCCCGCCAGTACGTCCATCTTGCCGACCGGATTACCCATCTGCTGATCCGCGAAAAAGAGCTGAACCGACTGGTAGCTCTCTGGAAGATAAAAAACACTTTGTTATCGATGCCCTGATTCGGAATGAGATTGCTGATCCGGATTATCTGGACACCTGCCTTTCAGATCTTCAGGTAAATCCAGGGACAAAGAAACGGCTTCTGATCATCCAGTCATCACCGGATGGACACAACAACTCTTCTTCCCTTGAACAGAAGATCATCGGACTTTTCAGCACGCTTGGTATTACTCTTTATACCTTTTATTATCCAAATGAATATCTTGCCGTGCTGGAAAACTCCGGCAAAAGCCGCTCTCTATCAGATACTGGCTGATTTTACCGCAGACTGTGGAGCTTTGCTCTCCATTGCAGTCGGAAAGAAATGTCAGCTTTTCCAGCTTTCTCTTTCTTACCAGTCTGCACTCACTGCGCTGAAATACTGCCGGAGTTCGGAAAACGGGATTGCTTTTTTCGATGATATGACACTGGAAATTCTGCTCTCTTCCATCTCGGAGCAGGAAAAAAAAATGCTTATCTGCAAAAAACGATCTCTGCACTTTCTGATGAAGAAAGAAATCTGCTTCAGACTTACTTTGAAGCAAATATGTCTCTTCTCGGAACCAGCCAGAAGTTGTTTCTTCACAAAAAAACACAGTGCAGTACAAGTTGAATCATATTTACCAGAAATGCGGGCTGAATCCACGTGTTTTCAAGGATGCGGTGCTTTTATATCTTGCCTTGCAGTTGTGATATTTTTAAATCCCAGACACAGATTCCTGTGCACACATCTTCCATATCCGTGTACAGTTTTGCCTATATAAGAAAATATTCTTGACAGATAAGTTTACTTACAGATTTTCGTCAAAAAACAGGACAGCCTTTCCTTCACCCTCACAACGGGTATTAAAAAGCAGCCAAAGAATTCATCTCTCTGGCTGCCGATTATTTCAATTGTATTTAACAATATGCCTTTTTTGCTTCGTCCATTCTCTGGAAAAATTCACTGTAAAATTCTTCCGTCCGATACGGAGTAAGGTAAAATCTCTGCAGTACATCCATGCTGACCGCCTTCGCACTCTCCGGATGTCTTTGCAATGTATTCCTGTAACTGAATCAGTAATCCATGCCATCTGGCAATATACGCTTCATACTTTTTCAGATCCGGTGTATCAAGCCATTTTTTGACCTTTACTTTCGCCCGGTTCTCTTTCTGACATTCATGTACCTGAAGGAAATAGCGGAAACCATTTTCCTCATAATATCTTCCAAGCGGGAAAAAAGCCTGCAGATTCCCGGACGAAATGGATGAATCCCACATCTTCCTTCCTCTGTCAGAAAACCACAGCCATCTTCCGCTCCTGCCATCTTCAGATTCGGCAAAATGATTCCGTCTACCACATTCAGTTCAATCTTTCCTGCAAGCAAAGTTTCAAAGCCGCTCCTGTTCCCCTGCTGATCCGGACAATATCCAGCGGATCCAGCACAATCGAGCTTCCCATCCCCGTACAACAGGCGTGGCATCCCTCACAATCGCCACAGTCTGCTTTTACCAGGTCATTGCTGGTATATAATTTTCCATCTGAAATTTCTTCCATTGTCACCTGTCTTTTCATATCAATCTCCTTTCCTATACTCCTTCCAGTGTAAATGGTGGGATAAAGCTTTCCTTTGCCGTATCCCCTTCCTGTATAAACGCCTGCATCACACCAAGCGAGATCGCATAGTCCACCAGTTCTCATACGCATACTCCGGCACTTTCCGGTTCAGCTCCGGATATTTTACCGCATCCAGACTCTCAAGTGGCGTATACTGGCTCATCAGGCTCATATAAATCCGGTTTCCATAAGTCTCATGCAAATATTTCACCACTCTTTTTTTCCATCTGCAAGACATCCCGGCAAAAGCAGATGACGCACGATCACGCCACGTTTCATCATTCCGCGCTCATCAAATACCGGCTTCCCTGCCTGTCTTACCATCTCAGCAATAGCCGCCTTCGCAACCTCCGGATAATCCTCCGCCATCGAATATTTTTTCGCATGATCTGTATTTAAATATTTAAAATCCGGCAGGTAAATATCCACCAGACCATCCAGCATTTTCAAGGTTTCCACTCTCTCGTAACCGCCCGTATTATATACAACCGGCAAATACATCCCCTGCTTCTTTGCACTCTGAAGCGCCCGGATGATCTGCGGCACAAAATGCGTCGGCGTCACAAGATCGATATTGTTCGCACCTTTCCCCTGCAGTTCCAGAAAGATCTCCGCCAGCCGCTCTTCTGAGATCACTTTGCCAACCTTGCTTCCTGCAATCTCATGGTTCTGACAGAACACACATCTTAAAGTACATCCCGTAAAAAAGACCGTCCCTGATCCTTCCTTTCCGGAAATACAGGGCTCCTCCCCCATATGAAGCGCCGCTCTCCGCCGCCCGGATTTCCCCTGTCTCTCCGCAAAAACCTGTCTTCCCATTCTCCCTGTCCGCCCCACACATCCGCGGACATAATGTACAGCCACTCATCCTATCGCTTAACCTCTCATCTATCCCTGATTCATTCCTATCAGTATACCGCACTTTTTTGAAAAATAGCCACCCAAGTTATCCTCTTCAAGAGATTGAAAATTCTTTTCCCATCTGCTACAATAAAGTGCAGACAGGCATTTTGCCTCAAGTTTGGAGGAATATACAATGAGTAAAATTGATGAAGTAAGAAGCGCTATGGTCGCAGCCATGAAAGCAAAGGATAAGGACACAAAAAGAGACATTATCTGCTCTTCTTGCAGCCCTTAAGAACAAAGCCATCGACAAACGTGCCGATCTTACCGAAGAAGAAGAAGTTCAGGTTATCTTAAAAGAGATCAAACAGACAAAAGAAACTCTGGAGATGACTCCTGCTGATCGTACAGACATTATTGAAGAATGCGAGAAACGTATCGCTGTTCTTGAACAGTACGCTCCGAAAGATGATGGACGAAGCTGAGATCAAAGAAGTAATCGCAGGTGTCCTTTTCCGGTCTTGGAATTGATGCTCCGACACCAAAGGATAAAGGACGTATCATGAAAGAACTGATGCCGAAAGTAAAAGGAAAAGCTGACGGAAAGCTTGTGAATGATATTCTCACAGGAATGATGGCTTAATAGCAGATATTATGAATGCAGGGTTCCGGATTGGTTCCCTGCATTTATATATAGTCGAATATACTCTGTATTGCGTCTGTTACATTAATTACATCTGCCCTTTTTACACGATCTATTATTTTATACCCCCTGATTCTCAAGTCTAACATTTTCATTTGTTCACATTGGATATAACCTTTATTTTCATCCATTTCAACATAAATGTGAAGTGGGCTTTCTGTACTCTCTCCTAATATTGGACAGCCAATTATTTCTCCCCGACTGATTAAAAAATTTTTACTTGCAACAAATACAGGATCCTTAATTTTTTCCACTTTTAAAACATCTCCCTGCTGTATCTCCATTTTCTACCACACCTCTTTCCTTCCGGCTTATCCCATTCATATTCTCCATCAAGATTTAACTTACCACCAAACTTTTCAGCTCTTTCTTCCAATTTTTGATGCCTGAAGGTCTTAACAAGCATAATCATACCATCCGATACTTTTACTTCCAGCATATCATTTATTTCTACATTGGCCTCTTGTAAAATATCTTTTGGAAGTCTGATTCCCTGACTATTTCCCCATGCTTTTACCTGTGTTTGCATAAAATTCACCTCCATATAATGTATATACTTAGTATATACATTATTCTGAAAAATAATCAAATATTTTTCTCTCCTAATCACACTCTTCCTCAAAATATGTTATAATTCATAAGCATCAGTCTTTTACAAAATCACAATTACCAAAAGGGGATTTACTTACTATGAATAAAAAAGAAGTTACTGAAATCAAAAAACAGTTCACCCCATCCAACTGTGCGATCACCCGCATCTGCGGATGCTATGTAGATGGTGAAAAAGAGAAAAAAAACGGAGATGAAAGATGCTTTCCTTTCTCTTCCGGAAGAGGAAATGTTCAAGTATTTTGACATTTTCAGAAAGTCCTTGTCCGGTACGATCGGAAAAAATCTTCTGAATATGGAATTTCCTCTGGAGACCGAATCAGAAAAGGTGGTACACAGGAATTTCTTCTCAAATTAAGAAACAGCCGGCTTACTGACGACGCTCTTCTGGAAGAATTCTATAATCGTGTCATCGATTCCTATGATTATGCCGAGAACTATCTGATCCTGCTCGTCCATGCGACCTACGATATTCCGGGAAAATCAACGGACGGAAGTGAAATGTTCGATGCATCCGATGAAGTCTATGATTACATCATGTGTACCTTCTGTCCGGTCAAGCTTTCCAAGCCAGGACTCAGTTATCATGCAGAAGAGAACAGCTTCCATGAGCGTATCCGTGACTGGATCGTAGAGATGCCGGATGCCGGTTTCCTCTTCCCTGCTTTTAATGACCGCAGCACCGATATTCACAATCTACTTTATTATTCAAAAAATGCAGAGAATCTCGGAAACGGTCTGACCGATCTGCTTCTTGGATGTGTTCCGCCACTCACCGCCGGAAATCAGAAGGATACTTTCCGTACACTGATCGAAGAAACGCTCGGTGATGACTGCGACTACGATACAGTCAAAAATATCCACGAAAACTTAAATGAAATGATTGAACAGAATTCTGAAAATCCGGAACCACTTGCCCTTGACAAAGCAGAAGTTAAATACCTCCTTGCCAAAAGCGGTGTCGAAGAAGAAAAAGTTGGAAACATTCGATGAGCAGTACGATTCCGCGCCGGAGAGCACAGTACACTCCTTTGCCTCCAATATTGCAAACCTCAAAAATTCGAGATCAAAACTCCGGACATCACCATTCAGGTAAACCCGGAATGCTCAGATCTTGTAGAAACACGTATTATCGATGGTCAGAAATGCCTGGTCATTGTCGTTGACGATCGCGTTGAGATCAACGGAATCAGTGCAAAGACTGCCGTATCCGGAGGACTTCCAAAGTCTTCCACCCTGATGCGTCTGATGAATCCAAAAGCGATACATCCGAAAATGAAATGGATGTTCCATTCTAAATGCCTTACATATTATACGAAAGACATTTTTTATTGAATGTCTTTCGTAATATTTCCTTATTTCTTTTCAGTTTTACAATGTATACGAAAAATGCAGGTAATCCTCTCGACTACCTGCATTTTCCTATACGCAATTTTCTATTTTCACTTACACCGTTTCCCGGCTCTTTTTTCACCTTTCTCTTAAATCACCGTTCCTCCACCGGTCGTCACAAATCCAACTCTCAGAATTGCTTTCACAAAACTCCACATTCCATTGATTACTGCAGAATTCAGCAGACTGATCGGCACATCCAGAATTCCTGTTCCAAGTAACAGAAGCAGAATCCACATACTATACGGTCGGATCTTCCAGTAAAACTCTGCTACCCTCGGAAAGATCTCAGCAAGAATATTCGATCCGTCAAGGGGCGGAATCGGAATCAGATTGAACACACCAAGTCCAATATTCAGCACTGCTCCATAATAAGTAAGCACATAAAGATAATTCAAAATCAACCCACTCGATCCGTACTTATACAAAAGCCCGTGTAGAATCATACAGACAAACGCAAGCAGGAAATTCATGACTACTCCCAGCTGCGCCACAAGGATCGTATCTCTTTTTTTATTCTTATAATTCCTGGTATTGATCCTTACCGGCTTCGCCCATCCCACATGAAAGACAAGCAGACATAACGTTCCCCCACACATCCAGATGCTTAAATGGATTCAAGGTCAGTCTTCCGTCATATTTTGGTGTCATATCCCCGAGTTTATATGACACATATCCATGTGCAAATTCATGCAGACGAAACAGCAAATAATGTGGCAGGGGCAACGTAAATGAGTGTCTGAAAAAACTGATACATCGCCCTGGTCAGTCCTGTATTTTGAAACAGCATAGCATCCTCCAAATTTCCTTAATAACGTCCATTATAGTACCTGATGAAATGGGATTCAAGAAAGATTGTGTAAATTTTTTCTAAAGATTGTACAGAAAAAGTCATTATTCCATCCATAGATAATGACTTTTTTATACCATTTATTTTGCTTTTTATTCTGTCTGTCCATGTAGATCTTTCTCCCCATAAAAAATCAGTGCCGACAGAGCAAACAGGATCAGCAGTCCTGTCACCAGAAACTTGCTCACTCCTGTCAGCATTCCTCCAACATAAGAATATACAATCGTTGCCGGAAGCTGTCCTACACCAGTTGCCACAAAAAAGATATAAACGACATCGAAGTAAGTCCTGCTGCATAACTTACAATATCAAACGAAACAAACGGAAGCAAACGACAGATCAGAACTGTATTCTTTCCATATTTTTTAAAAAATGTATCTATCTCTTTGCATTCCAGCTTTACTCGTAAGCTTTTCTGCCACATCACGTCCAAGTATTCTTGCAATGAAAAAGCATACCGTCGCTCCCTGCCATCGCACTGCTCCATGACAGAATAGCTCCCTGCCACCATCCAAAAAGATTCGCATTTGCAAATGTAATCAGAAATGCCGGAAGAGGCGCTGCAATCGACTGAAAAATCATAAGCAAAAATGAAATCAATGCCGCATATGCCCCATAAGATGCTACAAAGTCTCTGACCACTGCAAAGTCTCCACTAGCAAACATCTTAAATACCTGATTCATCACATGTTTTACGGACGGAAATACATAATAACTTCCGATTGATACAATAATCAAAACAATCACTACTATTTTCCCCACCCAAATATTTTTCTTTTTTTCCATACTTTTTACTCCTTATTCCTTTATTTTCTTCCAGGTCATCTTTCAGGTAACGCTTTTTCAGGATCATCCCGATTATCGTGACTACAACTGCCAGCACTACTGCTATTCCAATATAAAGCAACCTATTCTCCTTATCCGCAAGACCTGCTATACCAACCGTATACATCGCTGTACCAGGTAGCATAAATATCAACGAACCAATTGCATACGTACTAAAACGGATATCTGTAATACCATACGCAAAATTCTGCAGATTAAATGGAAATACCGGAACCAGACGTGTAATCATAAGAACAAATAATTCATTACAGCCAGTATCGTCAAACAACCATTTTTTCAAGATACGGTTTTTTGCAACCACTGGTTATCCAATACTGTCTTTCAAGAAAAACGTCCTGCAATAAATGCAAGAACCGCCCCGATCGTTGTTGCCATAGAACAACAAATCGTACCGATTACTGGTATCCAAAGAGAAGTCCTGCCAGTATCGCAAACGTCACTCCCGGAAGCGCAAGCACCACACCCCTACAACTGTCAATACCATATACAATAGAATTGCCAGAGGAAGATTATTCTGCACTATCCGCTTCATAAATTCAAGATTTTCTGCAGTACTTATGTAAGAAGACCAGTCAAAAATATGATTCAGGATCACAATCAAAAGGATGATTCCCCCAAATATCCATAGCTTCTTGTTTTTCATCTCTTTTTCCTTTTCCCCTTTTTGAATTTTGCTATCTAATGTTATCACATTTTCCCTTCTATCTCAAATACATTTATACTATAATTGTATATCCTTATCGTGTTTTTCTATAGCAAAAAAAGCGCCCTTGATGGACTGCCCTTTACGCTTTCTGAATAACTCAGATTATTTACCTTCTTTTTCGTATTCTGTAATTATGTGTTTAGTGGCTGTTTTTACAATATTTTTTACTCTTTTTATCCAGAACAGAAAGAATGAGAAAATGAATCAGGAAAAAATACATCTGCACCTGCAGAAAACAAAATGGGTACCATGCCCATCGGAAAACTATTATTTAATATGTCTCTGCCTATGATGATTTCTATGCTGGTACAGGCTTTGGTACAACATTGTAGACAGTATTTTTTGTCGCTAAATTATCCGGAAAATGCACGACCGCCGTTTCACTTGCCTTTCCACTCCAGACACTGCTTATTGCAGTTGGAACGGCAGGAGCACCGGTGTCGGCATGAATGCACTCCTTTCAAATCGCGGAGAGAGAAAAATTTCAAAGCAAATGCAACTGCAAGCGGCAACGCCATTTTATATTTTTCCAGCTATCTCGGCATTTTTTTCATTCTTGGCTTTACGATCGTCCGTCCTTTTTACGCAAGTCAGATTGGAAATGCTGACCAGGGAGATCATGGAACTCGGA
>VOFI01002694.1_pt1 | contig 37909 bp, 77 predicted proteins | sample 5384131 | NCBI WGS metagenome assembly VOFI01 (sample SAMN12384728, study PRJNA508395) | human gut metagenome | isolation source: healthy gut H | host: Homo sapiens | reverse complement strand
CTAGCAGTCCTGTTACAAAAAGTAAAGAATAATAAAAGGAGATGAAAAAGATAAATAATGAAATACAGAATTAGGGAAAGTATGATAAAATGATAAAGGAATTTATTATACAATGGAAATTATGAAGTTTTTGCCAGACCCAAAAACCAGAAAATGTTGAAAATAAAATGCATATTTAATAGAAGTGGTCTAGCAAGTGAAGTGGCAGCTTGTTTCTTGGTAAGAGATGGACAAATGCCTGGAAAAATAATATTCATATTTGTGGCTAAATTGGCCTCTGCTGGTGGTGCCTGGGTGGATGTATTTTCGATCCTTTCAGAGGTTATACTCACGTGGTGGTCGTGAAATGGAAAATCATTTTGAATGTTTGTATCTATTTAGAAGTATTCCCTTCCACTAGAAATCAAAGATGCCAGTGTATTAGGATGAATTTTATTGGCTTAATAAAGAGTGAATCCCAAATTATTCTTTTATGTCGTGCAACCATTAACAGAGGACAAGACGCTGTAAAACCTAATGGACAATTTAATTTAAGTCAAAAGGTTGCATGGAAATCATGAAACTGTTTATGACAAAAAGATGAAATTAGATGATAAGATTATTCCTTATATCACAAATATTTGTAAGCGTGATCCTCGCAGCGGAAAAACAGTTACTGGAGGTATTGTCACTTGTAGAGATTCAAGCTGGTTAATGAGCTGGACAATCAATCGTCAAGGACAATTCAAGAACCAAGATCCAAACAAAGTATGCGTTTGGGTATATGGACTATTCACAGATGTTGATGGTGACTACATTAAAAAGCCAATGAGAGAATGTACTGGTAAAGAAATTACAAAAGAATGGCTATATCACTTGGGTGTTCCAACGGATCAAATTGAAGAATTAGCTACAAATTCAGCACGATGCGTACCTACAATGATGCCATACATCACTGCCTTCTTCATGCCACGTACAAAAGTGTGATCGTCCAGACGTAATTCCTGACGGATGTGTAAACTTCGCCTTCTTAGGACAATTTGCCGACACACCAAGAGACACAGTCTTTACAACTGAATATTCAGTACGTACCGCAATGGAAGCTGTATATGGACTATTGGGTGTTGATCGTGGTGTTCCAGAAGTTTGGGGCAGTGTTACGATATTCGAGAACTTTTAGAGGTTCTGTAAAATTAATGGATGGAAATTCACCCTAGAGATGAATTTAGGTCAGTCTCAGTTTTTGTGCAAGTTGCCATGAAATTTTGAAAACCACTAAGTTGTGAGCCGCCCTTTGACACCCTAATCCTTTTTTAAAAGTATAATCAAGAAAAATCCAAAATATACAATATTTAGAAATTCTTTTTTTGACATCAAAAATGTTGAAAAACAAAGGGTTCACAGAATTTTTGTGGAAAATGGCAAAAAAATATTTGTAAAAACTATACAATGGACAGTCTGTATGGAATAGGCTAAAATGCAACTACACAAAAGGAGGGATGGCTTAGGAAAGTAAAATATATTATATTGCTGGGGATTTTAATTCTGGCAGTATGCTCCGATGTCCGTACTGAAAAGATCAGAAATAAGCTGATTTTTAGCGGGACTGGCGACAGGATTTCTGATTCAAATCTATGAAAAGGGAATTTCGTTCATTCCCTTATGGTTCATTCAAATATCAATACCGATATTCTTATTTTATCCGATATTTCGCATAGGCGCTTTAGGTGCCGGCGATATCAAACTTTTTTCCGTAATAGCGGGATTTTTGACATTAAAAACGTGGTGGGTCTGCGTGGAAGCTGCCTTTCTTGTAGGAGCAGCAATGGGACTGTTCAAATTACTATTCAAAAACTATGTGAAGGATGCACATACGATTCATTTTTCTGTGCCGATTCTGGCAGGATATCTCTATTATCTGGGGGGTGGTGAGATGAAAAAACAAAAAGATCGCAATCTGTGATCAGGATGTAGAATACACAAGACAGCTTGTAAATTATATTGCAGCGAAAGAAAAAGACAGCTTTGAGGTGACTGGATTTTCTGATGAAAGTCTTTACCGGAAAAATGACGAAAACTTTGATCTGTTGCTGTATGAGGAGACCTTTTTTCAAAACAAAGAAGAAGCAGGCAGGGCCAAAAAAGCCATCTGCTTAAGCAATGGAGAAATTTCCACGGAACAGGAAAATATGCGGGTGCTCTTTAAGTACCAGCCGGCAGACCGGATACTGCGGGAAATACATGCCGGGATTGGAAAAGTGGCAGGGAGCATGGATACAAAGAGTATCTGGAGAGGTGAGAAGCAGATATTTGCCGTGTATTCTCCCTGGAATCATCGGCTTCGGACACCATTTGCACTGACAGCGGCAGAACAGTTGTCGGCAGGAAAAAAATTATTGTATTTGAATGTGAGCGTGTGCAGTGGGTTTTGCAAAAGCATGGGCTTAGAGCCGGATATGGATATGGGAGATTTATTTTATCTGTTAAGGGAAGGCGAGGAAGAACTCTTGGCAAAATTAAAGAGTAGTATTTATCCACTGGGAAGCTATCAGGTCATTCCACCGCCGGCAAATCCGGAGCATTACATGGAGTGGAAAAAGGGCGAGGTAAGGCATTTCTTAGAACTTCTTTTAGAAAAGACAGAGTTTGAAGTCTTACTTTTGGATCTGGGATGTGTGATGAGCGGATTTTTTGAAGTGCTGGATCTGTGTCAGAAAATCTGGATATTAAAGGAAAATCGGACAAGTAAAGATCCAGGAATAGAAGAATTAAAAGAACTTTTGGAAAAGTTTAAGGAAGGTTTAACAGGAAGAATGGAAGAAGTATTCCTGCCGGGAGGACAGGCGTGGCGGGAAGACGGAACGATACAGGTAGAGGAATTCTACATGGGTGAAGTAGGAAACTGTGTACGCCATTTATTAGGAGGAGAATATGCATCTTGATAACATGGAACAGATACAAAAACGTGTACTGGAAGATATGGATTTAAGTGAAGAGAATGATGATGCCCGGTTAAAGAAAAAGATAGAAGAAAAAAGTCTGGGAATATGGAAAAAGAGCATCTGATCTCGTTAGAAGAAGAACAGAGATATGTACAGGAAATCTTCTGTTCCCTTAGAAAACTGGATATCCTTGAGGAATTATTGCAGGATGATTCCGTAACGGAAATCATGGTCAATGGGTATCAGAAGATTTTTTATGAAAAAGCAGGGCGTTTATATGCCTGGGAAAAAAAGTTTACAGGAAGAGAAAAACTAGAGGATGTCATACAGAAGATGGTGGCAAAGAATAACCGGGTTGTAAATGAAGCAATGCCAATTGCGGATGCCCGCTTAGAAGATGGTTCCAGAATCCATATCGTATTAGAACCGACTGCAATAGACGGCTCCTGTATTACCATCCGAAAGTTTCCGAAAAGAGCCGATGACGATGGAACGGCTGATAGAATTGCAGACACTCAGTAAAGAGGCAGCCCAATTCTTAGAGATGCTGGTAAAAGCGGGATATAACATTTTTATCTCCGGCGGTACAGGTTCCGGAAAGACAACGTTTTTAAATGCACTTTCCGGCTGTATCCCATCGGGGGAGCGTATCATTACGATTGAGGATTCCGCAGAGCTGCAGCTTCATGGAATAGAGAATCTGATACGTTTAGAGACGCGGTGTGCCAATGTAAAAGGGATGGAAGAGATTACGATCCGGGATCTGATCCGGGCAGCATTGCGAATGCGCCCCGACCGTATTATCGTCGGAGAATGTCGTGGGGCAGAAGCTTTAGATATGCTGCAGGCAATGAATACCGGACATGACGGAAGCCTCAGCACCGGACATGCAAATTCCTGTGAAGATATGCTACACCGTTTAGAAACTATGGTATTGATGGGAATGGAATTGCCGCTAACGGCGATCCGGGGGCAGATTGCATCCGGTGTGGATATTTTAGTCCATGTGGGGCGGATGCGGGGTGGTTCAAGAAAACTCCTAAACATTATGGAAGTTGGAGCATATACGGATGGCGGGATAGAGTTATCTCCATTGTGGGAGTTTCAGGAAAAGGGTGAAAAAAGGAGGAAAAGTTATTGGGGAATGGAAAAGCAGGGAGAAATTAAAGAATACACGAAAATTAGAGTGGGCGGGTATCGGGAAATCCTCATCGCAGCCGGCATTACGGCTCTGATCGCAAGATTATTCTACCAGAGTGTGAAGGCACTGTTACTGTTCTTTCCGGTATGTTATTTCTATCGAAGGTACAGTGCAAAAAAAGGAGCAGGAGAAGAGAAAACGCCAGTTATTGCAGGAATTTAGGGACTGTATGGAAATGATCGAAGGAAATCTGCTTGCCGGATATGCATTAGAAAATGCATTTTTAGTTGCCGGAAAAGAGATGAAAAAGAACTACATGGGGAGGGGGGACTGATGCAGACAGAATTAGAAATCATCAATCGTAAGGTTTGTATGAACCAGCCGTTAGAAGTCGTATTTGAAGAATTTGCGAAAAAAGCGGTATAGAAGAAATTGAGAATTTTTCAGAGGTGCTCTCTTTTGCAAAGCGTGGCGGCGGTAATCTGGTGGGGATCATACAGAATACCGTAAGAAATATCAGCAGTAAAATCCGGATTGAAGAAGAGATACAGACGATGATCGCACAGAAGAAATTAGAGCAAAAAAGTAATGAATGTTATGCCAGTGTTTTTACTGTTCTATCTGGATATCACCTCTCCGGGCTACCTGGATGTACTATATCACAATATATTAGGAGTTATCTTTATGACAATCTGTCTGCTGGGCTATCTGGCATCTATCCCGCTCTCAGAAAGGATGGGAAGGATTGAAGTCTGAAAAAGGAACGGAAAAAACAAAGATAAAAAAGATTTTAGCAGCAGTCCTCCTTCTGATCGTATTTGTGATGGTCAGACAACAGACAGCGGGATCTTTAGAACATGGCTCTTTGCAAAGAAAAGAACCCGGAGAAGGAAGCAGTCAGAAATCGTTAGAGGCTATTGTTGACGGTGAATCCTATGATATAAATGTCGAGATTGCGGAACGCCGGTTTACCAAAAAAGAAGTGAAAAAAGAGTTAAAAAGGCGAAAAAGGAAATTGATGCAACTTTCTTAGGAGATAACAAATCCCTGAATTCCGTAAAAAGCCGGTGGTAATGAAAGATTCTTACCGAAACGGGAATGTAGAAGCAGAGTGGAGACTGGATTCGTATGATGTCATCAATACAGAAGGAGAGTTCGTAAAGAAAGAACTGCCAAAAAAAAGGGGTATTATTAGAGGCCTGTGTGTTATTAAGCTGTGGAGAAGAAACAGAAGAGTACAGTTTTGGATTTCATGTATTTTCGCCGGACCTGAGTGTCAAAGAACAGATTGAAACAGCCTTAGAAAAGCAAAATCAGAAAAATAAAACAAAAAAGAATTTTATTCTTCCGAAAAAACTCGGAAAAAAAAAGAAATTCAATGGAAAGAACAGAATCCACATACAGTAGGAATTTTGTTGTTACTTGGAGTGGTTACAGGCGTACTCCTAAAATTCCGGGGACTGGAGGAAGAGCGAAAGAAAAAGAAAAAACCAGGGAAGAAGAACTGCTATTATCCTATCCCCAGTTAGTAACTACATTAGCGTTATTGATCGGAGCAGGGAATGCCGGTATCCAAGGCATGGGGAGAATGGCAGGACGTTATAAGAAGAATGGCACAGTAAAAAATGCAGCATATGAGGAGATCTGTTACACCTGGAATGAGATACAGGATGGTGTCGGAGAAAGAAAAAGCATATGAGAACTTTGGGAACCGTTGTGCACTCTGGCAATACAAAAGACTGGCATCCCTATTAACACAAAATCTGCGAAAAGGAAGCTCGGAGCTTACGGAATTGTTATCGAAAGAGTCAGAGCTGGCAATGGAACAGCGGAGGAATCTGGCAAAACGGTTAGGAGAAGAAGCGAGGAACAAAATTATTATTACCGATGATGCTGATGCTCTGCATGATCGTGGCACTTATCATTGTTCCGGCATTGATAAAGTTTTAGGAAGATTTACAGAAGTAAAGGAGGATATCTATGAAAAAAGGATTGAAAGACTTATTTTTAGAAGAGGATGGAATTGGTACGGTAGAGATGATCTTAATCTTAGTCGTGTTAATTGCCCTGGTAACAATTTTCAAGAGTCAGCTTACGACGCTTGTTGGTGAGCTGTTTACATCACTTTCGGAAAATGCAAAAGGTATATAGCAAGAAGGCAAGTATCACGGTATTTCTTACCCTGTTATTATTGCTGAGTGCATCCTTTTTCTTTGCATTGTTAGAAACGGCACGGCTTAAGGGACTTGGTACAAAAGCGGATATTGTCAGTGATGCTGCCTTAGAATCTGTCTTTGCAGAATACCAGAAAGAAATCTATGAGAATTATGGGCTGTTAATGTTAGATTGTGCGTATGGCAGTGGGAATTTTGCCATAGAAAATGTGGAAAAGCGTTTACAGGAAAAAAATCTTAATAATTTGAAGCAGTCAGAAAAAAGAACTCTACGGGATCAATCTGACAGAGTGTAAAATTCCCGGATATCAGCTGCTAACAGATAACGGAGGAAATGTATTTCGCCATCTTGCAGCCCGGACAGCAAAAAGAGAAAGCACTGGTACAGGAAGTGGATGATTTTGCAGAGGAGATACAGCAAAAAGAAACCTTAGAGCAGGAAAATGGAACGGTAGAAGAACGTTTAGAAGAGGCAAACAAAACAATAGAGGAAGTGGAACAGGCGAAACAGGCAGAAAATACAGAAAGTGCAGAAAAGCCGGAACAAAAAGAAAGTACAAAAAAATACAGGAAATACAGAGGAAAAAGAGAAAGTGTGGGATATTTCCGCTCAGAAACCACAAGAAGAGGTAAAGAACCCCATAGAGGATGCAAATCAGTGGAAAAAGACTGCTGTTTTATCACTAGTGGTAAGGGATGAGGGCCAGCTGTCTAACAAAGCAATAGCATTAGAACACACATTAGAGCATCGACAGAAAGAAACCGGAAATCTTCCGGTACAAGGGGGCAATATTAGAAGAATTGTGGTTTGTAAAGTATTTAGAAACCCATATGGGCTCTTACCAACAGATTTCATCCAATCATGCATTAGACTATGAGTGGGAATATATTTTAAATGGAGAGTCTTCGGACCGTGATAATCTAAAGGAAACCGTGAAAAGTTTAATAATGATTAGAGAAATAGCAAATATGGGATATCTGATACAGGATCAGCAGAAGTGTATCGAGGCAGAAGAGCTGGCAGTCGCATTGATGGGCTGGAGTATGAATCCGCCAGTTGTGGATGCTACCAAATGGGGAATCTTAGCTGCATGGGCATATTCTGAAAGTATACTGGATGTACGGGCATTGTTAGAAGGCAGAAGAATTGCGTGGATAAAAAATGCAGAACAGTGGACAACCGGTATCAATCAGACAGGGGAAGCAGTAGATGGATTTGCGATGGCAAAAGACTGTGAGAATGGCTGGGATTATTTGAAATACCTGCAATTTTTAATCTGTATGAAAAAAGATAGTGCAGTAAATTACCGTTCCATGGATATCATTGAGGTAAATACAAACGCAATGTATGGAAAGAGCATACAGATGGATCATATGATGACCGGATGTGAGCGGGGGTAAGTTACGAAGCAGAGCCGTTATTCTGGAATATGATCACGATCCAAAGGCTTGGAATGGAGACTTTCCAGATAGACAGGTGCAATCAATATACATATTTTTAGAAAAAATGGATAGGAAGTGCGTGGATATGTCTCTGTTTATAAAAATTAAATGTAAATATTATTTATTTGGAAAAGTAGTGAATAAAGCTCTCTCAAGAAGAAAAAGAAATAGAAAAATCCTCCGTTTGACAGAGACATATCCACGCACTTTCTATCGTGCATCCCTGACGGTGGAAGCAGCCGTTGCACTTCCGTTGTTTATTGGCTTTATGGTTTTTCTGCTGTTTTATTTTCGGATCATGCAGACAGAGATCACTATGGAGCAGGCAATGATGTATACAGCAAGGGTAGAAGCAGCATGTGTGAGTGAAAGCTCCGATACTGTACATCCGGCAAAGGTACAGTTGCATTTTTTAAAAAAGTGCAAAAAGAAGAAAACGTACCATTTGAATATATTGATGGGGGAAAAGCGGGGATTTCTTTTAGCAAATCAATTATGAAGGAAGTGAACTGATACTGCACGCCAGTTACCGGATGACAATACCGGTAGGATTCTTTGGAACGTTGAGATATCCGGTGGAACAGGAGGTATCCGCAAAGGAAGTGGACAGGGTATATTCCGCGAGGATGATGCGAGGAAAAGAGAAGCTTGTCTATGTAACAAAAGACCGGAAAAGGCCTATCATGGCAGCGGGGACTGTGCCTATCTGGATCTGAGTATCCGTACAGTGTCATTAGAGGAAGTAGAAAGTTCAAGAAATAAAAATGGAAGCAAATATGTGCGGTGTGGAAGTTGTTGCAAAAAAGAAGAGTGGAAAAACCTGTTACATTACAGATTACGGAACCTGTTATCATGTGAGTTTGGAATGTCGGGGATTAAAGCGAACGGTGTATGTAATTTCCATGGACAAGGTTGGTAAACGTCATCCATGTAAGAAATGTACATAAAAATTCATGTAAAAATAAAAGTATAGGAAATAGTCAGGAGAAATGTTAAAGAAAAGTATAATTTTTATGATGTTACTGCTGTTTTCAATAGAGGATGTCAGGAAAAAGAGGATTGATATTCTGCCGTTATTGGCATTTTCGGTAATAGGAGCAATATATCAGACAGTGACAAGGGCTTTGACCATACCGGAAATCTGTGGAGGTATGCTGTTGGGAGTGGGATTGCTCGGAATTGCTAAGATGACAGGTGAATCATTAGGTTATGGTGATGGGCTGCTCTTTCTGGTTACCGGTATTTATCTGGGAGGATGGGATAATTGCTCCCTGTTGATGACAAGCCTTGTACTGGCGTTTGTTTTTGCCATAATACAAATATTAGTGCGGAAAAAAGTGCAAAATCAGAAATTCCGTTTGTACCATTTGTATTATCCGCCTATGTGTTATATCTGGGAGGACAGATCATATGAAAAAATCTTTAAAAAGCGAGCTATACGGTAGAAGCATCCATGGTTATGCCATTGGTACTGTTTTTTATCTTTCAGGGATTTGCACTCGGGATCTCCTTATGTCAGGAAGTTCAAAAGGCATCGGTTTACTCTGCACGATTACAGGAATTATCGGGTGCAGATATTTTTAAAAGAAGCGAAATGTTAGAAGAAGCAGGGGAAAATATATGGAAATAGAGTATAGAAGAACGTGGAACCGGAGTTTTATGCTGGTGACAGGTTATGTGGAAGAAAAGAGCTATGAATTAAGAATGTTAAAACACAATGCAGTCATGGGATTGCTGCCGGTGCAGGGATGTACAAGAAACAGGAGAAATCCGGTTTTGTTACGATATTACAGGAAAAAAGTCGCTGGAGTGTTATCTTGAAAATAATGCGTTAAATCTTGTGATGATCAAAAGATTCTTGAAAACCTTATACATCTGTGCCGGGAAATGGAGCATTATCTGCTCAAAAGAAGAGAAAATCCTGTTAAAAAGAAGATATGATCTTTATGGATAGCAGAGAAGAACAGTTCTATTTCTGTTACTATCCGAATAAAGAAGGAGAACTCAGGGAAGAGTTTGCAAATTTGATCGAGAATATGCTGCCGCAGTTAGACCATGAAAATCGTGAGGATACAGAAAAAGTATATGCAATATATGAAAAAAACCGTGAAGAGAACTACAGTCTGTTAAAGCTGCGTGAATTATTTTTTGCGACAGAAGAGAAAAAATGATGGGGAGATATGGCGAATACAAAGAAGTGAAAAACGAAACAGCAGGGGATAGAGCCGGTAGCTGCAAATCCTCAAAATCCGAAAAAAGCGATAAAATAGTACCATTAAAAAATTAATATTACAGGCTTTAGAAAAAGGAATATCCTTACTCCATCTGGACAAATTAAGTAGAAAGAAAAAAAAGAAATTTCCATGCCGGCAATTCCGGTTCCTTTTATTAAGAAGAAGCAAAAGGAATCTGCACAGGAACATAATAAGATCCGTTTATCAGAGCATAGAAAAATGGGTGTGTCAGAAAAAGATCCGGCATATCCAATGGAACAGGATAGAACATATGTATCGGGGCAGAGAGAAGAAACTGTAACCGGTGCCAGACTGATCTACCTTGGCGGAGGAGAAGAGCGGGATTTTGTAATAGATAAAGATATTTTTCTGATCGGAACGGATGCATCAGCAGTCGATGGAGTACTGAAATCAAGAGCAGCAGGAGAAATACAGGCGAAAATTACAAGAGCAGAAAATACTTATTATATAGAAGATATGAATTCGGCAAATGGGACACTTGTAAATGGTGAAATCCTGATTTATAAAGAGGTTCGCAGATTAGAAGAAGGCGACAGGATTACCTTTGCAGATATATCGTATAGATTCTTGACTTTTTGCAATAACAGTATAATATAAATAAAGTAGAAAACAGATAGCAGCGAGAGGAAACGAGAATGAAGAAAATTGTACTGACGGGCGGAGGAACAGCGGGACATGTAACACCAAATATCGCACTTCTTCCGGGTTTGCAAAAATTAGGTTATCAGATAGATTACATTGGTTCTTATGAAGGGATCGAGAAGAGATTGATCGAATCCTATCATATTCCATATCATGGAATCTCTTCCGGAAAACTGAGAAGATATTTTGATGTAAAGAACTTTACAGATCCGTTTAAAGTTCTAAAGGGTTATCATCAGGCAGTCAGACTGTTGGGAAAAATTGAAACCGGATATCGTCTTTTCTAAAGGCGGATTTGTCTCTGTTCCGGTAGTATTAGCGGCAAAACACCGCAGAATACCGGTAATTATCCATGAATCCGACATTACACCCGGTCTTGCAAACAAACTGGCGATACCATCGGCAACAAAAAGTGTGCTGTAATTTTCCGGAGACACTGCAATATCTGCCAAAAGGAAAAGCAATTTTAACAGGTTCTCCGATCCGCAGCGAATTGTTACAGGGCAGTAAGGAAAAGGCACTGGAATTCTGTGGATTTGAAAAAAGGGAAACCGGTTATGCTGGTGATTGGCGGCAGCATCGGTTCCGTATTTATCAATCAGGTGGTACGCGAAGCACTGCCACAGTTATTAAAGGAATATCAGGTGATCCATCTGTGCGGAAAAGGCAATGTGGACAGCAGCTTGGCACAGACAAAGGGTTATGCACAGTATGAATATATCAAAGATGAGTTAAAAGATTTATTTGCACTTGCAGATATCGTAGTATCGAGAGCAGGAGCGAATGCGATCTGCGAACTTTGGCATTACATAAGCCAAATATCCTGATCCCGCTGTCAGCAGCAGCAAGCCGCGGAGACCAGATCTTAAATGCCCGCTCCTTTGAAAAACAGGGCTTTAGCTATGTAATAGAGGAAGAGACACTGACAGTGGATATTCTGCTTGAGGCAATCCGGAAAGTCTATGCAAACAGGGAAGATTATCGACAGGCAATGGAGAAGAGCAATCAGATGGATTCTGTCGAGACGATCTTACAGCTCATTGAGAGTGAAGCCGGCAAATAATAAAAAATGTGAAAAGTCTCTTTTGTGACAATCAAAAGAAACTTTTCACACAATATCATCTATTATATAATTCAAAAAAATTCGCAAATCCACTTAATCTTTTTATGATCTGATCGCGGATCGCGTCCATTTCTTCATCACTGAAAGAAACAGAAGTAAATTTTAACATATTGTTATCGGCATCCTTATAACGTGGGATCAGATGCATATGGAAATGGAACATTGTCTGTCCGGCAGTTTCCCCATTATTCTGTAACAGGTTAAAGCCGTCGCAGTTCAACGCAACTGTCATCTTCGTTGCAAGTTTTTTGCAGTTTTCATGACTTTTGCGGCAATATCTTCGTCAATATCATAGATATTTGTGCAGTGCTCCTTTGGAATAATCAAAGAATGTCCCTTAGAAGTCGGATTCAGATCCATAATGGCGATCAGGTCTTTATCTTCATAGATTTTTCTCGAAGGAATCTCACCGCAGCTATTTTACAAAAAATACAATCATCTTTTTTCATGTTTATCACTCCTTGTATTATTCAAAAATAAAAATATGGTCTAACATACGCAGTGTTTTAAAATTACCCTTAGCAGTCATTTCTCCGGTCATGAATGCACGCTGGAAGGTCATCTGTCCGGAAATGATCCGCTCCATCACGGAAGCAGTCATCTTTGCATAGATATCAATCGCTTCCTGTTGTCCATAATAGCAGTTTAAGGAATCTCCGGAAACCTCAATGACGAGAGGCTTTTTTGGCCCTCGATCATAAAGAGATAATTGGCGGAAAAATCATTCTGCGGTACAAAATGAGATTCAAGATCCAGAATATAGGATGGACCTTCCTCTGAGTCGGACTGATCCAGTAAATCTTTAAACATGCTGGCAAGCTCCTGAATATCTTCCTTCTGCTGTTTCACATAGGAATCATCGGAAACATACTTAGAAAGCTGTTCGCTCTCCTGTGGAGTCAGTTCTAAAGCCTGTGTACGCAGAACCGATTGTTTTACAGCCTGATTACTGGTAGGAAGTCCTTTTTTGTTTCTGGGAAATCGTACGATAAAGATTTTCAGCTTTTTTTCTCGATGATCAGAGAATAATCTTTGTTCATTTCAAAAGCGACCATATCTTCGACATATCCGCAGAATCCGTTGCAAGGAAGACGACCGAGCATCTCCCATGCGTTTTCTAAGGAAGTCATGCCTTCGCGTTCTCCATAAGTGGTTGACATAACGACGGGCTGTATATAGAGAGACTGAATCTTTTCCTTATCACCATAGAGCCAGCAGGCATCTAAGAACTGGTACATAAATCCACCGATACCCAGCCATTCTACAGTAGTTGCAAGGATAATACCATCCGCATCTTTCATTGTCTGTGGAAGAGTAGAGATACTATTTTTATATTCAAAAATATTGTAGCGCTCCACCGTGACACGCAGCTCCGTAAAAACGTTCTGCATCTTTTTTAAAACATACAGAGTCGGGTCATCTAAAAGTCCACGTCCTCCGTAGTAAATATTAATTTTCATGAAACACCTCTTTCCGGCATAAATATGACGGTTACTGTTCCTATCTTATCATAATAACGTTAAAATATAAATGTTTTTCTTGTAAAAACGCAGACAGAAACTTACAATATTCTTATGGAAGCGAGATATTTTAGATATCAATACGAAAATACACAAGATGGAATTCTTCAGTCAGGATGTATCTGGGACAGAAGAGTAGATAAGAAAACGACATATCTCTATGCAGCAGGCGAATATGCGGGCATTCCCAGGATAGCGAGGGATCAGGAGAAAAAATGGGGGAGAAAAGAGCCGGAGACAATCTTAGACATCTTTGTTCTCGGTGCATATACCGTTCCATATATCTGCCGTCTGTTAGAAATATTGCAGGAGGCAGGGTGTAAGAACCGTAGTCCTTCCTTATATACCGCCGATGATCCGGCTGAGTATGATGACATATATAGAAAAGAATGGGAAGACAGACCGGGAATTACAAAGATTTTTAGGTGCACCATATTCCTATTTAAAGGGAGCGGGGAGTAGAAAATATCTATCTGCTCTATGGCAATGGTCAGATGTTACCAAGAGAACAGGATAATTTGTTAGAGGGGCATTATTTTGAAAGAGTAGACAGGCGGATACAGGAAATGGTCACGGAAATGGAAGGAGTGTTCATTCCGGTCTATTATGCGGGATATATCGTAGAAAACCAGTGGCTGTATTATTTTGGTACTTATGGCGTGGAAATGCAGATGAATACCGGGGTAAAATTAGAATTAGACACCATAACGATGTTTACAGGACCGCTGTATGCAAGAAACAGGGAAATGGAATGTATGCTCACCACCAAAGTTTTTACCAGGGAACAGCATTGTAACATCCAGATAAAAGAAGAGTATGAGACCTGTGCGCTCAAATGCCTTTACCGGAATGATTATGATATGTTAAAAAAAAGCACATGGATTCTAAGCATGAAATGCTCCGGGTCGGACTGCTGAACCTTGGGAATGTCAACCTGAATACCAGCCTAAAAAATGTGATCGCAAGGTATGGTTCCGTGGTAGAACAGGTGCGTGGGATCTCTGTTCCAAACAGCGGAAAAGAGGCATTTTGGAATGAAAAACTGCTCTCCGTATTTACGGGTACGGATTTAGAATATTACATATGTGCGTGTGACAAAAACACCGGCGACAAAGTCATCCGGGATATTGCACTGTCGAGTGCATATAACCGTTTTATCAATGTAAATGAAGAGTTTGCGTACTGTTTTTCCGGATATCTGGTGGAAAAGTAGGAAAAATGGCGAAACTTGCGATGAAAAGTGGGGCTTGTCCTCTTTTCATTGCGGGTTTCTTTCTTATAATGAAGAAAGAAAAAATAAGAAAAGAGGTAAATTATGCAGAAGCGATTCTTACAAATGTGATCCATTTCGCACCGATCGGGATCTTGGCATTATTGCTGATCATGGTTCTGATCCTGGTTGCAAATTTACGACAGACAAAAAATCAATAAAAAACTGACAGATACGCTGCAAAAAGCAGACGATTATTTCCAATACATATTAGAGGAAGAAGAAGCAGAAGAAGAGGAGGAAATCCCGGAGATCCGACCGGTAGAAAGAAAGCACGAAAAAAGCACGAAAAAAGCCGAAGATGCAGTGCTTTTACAGGACGTTTTGACGGAATATTTCTCTTGAAAATAAAGGGACTGTTTGCTAGAATTTAAGTATATTATACAAAGGAGTGTTGGCAATGGGAAAAATAACATTTGATTACTCAAAAACAGCCGGTTTTATCAGTGAAGAAGAGATCGGTTATATGAGCAGACTCACGGAACAGGCAAAGGATGTATTGGTATCTAAAAACGGAGCGGGAAACGACTTCTTAGGCTGGATCGATCTTCCTGTGAACTATGACAAAGAAGAGTTCTCACGGATTGAGAAGGCGGCAGAAAAATCAAAAAAGATTCCGACGTATTGATCGTGATCGGTATCGGCGGTTCTTACTTAGGTGCAAGAGCAGCCATTGAATTTTTTAAGACATGGATTTTATAACAGTCTTCCGAAAGAAAAACGCGGAACACCGGAAATTTACTATGTCGGAAACAGCATCAGCTCTACATACTTACAGGGTGTCATTGATGTCATCGGTGACAGAGATTTCTCAGTTAATATCATTTCCAAATCCGGAACAACAACAGAGCCTGCAATTGCTTTCCGTATTTTCAAAAAAATGTTAGAGGACAAATACGGACAGGAGGAAGCAGCAAAGCGAATTTATGCAACAACCGACAAGGCAAGAGGAGCATTAAAGACCTCGCAACCAAAGAGGGTTATGAGAGTTTTGTAGTGCCGGATGATGTCGGCGGACGTTTCTCTGTACTGACCGCAGTAGGACTTCTTCCGATCGCAGTCAGCGGTGCAGATATCAAGGCATTGATGGATGGTGCGGCAAGCGGAAGAGAACTGGCATTAAATGAAAAATTTGAAGATAATGAAGCAATGAAATATGCGGAAATCCGCAACATTCTGCTCAGAAAAGGAAAATCCGTGGAAGTGCTTGCAAATTATGAGCCTGCATTACACTACATTGGTGAGTGGTGGAAACAGCTGTACGGTGAAAGCGAAGGAAAGGATCAAAAGGGAATTTTCCCGGCAAGCGTTGATTTGACAACGGATCTGCACTCTATGGGACAGTTCATCCAGGACGGCGCCCGTATCATGTTTGAAACCGTTATCAATGTCGAAGAAGCCCGTGAGACGATCACCATTGAAAAAGAGGCAGAGGACTTAGACGGACTCAATTATCTTGCCGGAAAAACCATGGATTTCGTCAACAAGAGTGCCATGAACGGAACGATCCTTGCGCATACGGACGGTAATGTGCCGAACCTGATGATCAAGATCCCGAAGATGGACGAGTTCCATTTAGGACAGCTGTTCTATTTCTTCGAGTTTGCATGTGGCGTGAGCGGATATCTGCTTGGTGTGAATCCGTTTAACCAGCCTGGTGTGGAAAGCTACAAGAAAAATATGTTTGCACTGCTCGGCAAGCCTGGTTATGAGGAAGAAAGAGAAGCCTTATTAAAACGTCTGTAAAAACTAAAACTTGACAAATATAAAAAATGCTGATATAATCCCGTAATATATTCGTAACATTTGTAACAAATATGAATAAAAAACATACGGTATTGCGTAACATTTATGATAACAAATATCGTGTGCTACGGAGGATTATATGATACTGAAAAGAAAGTGTTTGGAAGTGCAATGTTAGCAGCAGCAATTATGTCTGCCGGAACGTGTACTGCAATGGCAGCTCCACAGCAGAAAAAATACAGCAATCGAGGCAGAGAGTGAGAACTCCACCCAGACTGCGGCAGGGACTGGCATTGAAAATAACAGAAGGTTTTCAGAACGCGGATGAACAGGCATCCATAGAAAAAAAAAAGTTGAGGTTGTGAAGGCTTCCGAAGAAGAGCCGCAGGATGAATGGCAGAACCGTCTGATGGCAAACGTGGAGGAATCTTTAAATGTCCGTACAGAGGCAAGCGAAGAGTCAGCACTTGCCGGAAAGCTCCGCAAAGGCGATGTGGCAGAAGTTACAGAGCGTGGAGAGGAATGGAGTAAGATTACATCCGGAAATGTCAGCGGTTATGTAAAAATGAATTTTGTGTCTTTGGAGACGATGCACATAATTATGCAAATGAGAACTGTACAACCAATGCAAAAGTCTTAGAAGGTGGTCTTCGTTTAAGAGCAGAAGCCAGCGAAGAAGCTCAGATTTGTGACGTAGCAGCGCAGGATGATGTGCTTACCGTTAAAAAAAAGATGTAGAAGCACCGGAAGGCTGGGTAGCAGTTTCACATGGCGATGGTGTTGCATATGTCAGCAGCCAGTATGTAGAAGTATCGTTAGCAACCGGAACCGGAATCACGGTAGAAGAAGAGCGGGCGATCATCGCAAAGCAGAAGGCAGAGGAAGAAGCCAAAAGAGCTCAGGAAGCAGCGCGTGCACAGGCGGCAGTACAGAATGCACCGGCAGCCGCAAGCTATGATGAGACAACGATCTTAGCAGCAACCATTCAGCTTGAAGCGGGAAATGAACCATACGAAGGTCAGGTAGCGGTTGGAGCAGTTATCATGAACCGTGTCAGAAGCGGCGGATATCCGAACAGCATCAGCGGCGTTGTATATCAGGCAGGACAGTTTTCTGTAAGTGGTCGGATCGCAGCAACCGCAGCATCAGGAGTAAAATCTTCCTGTATGCAGGCAGCACAGGCAGCGATTGGTGGCATGGACAATACAGGCGGAGCACTTTCCTTCGCACCGGTAAGCAGCGGAAGAGGCGGCTTAGTCATCGGAAATCATTCATTTTACTAAAAGTATAATAAGACAATCATCTGGAGATTATATCAAAGATGATTGTCTTTTTTCTCTTGTAATCATAGGGAAAATATAGTAAGATGTAGAGGAATTGAACATATTTATATCAAGGGAGGAGTTCTATATGGGCGGATTTATGATATTTATTATTGTACTTGTAATTATATTAGTGCTTCTTGCACTTTGCGTTGTAAGAATCGTACCACAGGCGTATGCAATGGTTATTGAGCGTCTTGGTGGCTATCTGACAACATGGAATGTGGGAATCCATTTCAAAGTCCCGATTTTAGACCGTGTAGCAAAAAAGTGCTGTTAAAAGAGCGGTGGTGGATTTTGCACCGCAGCCGGTGATTACAAAAGATAACGTAACCATGCGGATTGATACTGTGGTATTTCTTCCAGATTACAGATCCCAAGCTGTTTGCATACGGCGTGGAGAATCCCATTATGGCGATTGAAAATCTGACGGCAACGACGCTTCGTAACATCATCGGTGATCTGGAATTAGATCAGACACTGACATCCAGAGAGACGATCAACACGAAGATGAGAGCATCTCTGGATGTGGCAACCGATCCTTGGGGAATCAAAGTGAACCGTGTGGAATTAAAGAATATCATCCCACCGCGCAGCAATTCAGGATGCGATGGAAAAACAGATGAAGGCAGAGCGTGAACGACGTGAAGCCGTTACCAGAGCAGAGGGAGAAAAGACAGCAACAATCCTTGTAGCACAGGGAAAGAAAGAGTCAGCAATTCTCGATGCAGAGGCAGAGAAACAGGCAGCTATCCTCCGTGCAGAGGCGAAAAAAAGAAGCAACTGTGCGTGAGGCAGAAGGTCAGGCAGAGGCAATCTTACGAATCCAGCAGGCAAATGCAGATGGTTTGAAATTTATCAAAGAAGCAGGGAGCCGATGATGCCGTACTTCAGTTAAAGAGCCTCGAAGCATTTGCAAAAGCAGCAGACGGCAAGGCAACCAAGATTATTATTCCATCGGAGATACAGGGAATTGCCGGACTGGTGAAGTCTGTCACCGAAGTAGCATCTGATGCAGAGTAGAAGAGCAATCCGACAGGAGAGCGTATTATAAAGAATCTTACGGGCTGTTGGGTTATATCTGACAGCCCCTTTGATATTCGTGGAGTATCAGAATACAGGAGGAGATAACATGAACTTAAAAGGACGTAATTTTTAAAATTAAAGGATTTCACACCGGAAGAAATACTTTACATGATCGATCTGTCAGCAGATTTAAAGGCAAAGAAAAAGAGGGCATCCGTCATGACAGTTTAGTCGGAAAGAACATCGCACTGATTTTTGAAAAAACCAGTACCAGAACCCGCTGCTCCTTTGAAGTAGCAGCACATGACTTAGGTATGCATGTTACATACTTAGACCCATCCGGTTCCCAGATAGGAAAAAAAGAGTATTGCTGATACGGCAAGAGTGCTTGGAAGAATGTTTGACGGAATCGAATATCGTGGTTTTGGACAGGACATCGTAGAAGAGCTTGCGGAATATGCGGTGTGCCGGTCTGGAACGGACTGACAAATGAATTTCATCCGACACAGATGTTAGCAGATATGCTGACCATCCGTGAGCATTTAGGCAGATTAAAGGGTGTGAAGCTGGTTTATATGGGTGATGCACGTTATAACATGGGAAATTCCCTGATGGTAACCTGTGCAAAGCTGGGAATGCATTTTGTAGCATGTACTTCTGAGAATTATTTCCCGGAAAAAAGAACTGGTAGACTATTGCGTAGAAGTTGCAAAACAGACAGGAGGCAGCGTAACGCTGACAGAGGATGTAGCAGCAGGGAACCAAAGATGCAGACGTTATCTGTACGGATGTATGGGTATCCATGGGTGAGCCTGACGAAGTATGGGAGGAACGTATCCGCGAACTGATGCCATATCAGGTGAACGCAAAGGCAATGGCAAATGCAAAAAAGACAGCGCAATCTTCATGCATTGTCTCCCGGCATTCCATGACTTAAAGACAAAAATCGGAAAAGAAATCCATGAAAAATTCGGTATCAGTGAGATGGAAGTAACGGATGAAGTATTTGAAAGTCCGCAGTCCGTAGTATTTGACGAGGCAGAGAACCGTATGCATACGATCAAGGCAGTGATGCTTGCGACATTAGGAGAGTTACCGTGAAATCAGAAATATTAGCGGCACTGCGAAGTGCTGACGGCTATGTTTCCGGACAGGAATTATGTGAAAAATTCGGTGTGTCCAGAACAGCCGTCTGGAAAGCCATCAATCAGCTCAAACAGGCGGGATATGAAATAGAAGCTGTCCAGAATAAAGGATATCACATCGTTTCCTCCCCGGATATTTTGAGTAAAACTGAATTAGAGAGCAACCGGAAAACCGCATGGGTCGGAGAAGAAATCTACTATTTTGACAGTACGGATTCTACCAATACCAGAGCAAAGCGGCTGGCGGAAGATGGTTCTGTCCACGGAACCTTAGTGGTTGCAGATGAGCAGACAGGTGGACGCGGCAGAAGAGGCGAAGAGGCGTGGGAATCCCAAAAAGGAGTATCCATCTATATGTCCCTCGTTTTAAAACCGGAGATAGATCCAAACAATGCCTCCATGCTGACCTTGATCACTGCCATGGCAGTAGCAGGAGGAATCGAAAAGACGACCGGTTTAGAGTGTAAGATCAAATGGCCGAACGATATTGTTGTCCATGGAAAAAAAAGTCTGCGGGATTTTAACAGAGATGAGTACCCAGATGGATTACATTAATTATATCGTTATCGGGATTGGCATCAATGTACAGAATGAATCTTTCCCGGAGGAAATCAGAGAGGTTGCAACCTCACTTCGGATCGAGAGCGGAAAAAAACAGAAGCGCGCGGCGATCATAGAAGCTGTCTGGGAAGAATTTGAAAAATATTATGATATTTTTTAAAAACAGAGGACATGCAGGGACTGGACTGGTCGGTGAGTACGATCAAAAACTGGCAAACATGAACAAACAGGTGCGGGTATTAGACCCGAAAGACCCATATGAGGGAACCGCAAGAGGAATTACGCCAAAAAGGAGAGCTGATCGTGGACACATGGGAAGCGAGAAAGCTCGTTTCTTCAGGCGAGGTATCTGTGCGTGGACTCTATGGTTATGTGTAAGGAGAACCTATTATGTATCAGGAAGAAGTCGTACTTTGCGGGGCAAGTGCGTATAATAAAAATTTTATCTGAGCGAAGATTTTGAGGGACTGCCACAGGGCATCCAGGATGAACTGAAGATCCTTTGTGTACTCTACACGGAAGATGTGGGAGGAACCTTAGAGCTGGTATTTGACGAAGAGGGAAACCTGCATTTTCGTACCGATGCCGATGAAGGAGATCTGTTATATGACGAGATAGGAAGTATTCTCAAGATCAAGCAGATACAGAAGGAAAAAAAGAGAATTACTCGAATCGTTAGAAATGTATTTTAAGGTATTTTTCTTAGGGGAAGATTTTAAGGAGGACTAACATGTTATTAGCGATTGATGTAGGAAATACAAATATCACAGTGGGAGTGTTTAAAGGCAAGGAGATTGTAAATACCTTCCGCCTGACCACCAAGCAGTCAAGAACATCAGATGAATATGCGATTCATCTTTCCGGCATGCTGTTACAGAACGGAATCCGTTTTCAGGACATCAAAGATGTCATTATCTCTTCCGTTGTACCGAATGTTATGCATTCCTTAGGAAGTGCGATCATCAAATATTTTAATCTGGTACCGATCGTGGTGGAAGCAGGTATCAAAACCGGTATTAAGGTCGTAACGGAGAATCCAAGACAGATCGGAGCCGATCGTATCGTGGATGCGGCAGAGCCTGTGGAATTTATGGTGGACCGGTAATTGTAATTGACTTCGGTACAGCCACAACCTATGATCTGATTGATAAAGACGGAGCATTTTTAGCGGGGATCACGGCACCGGGAATCCGCATCTCAGCAAAAAGCGTTATGGGAGGATGCCGCAAAACTTCCGGAGATCGAAATTAAGAAGCCGGAAAGCATTCTTGCAAAAGAGACGATCAGCAGTATGCGCGGGACTGGTATACGGACAGATCGGTCAGACCGAGTATATCATCCGGAAAATCAAAGAAGAAGCAAACATGGATGAGCCGATCAAAGTAGTTGCAACCGGAGGACTCGGCAGCATTATCGCGCCGGAAACAGATGCGATCGATGTCTATGATCCGAATCTGACACTGTCAGGAATGAGACTGATCTACGAAAAACAGAACCGGAAGTAGCAGAATTTTGTAAAAAGTACAGGAATTGGGAGAGCATGAATATGCCCGAATTACAGATAGGAAATGTAAAATTAGAGAATGATCTGATCTTAGGACCGATGGCAGGAGTAACCGACCTGCCATTTCGTCTGCTTTGCAAAGAGCGAGGAGCGGGGTTGCTCTGCATGGAGATGGTCAGCGCGAAAGGAATTATGTATAACAACAAAAATACGAAATTCCTTCTGACGATCGATGAGCGCGAAAGACCGGTGTCCCTGCAATTATTTGGTTCGGATCCAGACATCATCAGCGAACAGGCAAAACGGATCGAGGAGCTGCCGTTTGATATCTTAGATATCAATATGGGATGCCCGGTACCTAAGATCGTAAACAACGGAGACGGCTCCGCCCTGATGAAAAATCCACTCTTAGCGGAGAGATCATTGAAAAACAGCCCGTGCCATCCAAAAACCGGTAACGGTCAAAACCGAAAGGGATTTGATGAGGAACATATCAATGCAGTGGAAATGGCACACATCGCACAGGAGTCGGGGGCAGCAGCCATTGCCGTTCACGGGCGGACCAGAGAACAGTATTATTCCGGCAAGGCAGATTGGGAGATCATCCGAAAGGTGAAAGAAGCCGTTAAGATCCCGGTTATAGGAAACGGTGACGTATGGACACCGCAGGATGCGATCGATATGAGAAAACAGACAGGCTGTGATGGTGTAATGATCGGGCGCGGCGCACAGGGAAATCCGTGGATTTTTAAAACAGATACTCCACTATGAACAGACCGGAGAGCTGTTAGAAAAGCCATCTCCGCAGGAGGTAACGGAAATGATCCTGCGCCATGCAAAAAATGCAGATGGAATTCAAAGGCGAGTACACCGGTATGCGTGAGATCCGCAAACATGCCGCATGGTATACAGCCGGTTATAAAAATTCTGCAAAGCTGCGTGGAAAAAAATCAACGAAACGGAAACCTATGAAGAAGTTGAAAGAACTGTTAAGCCATCTCGAAAACGCTTGAAAACCTTGACACAGGGCATGTTTCACGAGTATAATACTATGAATGTAAATAGGAAGGCAAAACGGACAGCTCAGGTCCGTTTTACTATGATAAATCATAAAGAAGGGTAGAAATCATGGACAAAAAGAATCTATTAACTTACGAAGGATTACAGAAGTTAGAGAGCGAATTACACAATTTAAAAGTCGTAAAACGTAAAGAAGTTGCACAGAAGATCAAAGAGGCAAGAGAGCATGGGAGACTTATCCGAGAATGCAGAGTATGATGCAGCAAAGGACGAGCAGCGTGATATCGAGGCCCGTATCGATGAGATTGAAAAAATCTTAAAAAATGCGGAAGTCGTAGTAGAAGAAGAAGTAGACTTAGACAAGATCAGCGTTGGCTGCCGTGTGAAGATATTAGATATGGAATATGACGAAGAGTTAGACTATAAAATTGTCGGTTCCACCGAGGCAAACAGCCTGAAAGGTAAAATTTCTAACGAATCACCGGTCGGAAAAGCACTTTTAGGAGCAAAAGTCGGTGAGGTTGTAACCGTTGAAACACAGGCAGGAGACCTGAATTACAAAGTATTAGAGATCCAGAGATCAAATTAAAGGAGAGTATAATGGCGGAACAAAAGAACGTACAGGAACAGGACATTAACCAATTACTCAAGGTACGCCGTGAAAAGCTTGCGATCTGCGGAAAATGGCAAAGACCCTTTTGTAATCACAAAATTTGATGTGACAAACCACAGCACAGATATAAAAGAAAACTATGAGCAGATGGAAGGACAGACCGTTACCGTTGCGGGACGTATGATGCAGAAACGTGTCATGGGCAAGGCTTCTTTCTGCAATGTGCAGGACTTAAAAGGCAACATCCAGTCTTATGTTGCAAGAGATGAGATCGGCGAAGATTCCTATAAAGATTTCAAAAAATGGATGTCGGCGATCTGATCGGAATTACCGGATTTGTATTTAAGACAAAGACAGGCGAAATTTCCATCCACGCAAAGGAAGTAACTTTACTTTCTAAGAGTCTGCAGATTTTACCGGAAAAATTCCACGGACTGACCAACACAGATATGCGTTACAGACAGCGTTATGTAGACCTGATCATGAACCAGGAAGTAAAGGATACTTTTGTAAAACGTTCTAAGATCATCAGCAGCATCCGTCATTATTTAGACGGTGAAGGTTTCATGGAGGTTGAGACACCGATGTTGGTATCAAATGCCGGTGGAGCTGCTGCAAGACCGTTTGAAACTCATTTTAATGCATTATCCGAGGACTTAAAACTCAGAATTTCCTTGAATTATATCTGAAACGTCTGATCGTCGGCGGTTTAGAAAGAGTATACGAAATCGGACGTGTATTCAGAAATGAAGGTTTAGACACCCGTCACAACCCGGAGTTTACCCTGATGGAGCTGTATCAGGCATACACCGATTACCACGGCATGATGGACTTAACCGAGAATCTCTACCGTCATGTGGCACAGGAGGTTACCGGAGGACTTCAGCTTCCTTACGGTGAGCATGTCATTGACTTATCTAAGCCATTTGAGCGTATCACCATGGTAGATGCCGTTAAAAAATATGCAAACGTAGACTTCAATGAGATCAAAGACCTTGAAGAAGCAAGAGCAGTTGCAAGAGAACATCATATTGAATTTGAGGAGCGTGACAAAAAAAGGCGATATCCTGAACTTATTCTTTGAAGAATATGTAGAGGAGCATTTGATCCAGCCTACCTTTGTTATGGATCATCCGATCGAGATTTCTCCATTAACCAAGAAAAAACCGGACAACCCGGAGTATGTAGAGCGTTTTGAGTTCTTCATCAACGGCTGGGAGATGGCAAATGCTTATTCCGAGCTGAATGACCCGATCGACCAGAGAGAGCGTTTCAAAGCACAGGAAGAACTGTTAGCACAGGGCGATGACGAAGCAAACACCACCGACGAGGACTTTATGAATGCCTTAGAGCTTGGTATGCCGCCAACAGGTGGAATCGGCTTTGGAATTGACCGTATGGTTATGATCATGACAAACTCCGCAGCGATCCGAGACGTGTTGCTGTTCCCGACAATGAAGTCGTTGGATAAATAAAGTCAGTAAAATCAAGGGGCTTCAGAGGGTAAGAGGTAGGTTTACTACAACGCTTACTACAACAAATTCGTAAGTTGATATGAAGAATTATAGGCTCAACTGACGGATAGCTTTGAACAATTCAGATAGAAAACGATTAAAAATGAGGACTTTTCTTCAGAAATTATTCTGAGGAAAGGTCCTTTTTCGTTTTCGTATATTCAGATTCATATACGAATTCCTGCGATATGGTATACGAAATTTATACGAATTAAGAAAGAGGAGAGAAAGTAGTATGAACAACACAGCGATAAGTGCAAATAAAGAAAAACTTATTTTTAAAAATGAGAGTCACCGGAAATTTTACGAGGAATGGTTGCCGAAATGCCGGTACCAGGATGTATATCACAAGGCATTAGCTTATTGCCTTGGAATCAATGAGGATACCAGAAATCATATCAACGAAATATATGATTTCAAGAACGGATGTGTGCAGACGGAGTGTTTGCAACAAGGATGGAACACAAGTGGTTCTGTGAAAGTGATTACAAGGAACATGAGAAACAGATGATGGAGAGTCGCCAGTATTCGGTAGAGAAACTGTTCTGTAGCGGATATGCAAGGTTTTTCTGGGAGGCAATTAAGCTTAGATATCCGGAGTATTGTTTTTATGTTGATATACGGCATTAACAAAGGAGGTTATCTTATCAATCACAGAAGAGAAGGATGATGCGATTGATGGGATGGAGGAATACCAGGCATATTCGGAAATTATCAAAGAGAATATTGAGTATGATGCCTTATTACAGCGCAATCCGTACGAGAAGGATGCTATACAAGGAATCTTTGACTTGATTTTGGAGACTGTGATTTCCAACAAGGCATCCATGACGATTTCGGGACAGGAGTATCCAATGAATCTCGTAAAATCTAAGTTTTTGAAACTGAATAGTTCGCATATTGAGTATGTACTGGGCTGTCTTGGGAAGAATACTACTAAAGTGTATAACATCAAAAGTTATTTGCTGGCTAGCTTGTTTAATGCGGTAAGTACTATGAACAGTTATTACAAGGCAGAGGTGAATCATGACATGCCACAGTTTGCTGGGTAGATAGTTTTTAAATGCATCATAAACGCACGAATCGCGCTATTACGAAGGAGGGTAAATATGGCAAGAAAGTATGGAAAGAAGGAATAGCACCTAAGTATTTACATGATAATTTTGGCGCATATCACGGAATATGGATGCCACAAATGGATCGTTGTTGGTTTAGTGATGATGGATATCAAGTGACAAAGTCGGATTTTAATAACAGACTGGGGAAAGGTTGAACATGCTGCAATTACATACAATGGGGATGAAGAAAATCTGTTTTCGTTTGATGGTAGTAGGGATATTCTTTGGTCAGTAAAACAGGAAATCAAAAATGAAGTATTTGGAATTCATCCAACCAAGGATAAACAGTGTAGAGTTGTAAATCGCGGATGTCCCAAGGATCCAACACAATTAGCACTAAATTCACAGGGGGATGCTTTCGAATACAAAGATAGAAACGAATCTAAAACATTTTTATCTCATCGGAGAAGACTCCCACCTCTACAGGTGGCGAGTAAGAAATAAACCTGTCCGATATGATTTAGGGTGAATTTGAAAAAATATAATAAAAAATCACCCTAAATTTAAAAAATATATTGAATTTAGGGTGAAAAAAGTGCCAATATATAATCATAAAATCACCCTAAAAGGAGATGGATGAATGAGTAATATAACAGAAATCAAAAGATTACTAAATGAAAAAGCTGATTTGCAGGCTCAAATTAATATCTCTGCATTTGATGGAAGTATTGAAGTCAAGACTGTAAATGATCAGAAATATATTTATGTTAGAAAAAAGAGAAGCTGGAAAATACAAAATCAAATTATATAGATAAATATTCTGAGGAGCTCTACGCACTTGCAGTTAATCAATCGCAGCAAATAAGAGCGGTTAAAAAGCAACTTAGAAAAATCGAAAAGGACTTAGCAAAGCTTGGATATACAGAAAGCGAACTGTCACCAAGAGTAAAGCTTTAATATTGACTTTGCTAGAGCTAATGTCAAAAGTCTGATTTATGATCAGGCTGTATTGGAAGGTGTTTCCACTACATTTCCACAGACAGAAACTATTTTGGAAAATGGCGAAGTTAACGGAGTAAAAAGCAACTGATGTTCAAAAAATCTTAAATTTGAAGCATGCGTGGGAGTTTATTGTGGATCCGGATGTAGTGGCTTCTCCTTGCAATTATTATATGGTAAGTCATATAGCACGCCTGGTAAATGAAGGGTTCTTCGAAAATGGTGGTTCCGTTAGAGCTGTTCCTGTTACGATTGGTGGTTCAAGCTATGTGCCTCAATTCCAAATGAAGTTGGATGCAAAAGAGAAAAATAGATGAAATTATAAACTCAGGACTTGAGGACGTTGATATTGCAATTGAGCTTACGCTTTAGTTGTATGAAGACACAGATTTTTTATTGATGGTAATAAGAGAGCTTCTATTATCTTTGCTAATCATTTTATGATTGGAAAAGGTATTGGATTGTTAGTTGTGCCGGAGAATATTGTGTCTGAATTCAAGAGTCTTCTTGTAGCTTATTATGAAGGTCGAAATGAAGATGAGATTAAGGCATTTTTTGAAAGAGAAGTGTTGGCGTAAGTTTTAGTAGATAAGTATTTATATCCTAAACGAACGAATCGTGTCATTAATTGGAGAAGTGGCAGAGAAATGGGATATTAAGCAAAAAGGCGTATTAGAGTTCTGTGCAGCGAGGGAAGAATTCAGGCGCATATAAAGTTATTCATCTATTGAGCATATCTATGGATACGATTATGTGACTTCCTGTTATAAGGATAGTCCGCAGGATTCATGGAAGCAGATTGTAGATTATATGCATGAGATGTATCCAGAGGCAACGGATAAGCAGATAAGGAAAGTGTTAAAAATAAAACAGTGAATTTTTGAGGTGAATATACATAAAATGAATGCAAAAAAATTCGCAGTTTATTGCAAGCTGATAGACAATGTAAAAACAAATATCTTAAAAATCCTATATACACAAAGAACCTGACACTTGGCTGGTGCGATTTACGTCAGGGGAGAAGATTTGTGTCAGGAAATTAACCTATGGACATATTGGCAAGGGAGAGATTACGCCAAGAAGACACCACATATTAAGTATATGCTGATAGGTCAGGATTTTGGACCGCCTGAAAAGGAAGAGATAAAGGGTACGATTGCAAATGTCCGTAAGATGAATGATGGTATAGATGCGATGTTTCATGAAAATGTAGATTTGGAAGCAAAGGGATTCACAGACGGATAAAAATATTGTCAGATACTTTGAACTGCTTGGTAAAAATGAAATTGACAAGAAAAAAATATCCAGATTTGTTTTTCTGCAATTGTAATTTGGGCTATCGCAGAGATAAGTATTCTGGAAATATGACCAGAAAGATATTGGCAAATGATGCAGCTGAAATAAAATCATTGATTGACATTATAGAGCCGGAAAACATAATCTGTCTGGGTCTTGATACATCCGTGGTTGTAATACGAACTCTGCTTGATAAAAAGTTTTCCTGCAATAGAGTATCTGAACTTATAGGAACTGGAGAACCTTATACTTATGGAGAAACATATATATATATACCCTGTAGCACATCCGGGGTATTGGGGTACAAGTACAAGAGGGGAGGATAATGTTATTGCAGATTGGAGGAGGATTAGAAAATAAAGAGGTGCCACAATGCCATTTAAGATTGTTCGCAACGATATAACAAGATGTGAAAGATATGATGCAATTACATGTGGAGTATATGGATGTATGATGCATACAGCTTTTTTGTAATAAAAGTCATAGTCAGGAAGTATTTGATAATATGAAAAAAGACTTGCGGGGAATTCATAGATAAGGATACAACAGCGGATGAAGAAAGTATTTTCTATGAAGAGTTTACAAGTAAATATTGATTAGTAAATGTTACGTCGGTAAGGTTTAATGTGTATTAAGGAGGAGTTGCGCTATGCAGATTAGTTCTAGTTATTCCATGAGTGGTGTGCCATATGATATTAAGCATAGGAATGGTAATGTTCCTCAATTTAATGCTGAACAGGCTGTCAAAGAAAGCGAAAACACAAATAGGTATATGCCAGAAGCAGACTTTGATGAAAAAGCATTTGCTATGATTGGTCCGAATGCTCCGCAAGATGTAAAAAGACGCATGGATGGAAGCGGCTAAAGAAGTAAATGCGAATGGCTTAGGAATAAAGGGGGAACGGAATGTTGAGCCACATATCGCAAATGATGGTGCAAAGGCTTAACAAACAGCTTAAGGGAGAAGGAGATGTGGATAATCTGGATATTTTGGGCAATACAACAGAATCTGCAATCCAGGCAACGAAACAAGCACTTTATAATTTGGATCACCCGGTAGTATACACTCCCAAAAGTATAGAGGTTCAGCAAGCTTGTATTAAAGAACGGGAATTTTATGTTGCGTTTTTGGAAAAGTTAGAAAAGTTATAATCTTTTAGGCTGTTTGCAAGAAAAGTAAAAAAGAGAAAATCCTCTTGGACTGGATAAAAATTCAGTTCAAGAGGGTTTTTATATTCCAGGTCATTGGCATCAGGATGAGACAATGCACAGTCAAAATTCTGGATCAATACATCAAGATTTGCCGGATGATCAGGATTATGTGCAACCTCTTTAAAAACTAAATCTCATCATTCATCCGTCCAAAATAAAGGTCAATTTCCTTTTGATAATCGGAAAGTTCTTTTAAATCCCGTTCATTTTGTCGCTTGATATCTTCCCGCCGTTTGATTTCAGTTTCTGCTTCTGTAACTTTTTGCTGCATGATTTTGATACCTTCGTAGGTGATGGAATCAAGATCAATGTTTCGGCGTTCTAGAGCAAAGACTGCATCATGGAAAGCATCTAGCTGACTGTCGTGTGCTTCATAATATTTTTTTCCTTGTCAGAGGCTTTTTCTTCATTGATGGCATGGATTTTTATACCGCTTATAAGCGACGCAATTTTAGACAAAAGAACGCAGTTCTTCTAAGTCTTTTTGGATTTTGTAATCTGTGTGGATAAGCGATTGTTGTCTGCTCGTAGTGAAGAAATGTGCCCTTTAATGTCACTATATGCAATTCCGTATTTTTCTTTAACCTCTAAGGAAATCTGTTCAAAGCGCATAGCATTTTGCTTGTTTGTCCAGCGAAGTTTCCCGATGGAATCTTTGGAAATGTTGTCAAAGGACTGCTCACGAATAGATCTGATTTTCACTTTTGATTTATCCAATTTCCTTTCTGCAGGGAGAGAGTAATGCTTTTCGTAAAGCAGCCTGTTCTTTCTAAGCTGCTTTTTTTCTTCCTGTGATTTCATAAAGGCAATGTGTCTTTTTCGATTCGTTTCTTGATGGATTCATCCCCATAAAAAGTACCAAGGGAATAGCCCCGGTGAAAATGTTTTTCTTCCGGAAATTTGTATTTGGTAACAGGACCATATTTTTGGATGTGCCGGTGTCGGTTTCAATTCCCTGTGCTTTTATCAGAGAAAGAAAATGGTCAAAATCATTTGCCTCCATCACAGTCCTATCAATGATTTTTCGAATCTTTGTCTTGTTAGAACCAGTAGGATTTTCTTTTTTCAGCAAGCCATTCTTTGTAGGTTTGTGATTTCCCCTTTTCCTTTTCGATGACAGAAAGGCCATGTTCCTTGCAAAGAATATCATTGTTTTTTCGCAGTGAGAGAAGAAGGGATAAGTTGTCATCTAACTTTCTTCCTAATATATATCACGTGAGGCAGAACACATAACAAAATGGTTGTGAATATGGTTTTTGCCAACGTGTGTGGAACAGAGAAAAGCGTATCGGTCATCAAATGTTTTTTTCATAAAATCCATTCCAATTTGATGCGCTTCTTCTGGTGTTACCTCATCAGTAGGAGCGAAGGATTGAATGAAATGGTAGGCTTTTTATGACTTGTTCATCCAGTGCTTTTGACTATTCCCCATGAGTGCTAATTGGAAAACTCCAGGAGCATTTTTTTCTGTGCATCCGATAGAAGATACTAATAGTTTTTCATTGGTTTTATCCGGATTTGTGATGTATTGATAACAAATTAGTACGTGATAAAATTCCAGAAATAATTGAAGCAGACGGTAAGGTGTGTAGGACACATATTTTACCAAATGAGGAATGGGGTTTTTGTCTGAGGAGAAGGTTTTTATAGAAGTTGAATTTCCGTAAATGCACCCGAAAAATGAGGAGATAAAAATGATTAAGAGAAAAGCAACATTTTAATTTTATCGAAACGCCAGAGAAAAGGAAGATAGATTGAAATAGTCTTGAATAAGCAAGATTAAATTGGTTACCCTTAAATGTATACAACTTTTAAGGGAAAATACACATAATACAATTGATTTTTCCTTAAAACATGGTAATATTTAAGGGAAAGGAGCGTAATTAAGGGAATGAGAGACTTCAATTATAGTAAAATAAAGAGCAAAAATGGGATTCTGAGGTACTAAGTCTTATTGCTGCAATATATAAATATGCAGGTAAAGGTGAACTATATTTAAAACAAAGACCGGATGAACTAGGGAAACTTGTAGAAATTGCTAAGATTCAGAGTACCGAAAGTTCTAATGCGATTGAGGGTATTGTGACAACAAATACAAGAATAAAGCAGTTAGTCGAAGAGAGCACGACTCCTAAAAAGCAGCGACGAAGAAGAGATAGCGGGATATAGAGACGTATTAAATATTATCCATGAAAGTTTTGATGCAATTCCCATAACAAAGAATTATATTCTTCAGCTCCATAAGATACTTTACAGTCATATGAATAATCCGATCGCCGGACAAACAAAAACTGTGCAGAATTATATCAGTGCAACATATCCGGATGGTCACACAGAGGTGTTTTTTACTCCCATGGCTCCGTTTGAAACACCAGAGGCACTTGAAAAAAATCTGTGAGGAATACAATAGAGTTATTGTAATCTTGAGGTTGAACCACTGATTGCTATTCCTGTATTTATATATGATTTTCTTTGTATTCATCCCTTTAATGATGGAAATGGACGAATGAGTAGATTGCTTACAACGCTTCTTCTATATAGAAGTGGATTTTATGTAGGAAAATATATTTCACTTGAGGCTAAAATTGCTAAGAGTAAAGAATTATATTATGAAGTGCTGGGGAAAGCTCAGAATGGCTGGCATGAAGGAGAGGAGGATGTAGTTCCTTTTATAAAGTATCTTTTAGGAACAATACTTGCAGCATATAAAGATTTTGAAGATCGTTTTGAGATCATCGGGGAAAAGCTTCCCAGCATTAGAAATGGTGCGGAAAGCGACTAAGAATAAAATTGGCAAGTTCTCCAAACAGGATATCAGAGAACTTTGTCCATCGCTTAGTATTAGCTCTATAGAGGGTTCATTAAGAACGCTTGTAAAAGAAGGAGAATTGATGAGAGGCGGTTCTGGAAAAGCTACTTATTATGTGCGATTAATGTAGATTAAGAACAAACATTCGAAGTGCAAGGGAAGATTTATGGACTTGTAATCTGGCATAATAGAATCATCTTAAGAAAGCAATAGCTTTTTAGATGGCTCTATTTTATTGACAGGTTTGTTTTTACAGGTATATATGAATTACGTCGTGATTGATTTAGAAATGTGTAAAGTGCCAAAACTTTATCGTCGCAATTATAAACATGCAAATGAAACAATTCGGATTGAGCTGTCCTATTAGATAGTGAGTTCAAAAAAAATTGCAACACTTAGAATATTTTAAAAAAGGAAGGTGTTTTATATGAAAAAGAATACGGCGGTAAAAATTTTATAACAGCGCTTATCATCATAGGAGTTTTTTGTTTTGCCGGGTGGATCGCCAGTATGTTTGACAGTGGACCAAGGTGTATCGAGACAGGTTGCTACAGACGTCAGGAACCTGATAGCGATTACTGTTATGATCACGAGTTATATAGGGAGGAATCCTCTACAGATGACGAATCATCATCCGATGACAAATCGTCAACGGACAGTTCCAATGATAGTGGCTCATCCAAAAAACATATAATCATATCAACAACGATCGTAACAGTGATTCTGATTCATCTTATAGCAATAATACAAGAAAAAATACATATGGAACATCTAGTTCCCCAACAATCAGTACATACGATTCTTATGATGAGGGGTATGATGACATCTATATGGATGGTGATTATGATGATAACAGATATGACAATGACAGTGACTATGCAGATGGTGTAGATGATGCAATGGATGATGACGATGAAGATTGGTAAAGGAGTTGCAGAGTCCACCCGCAAAATAAACACATTCCCCCCAAAAACGCCTCTATCCGATTCCCCTAAAATTCTGTATAATAGAACCATATAATACAGACAAACACGGATAGAGGAGGGACACTGATGTTAAAGACATTCCACACATCATACATAGGAAAAAAAGAAATCGCGGGCAGTCACAGCTCTGGGCCTCGCTTTCTCTGATGCTGTGTCTGACAGGATGCAGCATGGAAGGAGTACCGTTTGCAAACTGGGACTTATATCACAGCGAAACATACGAAAATGCAGAATCTTACCAAACCGGAGATTTTTCAGGTAATGCAGATGAAGTACAAACGTTAGCTGTATACTGGCGCTCCGGAGAGATAAAGATCACGGAATCAGAGGGCGATTCTATTGAGATCCGTGAGAGTGGAAAAAAATCTGACAGAGGATGCAAAATGCATTATTATCTCAAAGACGGTCAGTTAGAAGTCCGTTTTTGCGCATCAGGAGCAACCATTCAAGTAAAACCGAAGGAGAAGCACTTGCAGATAGAAGTGCCAAAAAAACATGCAGTTGTCCATTCACAGTACATCCGCGGATGTGAAAGCAAAACATTTAGAGCAGGAGCAAATATTAGTGGCAACCATGTCGGGTGATATAGAGATCGGAGAGTTTGTGGCAGAGGAAGGAGATCTCAGCAGCGGTTCCGGAGATATTACATTGGACAATATGCGTTCAAGAGGCAGCGATCACGACTGCAAGCGGAGATGTAGAGCTCTCCTTACCGGAAAAAGGTGCTAAGATCAAATACACCACAACAGGCGGAGATCTGGAGACAGATTTGGACCACAAAAAACCGGAAACATCTATGTATTTGGTGATGGAAAAACCAATCTGACCATACAAAGCACGAATGGAGATCTGATGATCAGATAGGAGAAGGCATATGATAAGAATGGAAAAAAATGTTTTTTCCTCATTGATCACACCCGTCATTTTGATCGTGTTGTATGGAACATTTCTCTCAAATGTATACAAGGATTCCTTTCAGTCCTCCTTTGCCGGAGTTTCTAAGCGTTTCAGATAAACTGATCAACGGAACCGTAGCCGCACAGTTAGCGGCAGCATTACTCGCAGTGAGCTGCGTTACCGTTACCTTTTGTGTCAATCTGACCATGATCCAGGATAAAGCGAATGGAGCAAGAAAAAGATTTTAATGTATCACCGACAGGAAAACCGGTTATCTATTTAGGTACTTGTACTGTTTGGCAGTGTGCTTTCGAGCATCGTGTGTTATCCGTTAAAAACACAGGGACAGATGTCGGCGGTAGGAACGATCGTCAGTGCCGGCTATGGATTCATCTGTGGAGCCTATATGCCAATCTCTAATTTTGGCAAAGGACTTCAGAAAGGATTGTCCTATGTTCCAAGCACTTATGGAACCTCCATGCTTAAAAACCATATGCTTCGCGGAGTATTTGAAGAGATGAAATCCAAGGGATTTCCGGACGATGTAGTGACAGGCATTGCAGATTCGCTGGACTGCAATCCGGTATTTCAGGGGACATGTTGTAAGCAGTGCAGAAATGCTGGCGTTCATGGTAGGAACCATCGTTGTATTAGGGATCATTTATCAGATCATAACGGCACTTCCTGAAAAATAAACAAAATAAATCCGGTTGTAACCGCAAATCTATCATGCTATAATGGGCGTAAACATCAACTTTGGAAAGAACAAAAAACTATTAGAGCAGTGCCAGACCTTAAAAGAATATGCCATCTATGTAAAGAAAGTACGAACCTATGCAAAAGAGCATGAAAGTAGAAGAAGCGGTAGACCGTGCAGTGACAGAATGTATCAATGAAGGAATCCTGCGGGAGTTTCTGCTTCAAAACAGAAAAAGAGGCGGTGGAAATGAGTATTTTGAATATGATGAAGAGGCGGTCTTTGAAGTTGTCAGGAAAGATGAATATGAGAAAGGCATCCAAGAAGGCGAAAAACAGTTTGCCCTTCTGACCGAAAGACTCTTAGAAGCCGGGAGAACACAGGACCTGCTGCGTGCTACACACAGGATCAAGAATATCGCAAGCTGTTATATAAAGAGTATCAGATTTCATAAAGAGGAGGAGCACCAATGGAAACATGGTTTTATGAAGTAGTCAGCATTGACGGAGACTATGCAAACTTAAAACGTACCGATATCGAATCGGATGACTTAAAGTTAGTTGCAAGAGCATTACTGCCACCGGAAATCATGGAAGGAAGTAAGCTGAAATACGAGTTAATGCAATATGAACTTCTTCCGTTATAAATAACTTTAGAATCGAATACAGGTAAAAAAGTAAAGGGCAGAGACCGGAAAACGGTTCTGCCCTTTTGTAACAGGATTAAATTTTGAAATAACGCATTTCATTTGCGAGTTTCTCAGCCTGTGTGGCTACATTCTGTGCAGCTTGTGCTACATTTTCACTGTTGTCGGTTACGCTTAAGGCTTCCTGAGCAAGACCTTCAGAGGTTGCAAGGATTTCTTCGGCACTGGCGGATTGTTCTTCTGTAATAGCAGCTACAGAGGTTGCAACTTCATCCACTTTGTTGACATTCGTAATCATTTCCTGTAACAGCTCGCTTGTCTCTCCGATCGTCTGGTAAATATCGTGGAATGTGTGATGCGCGGTAGAAACCAGCTCCTCACTGTCATGGATGTGTTTGGCACTTATCTGGGTCTTGTCCACGGCATCGCTGACGAGAGTATTAATATCTGCCGTAATAGAGGATATTTTGTCCACGGCCTGCGAACTTGTTTCGGCAAGGTTGCGGATTTCTTCGGCAACAACAGCAAATCCTTTTCCGGCTTCACCGGCTCTTGCTGCCTCAATGGCTGCATTTAAGGAAAGCAGGTTCGTCTGGGAGGCAATATCTCCGATCATTTCCACAAATTTTGTAATCTCTTCCGTCGATTCACCGACATGACCGACAGCGGTTTCTAATTGGGTAACGGAGGCCTGAACGGTTTCCATGGCATGTTTTACCTTATCCATGTCATCCCGTCCCTTGCCGGAAATTACAACGGTATCATTCATCTTTTCACTGGCGTTATGTCCGATCTGATCTGTTTCAGAAACGATCATCGCCAGAGAGGTTGTATTTTCTGCTACTTCTGTTACGGAGTTTGCCAATTCCTCAACAGTGGAATTTAACTCTTTCATAGAGGTAGATTGAGTTATCGCGGAGCGATATAATATTTCGGAAACGGAACTGCTGTTTTCAGCCTGTTGATTCAATTGTCCGGATATGGAAAAATAGTACCGATCGTATTTCGCATAGTACCAAGAAATTTCTGCATACCATTTCCCATAGCAGCGACTTCATCCTGGCCTTTGGTCTGTACATTTACCGTAAAATCACCGTCAGTAATCTTTCCGATATCCTTTGTCAGGGTTTTGATCGGTTCAACAACAATGTGTACAATTCGTTCGATCAAAAATCCGATAATCACCATTGCCAGGACTAAAATAAGGATAATTCTGGTCTACAAACCTTTTAAATCTTCAAGGACAGTACTTTCTTTTTACATTAGAGACCAGAACCCAGTCAGTTCCTGTGATCGGTTCGACCTCTACATAATAGACTGTATTACCAACGGTAACATTTTGCACTTTTCCATTCTTTTTATCAATCTTATCAGCAACCGCTTTCACATAAGAATCTTTGCTGTCAGAAGAGATTGTTTGTGCCACTAATTTCTGGTCTTTGTGTGCTAAAATGGTATGGCTGTTTTTATCAACCAGAAATGCGTAACCATCATCCATAACTTTGATATCGGATACCATCTTAGAAGCATAATTTAGAAAAACATCTGCTGCAGCAACCGTTTTAGCACCATTAGAGGTTTTAAGTAACGTTGTGGCACTTACAATAAATTCGCCGGTATCTGCATCGCGATATGGTGTGCCAAAGGCAAAAGATTTATGGGTTAATCCCTCTTTATACCAGTCGCGCTCTGTGATCCCATAGTCCGCATCCGGAACCCAGCCGGACATATCAATATATTTCCCATGGTCATCACCGATGTAGACTCCGTTTGGAAAATCCTGATTCATATTTACAGTCGTAGCCAGATAAGTTTTTTTCGGTTTCTTCATCCATTGGAACGGTTTCTAAAGTGTTTTTGTAACATATCCAACGTATTAAGAATACCGGTGGTCCAGGTCTCTAACTCTTTGGCATTCATTTTAGATTCTGCCCTTAACAGATTTTTTTTGCCTCTTGGACAATGATCTTTTTAGAAGCCATATAAGAAATCACAATAATGGATATAATAGCGATAGCGATACAAGGAAGTAGAATTTTCAGCAGCTTAGCTTTTATACCTTTTAACATTTTCGTATTTTGTCGATCGTTTTTCATTCGCACGTCTCCTTTCTGCATAAGTATATATAAAAGTATAATACGGATATATGCGTTTTTCAAGGATTTTCTTAGGAAACACGTCTGTTATAGCTTTTCCCTATACCCCAATATAGAAATGTCATATGAAAGCAAATCTTGAATTGCCTCCAAAATCATAGTACACTTTTAATGATCAGAAAAAAGACATCCTTAAGATGTCTAAGGAGGCAGTCACATGAAATTAAGCCAGATTCTTGGTAAAGATAAAATCACATTGTCATTTGAAGTATT
>VOFI01002310.1_pt1 | contig 37955 bp, 94 predicted proteins | sample 5384131 | NCBI WGS metagenome assembly VOFI01 (sample SAMN12384728, study PRJNA508395) | human gut metagenome | isolation source: healthy gut H | host: Homo sapiens | reverse complement strand
AGCTGGTGGAGGCGGGCGTGGATCCGTCCCTGATCCGTTTAAGCGTTGGGATCGAAAATGTGGACGATATCATCGAGGATCTGAGACAGGCCCTGGAACAGTAGGAAGGAGGAACTATGGTAGCAGAGGAAGTGAGAGGAAAGGGAAAACGCGGGCTTTTAAGGATCATATTTGGCCGTACCACGTTCTTTATCCTGTTCATGGCGCTGCAGATCGCCGTTCTGGCCTGGATCTATTTCTGGCTGGACGACCGGTATCGAGGCGTATGGATACGGCGCCTTCGGCCTGGTCAGCGCCGTCCTGGCGATCCGGATCTTAAATGAAAAGCAGAATGCCAGCTTTAAGATGGCCTGGCTGGTTCCTGTCCTTCTGTTTCCGGTATTTGGATGCCTGTTTTACATTTTTGTGCAGCTGCAGATGGAGACTAAGATCCTGGCCAAGCGGATCGCAGACATCAAGATCCGTACCCGTTCCTATCTAAACCAGAATGAGGCCATCACGGCAAAGACATGAAGGAAAACCGGAGGAACGCAAACCTAAGCCGCTATCTTTCGGAACGGGCGGGTTATCCGGTTTACGATAAGACAAATTTCAAATATTATCCGCTGGGAGACGATTTTTTATCCGGATCTTCTGGAGGAGCTTAAGGCAGCAGAACGGTTCATATTCCTGGAATATTTTATCATCCAGCGGGGAGAGATGTGGGACAGTGTCCTTAAGATCCTGGAGGAAAAGGCGGCGGCCGGGGTGGACGTGCGCGTCTCTATGATGGAATGAACTCCTTTTCAAACCTGCCCCACGATTATCCGAAGGGAGCTGGAGGCAAGAGTCCGCTGCCGGATCTTCAACCCCATCCGGCCGGCTATCTCCACCAGCCAGAATAACCGGGATCACAGAAAGATCCTGGTGATCGACGGCCACACGGCATTTACCGGAGGCGTCAATCTGGCGGACGAGTACATCAACCGGAAGGTCCGGTTCGGTCACTGGAAGGACAATGCCATCCGCTTGAAGGGGAGGCGGTGAAAAAGCTTCACAGTTATGTTTTTACAGATGTGGAGCGTCTGTGCCCTTCCGGCCGGAATATGACTTTGATTATGGGCCGTTCCTGGATACGGGAGATCATTTCCACAGCCCTGCCTTAAACATGGACGGCTATTCCATTCCGTTTTCCGACAGCCCCCTGGACGGGGAGCCGGTGGGCCACCAGGTCTATCTGGATATCATCTACCAGGCAAGACGATATGTATACATTATGACGCCGTACCTGATCCTGGATGACGATATGGTGACGGCCCTCACCTATGCGGCCAAGCGTGGAGTGGATACGGTCATTGTCATGCCCCATATCCCGGATAAGAAATACGCCTTATGCTGGCCCATTCCTATTATCCGGAGTTAATGGAGGCCGGAGTGAAGATCTATGAGTACCTGCCTGGTTTTATCCATTCCAAGACCTTTGTCAGTGACGATGAAAAAGGCAGTGGTGGGCTCCATCAACATGGACTTCCGGAGCCAGTATCTGAATTTTGAGTGCGCTGTGTACATCTATAAGAATCCGGTGGTCGGGGGGATATCCGGGCAGATTTCGACGAAACACTGAAAAAATGTGTCCGCATGTCCATGGAATCCTATGAATCCCTGCCGCTGATGCACCGGTTCTGGGGGAAGGACCCTGCGGCTCATTGCGCCGTTGATGTAGATCTGCCATGCATCTGTGTTCCGGTGAAACAAGACATTTTTGAAATTTAAATAAAAAAGACCGTCGAGTATGTGTACCGACCCCAAAAAGTCTAACTTTTTGGGGTCGCCTCATATGTGCTCCTGGCGGTTTTTTCGTCCTGGGAAAGTCATCCTATGATAAAAATGCTTGATGGACCGCCATGGAGCGGAAGAGGATCATGATGCAGGCGGAGGAAGGTTTTGTCCGCGGAGGACACAGAAAGTTCAAAAAAATCCTGCTGTTTCCTTCACAGATTCAACACATTCATCTGGTAAAGTGAACGTGTTTTTATAAAGTTTCCTTTATGATTATAAAATAAATATAAAAAGGAGAGATCGTATGAACCGAGGAAAAGCCATGGCGATGCTTGCAGCCGTATGTGCCGTGTCGGCGGGAATGAGCGCGACGACCTACGGGGCGGAGAGTACCTTTGAAATGAAGAAAAAGGTGGGAAGCCTTCTGGGGATCCTGACCACCAGTGACCGGAATGCAGAGGTGACAAGAGAAGAGTTTGCCGGGATGCTGGTAAAGGCCTCCTCCCAGAGGCAGAGCTACGGAGCCCCGGTCTCCGGGGCGGTGTTCGCCGATGTGTCTGCGGACAGCCAGTATGCCTCCGCCATCCGGACGGCCTCTTCCAATGAATGGATGAGCGGTTTTCTGGGAGGGGCCTTTAAGCCGGAGGAGGGGGTGACCCCTAAGGGATGCGGCCAAAGGCGTCCTGGGCCTGCTGGGCTATACCAACGAGGATTTTTCCGGAAATCTCAACGGGAACCGGATGGCGAAATTTTCGGCCCTGTCTCTGGACTCCGGGATCTTCAGGGACCAGAACGAGATCCCGACCAGGGAGGACTGCATCCATCTTTTCTATAACCTTATGAAAGCCCAGATGAAGGAGGTGGGACAGTATGGCAGCCAGGTGTTTGAGCTGACCTACAACTCCGACGGGGAGGTGAACACCTCTTCGATCTTGGATAACAGCTTAAAAGGGCCAAAGATCTTAAACCAGGCCAGCCGGAACCTGAAAAACCTGGTGCCCTTTTCCCTGGATAAGGCAGTGATGTTCTTAAACGGAGAGTCCTCGGATGAAGGGGAGATCAACGATTACGCCACCGTGGTCTATTACCATGAGGAGACAAAGACGATCTTCGCCTATTCCAGCGATGGAGAAAATAAAGGGGAGCCACCGACGGACGCATTAAGGCCATCTATTATTCGGCTTCGGACCCCTTTACACCGGTGTCGGTGGTGTTAAACTCCCATGACCAGGAGAATGCGGAGGACGGGGACGTGTTTACCATAAACGGTTCTGAGCTCCAGTATCTGTTTTCTGTCTATGGCGATTACGGCGTGGGTGACGATGTGGCCATCGTCTGGGAAAAAGCGGTACCGAAGAAAATCCCACGTATACAGTGGTAGACGTAGTGGGAGATGAATAAAAAAGGAGCGGGCATGGAAGAAAAGAAAGCTTTTAAAAGAAAAAAAGGAAAAGGGGATCCGGACAGCGGTCCTTCTGGCAGCTGTCCTGGCGGCAGGCCTTGGGGGATTTTTTCTGGAAAAACAGAAGCAGGCAGTCAAGGCATCCGATACGGCAGACAAAGGTGCAGACAGCGAAGGCAGCCGTCATGGACATCACCTCAGAGCTGACGGCATCCAGCTCCCTGTCTCCCAAAGGATACCTATGAGGTCACATCCCTGGTGGAGGGCGAGGTATTGGAGGCCCTGTTTGAGGAAGGAGATGTGGTGGAAAAGGACCAGGTCTTATACCGGATCGACGCCTCCTCCATGGATTCAGATTTAAGCTCCGCGGAAAACCAGCCTCTTAAGGGCCAGGGAAAGCCAGCAGTCGGCCCAGGAGGATTATAATGAGGCGGCGGGAAATGCTTTCAGGAAATACATATAAGGCATCTGTATCCGGATATGTAAAGACCTTATATATCAAGGAGGGCGATAAGGTTTCCAATGGGACAAAGCTTGCAGATATTTATGATGATTCTGTCATGAAGCTGACGGTTCCATTCCTTTCGGCGGAAGCGGGAGCAGATCCAGGTGGGAAGTCCGGCAGTGCTGACTCTGGAGGATACGGGAGAGGAGCTCCAGGGAATCGTGACGGTGGTCAGCAGTATGGAGGAGACGCTTTCCGGGGGCCGCCTGGTAAAGGCTGTGACCGTGGAGGTGGAAAACCCCGGAGGTCTTACAACTCTGGTACAGGCTGCGGCAGCTGTGGGAGAGGCTTCCAGCTGTGAGCCTGGGACCTTTGTACCAAAAAACGGAGACGACCCTCAGCGCGGACTTGTCCGGCCAGGGAAGCCTGGAGGTGGAGAACCTTCTGGTTTCGAAGGAGCCTCTGTGACAACGGGACCGCCCTCTTTAAGGCCACGGACCAGTCGGCTGCAAAGTATCTGGAAACCTTTAAGGACGCCCTGGAGACTGCCGGGGATAATGTGAAAAATGCGGAGAATAAGCTGGAAAACACCCAGGATACCATCGGAGACTATACCATCACCGCTCCCATTTCCGGTACTGTCATTACGAAAACGCCAAAGCCGGAGATAAGATCACCAAGGGGACCAGCGGGAATACGGTGATGGCTGTGATCTATGATCTGTCGGCCATGACCCTGTCCATGTCGGTGGATGAGCTGGATGTGGGGGAGCGTGAAGGCCGGGCAGACCGTGGAGATCACCGCCGATGCTGTGGAGGGGGAGACCTTCACAGGCACGGTCACCAATGTAAGTCTGGAGGGAAGCTATTCCAACGGCGTTACCAACTATCCGGTGACAGTGACCCTGGAAGAGACGGGAGACCTGCTTCCCGGGCATGAACGTGGATGCCACCATTATCCTGGACAGCGCCCAGGATGCCCTTTTTATCCCGGCGGGAGCCCTTATGCGGGGAAACCGGGTATATGTGAAAAAGGATCCGTCCTCCGGCCAGGCAGACCAGACGGAAGGAACAGAAGACGGCTCCGAAGAAGCGGCTCGCGGCCAGTCCGGCAGCTCCGGCCAGGGCCAGTCCGGCGTTCCCGACGGCTTTGAGGCCGTCCAGGTGGAGACTGGGATCATCAATGACGATTATGTGCAGATCCTTTCCGGGCTTTCCGAGGGAGATGAGGTCTACGTGGATCCGGATTCTGGCTCTGGCACCAGTATGGATATGATGATGATGGGCCCCGGCGGCATGGGCGGCGGAATGGAAGGCGGCCCCGGCGGCGGAGGCGGCATGGGCGGCGGCCCCAGACCATAAGAAGGGAGTGCGGTCCATGGAAAAAACACGAGCGCAGGAAAGATCCCTCTGATCCAGCTGAAGGACATCTATAAGATCTACCAGATGGGGGGACGAGGAGGTGCGGGCCAGCGACGGGATCTCCCTTACCATTGAAAAGGGAGAGTTTGTGGCCATTGTAGGAAAATCCGGCAGCGGAAAATCCACGCTGATGAACATCATCGGAGCCCTGGACGTTCCCACGGAGGGGGAATACCTTCTGGACGGCCAGGACGTAAGCGATATGACGGACAACCAGCTGGCCCAGATCCGGAACACCATGATCGGCTTCGTATTTCAGCAGTACAATCTGCTTCCAAAGCTGAACCTTCTGGAGAACGTGGAGCTTCCCTCCTTTACGCGGGCATGGATCCCTGGGACCGGAGGGAACGGGCCATGGAATCCCTGGAACGGGTAGGACTGAAAGAAAAGTGGAGGAATTTTCCAAAGCAGCTTTCAGGCGGCCAGCAGCAGAGGGTCTCCATTGCCAGGGCCCTGGCGGGAAATCCGTCGCTGATCCTGGCTGACGAGCCCACCGGCGCCCTGGATTCCAAAACTGGCCGGGGAGGTTCTGGATTTTTAAAGAAGCTCAACCGGGAGGGAAATACCATCGTTATGATCACCCACGACAGCTCCATTGCCCTGGAGGCAGAACGGGTGGTGCGGATCATAGACGGCAGGATCAATTTTGATGGGGATGTGAAAGAATATGCTGCAATCATTTAAAATGGCTTTGAAGAGTATCTGGGGAAACAAGATGCGCTCCTTCCTCACCATGCTGGGGATCATCATTGGGGTGGCCTCTGTGATCATCCTGGTGAGCATCGTCAACGGATATATGTCTTATATGACGGAGAGCTTTGCCAGCATGGGCGTTAACCAGATCACCGTCAATTACAGGTCCCTGCCATCAAGGACCATTGATGTGGAGGAGTTTTACGAATTTTATGAGGAGAATCGGGATCTGTTCCAGGGGAATGACGCCCAGCGTTTCCGTAAGCGCCACCGTGAAGCACGGCAGCGATACCATGGACGCCACCACCGTAGGCGGATACAGTGAGGATCAGCTCTCCATCAAGGGGTATGAGCTCTCCTGCGGAAGGAACCTGCTGTATTCGGATATGGCCTCCCGCCAGAAGGTGGCCGTGGTGGGGAGCCTATGTGGCGTCGGAGCTTTTTGGAAGCCCGGAAAAAGCCCTGGGAGAAAAGATCAAGCTCAACGGGGATAATTATACAGTGGTGGGCGTTGTGGAGCAGCAGACGGAAAGCGCTGCGGACTTTGACGACGGCTGTACCGACGATTTCGTGTGGATCCCCCTATTCCCGGGCGGCCAAGATCGCCAGGAACGCCGTCATAAGCAATTATACCTTTACCTCCTATGACATAAACGATACGGATGCCTGTACGGCAGCCCTGGAGGAATTCTTATACAGCAAAATGAAAAATGACGATCTGTATTCGGTGACGGCCATGAGCTCCCTGATGGATACCTTCAACGACCAGATCGCCATGATGTCCATGATGTTAGGCGGCATTGCCGGGATCTCTTTTTAGTGGCCGGCGTGGGCGTTATGAATATCATGCTGGTATCGGTCACAGAGCGTACCAGGGAGATCGGTATCGAGGAAGGCTCTGGGAGCCAAAAACGGGTGATCCTCCAGCAGTTTGTCATCGAGGCGGCTGTGACCAGCACCATCGGCGGTCTGGCGGGAATCCTGCTTGGCTCCCCTGGCCAGCGTGGGGATCGGTATGCTCATGGGAATTGACGCTCCCCCCTACGGTTTCAGCAGTGCTGGTATCCTTTTCTGTTTCGGTGGGCATCGGCCTGGTATTTGGCTATATGCCGGCCAGCCGGGCGGCGGGACTGAATCCCATCGACGCCCTGCGGAGCGAATAAGGGACGGAGAAAGAAGGTGACAAATGCCCATTCCTGGATTATAATGGGGAAAGACAGAATGATTGGGAGGTACATAGGAAATGAAAGTTGCAGACATGCACTGCGATACCATTGCTGAGATCTATGCAAAGCGCCAGGCAGGAGAAGAATGCGGGATCTTAAAAACAACCTGCACATCGACCTGGAGAAAATGGAGCAGGGGGGATTATGCGGTACAGAACTTTGCCGTATTCGCCCATATGGAGAATCTTAAGGGGAAAAATGCCCCTTCCGGGTATGCGCTCCGTCTCATCGATACGTTTTTCACAGAGCTCCGCAGATATCCGGACCGGATCGGGATCGTAAGAAGCTTCCGGGACATTGAAAAAATATGGCAGAGGGACGTATGTCCGCTCTCCTTACGATGGAGGAGGGCGCCATCTGCCAGGGAAAGCTGGAATATCTCCGGATCTTTTTACGAGCTGGGCGTCCGTATGTTCACCTTCACCTGAATTTCCCCAACGAGCTGGCGTACCCCAACCGGTATGAATATCTGGGACCGGGACAGGATTCCTTCGTGCCGGAAACAGAAAAAGGGACTTACGAAAAGGGCTTTGAATTCCTGGAGGAGATGGAACGCCTGGGGATCATTGCCGACGTGTCCCATCTGGGCGATAAGGGGGATCCTGGATGATCAGCCATGCGAAGCGTCCCTTTGTGGCCAGCCATTCCGGAGCCAGAGCCGTCTGCCGTCACTGCCGGAACCCGACGGATGAGATGATCCGCGGGATCGGGGGAAAAAGGGCGGCGTCATGGGCGTCAACTATTTTACGGAATTCCTCCGGGATAAGGAAAAATTCGGGGATCCCATGAAAACATCCCTGGACGATATGGTGGCCCATATCCGCCGCATCATCCGTGTGGGCGGGATCGATTCCGTGGCCTGGGATCGGATTTTGACGGAGCGGCCGTGTCCATGGAGATCACCAATGCCGGAGACATGCAGCTTCTGGCGGCCCGGTTGGAGAAGGAAGGCTTTTCCACAGAGGAGATCGAGAAGATCTTCTATAAAAATGTTTTCCGTGTCTACCGGGAGATCCCGAAAATAAAGGCCGGATGGCTGGAAAAATGGAGGATGAAGGAATGCGTCCTGGGAAAATACCCCGGACGCATTCTTTTCTTTTGCTTTTTTCGAGCTTTTATGGTAGACTTATAACCAAATGAATTTCTATGGAGTGTTTTAAGAATGAAAGATGAAGGAAATGTAGCGGATTATATGGCGTCCTAAACTGGGCCAGGAGGCGGAGACGGAACCGTCCGCCCTATGGAAAATATGCGCTGGCTGCCGCGGTGGTCTGCGTGGCTGCGGCCGGGATCTTTTCGGCGGGAGGGCCGTAAAGGGATATATGGATAAAAAAAGCCGGCGGCAGCAACGGAAACCTCTGAGGAAGGGGAAACGGGCCCCGGCCGGGACTCTGATGAAAGCGCGCTGGCCGCTGAGGAGGCCTCCCGCCAGGCCAGGGATGCGGAGCGGCTTGCCAACGCCCAGGCTGTGGTGGATTCCTATGCCAATATCAGGGGTCGTCCAGGTGTCCGGCTATCTGAATATGAGAAAAAAGCCGGAGTCCGGTTCCCAGGTGGTGGGAAAGCTCATGGACGGCAGCGCCTGTGAGGTCCAGGAGACCCTGGACGGCTGGTATCACGTCAATTCCGGCGGGATCGACGGCTATGTGAGCTCTGAGTATGTGATCACCGGCGATGCTGCAAAGGAAAAGGCCCTGTCCATGGTCACAGACCGGGCGGTGGTCACCACCGACAATCTGAATATCCGGGAGCAGCCCTCCACTGACTCCAACATCGTGGGCCAGTGCTTAGAGGGAGAGCGGTATGAGATCCTGGGAGAGGAGGACGGCTGGTACCAGATCGACGGCGGCTATATCTCTGAATTTGCGGAAAAGCGTTTTCCTTAAATGAGGCAAGAAAGCTGGATGTCCGCGCCATGGTCCTTAATTATTATGACAATCCCGGCGTGTCCAATGTGACCAATTACCTGAACAGCCGCCAGGGAGCCGGAAAGGACGAGAAGGTGATCGGAAAGCTCCCCAGCTATGCCGGCTGCGAGATCCTGGAGGATACGGGGAACGGCTGGTATAAGATCCGTTCCGGCAAATATCACCGGTTATGTGAGCAGTGAGTTCATTCTCACCGGAGATGCGGCCCGCCAGGCGGCCATGGAGCACGCGGAGCTCATGGCCATTGTCAGCACCGACCGGCTGAACGCCCGGACGGAGCCCAGCACCGATGCGAAGATGGACCCAGATCTCCAACAATGAGAGATACCATGTGGCCGAGCAGTTAGACGGCTGGGTAAAGATCGAGTTCGACGAAGGCGGAGAAGGCGACGGGGCCGATGAGGTATCTGCGGCCTACGTTTCCACCGATTATGTGGATGTGCGGTATGCCCTGGCAGAGGCCATTAAATTCTCTCCGGCAGAGGAGAGCGCCTCCCTCAGAAGCCAGATCGTAAACTACGCCATGCAGTTTTTGGGAAATCCCTACGTCTGGGGCGGGACAAGCCTCACCCGGGGAGCCGACTGCTCGGCTTTACCATGTCAGTGATGAAGCATTTCGGCATTTCCCTGCCCCACTATTCCGGGGACCAGGCCAAGCGGGGCACCCGGATCAAATCCAGCCAGATGAGGCCCGGAGACCTCGATCTTCTATGGCAACAGCCGTGGAAAAATCAACCACGTGGCCATGTATATCGGCAACGGCCAGATCATCCATGCGGCCAGCAGAAGGAGTGGGATCAAGATCTCTTCCTGGAACTACCGGACGCCCTTAAAGATCGTGGACGTCGTCGGCGACTGATCCCGAATGCATAGAAAGCTCCTTTTTCACACAGAATAAGAAAAACTGTGTGGGAAAGGAGTTTTTTATGGGAAATGATGCCAGCGAAAAAAAGGACCAGGAGGAACGGATCGAGGGAAAACGGCCAGGTGACCCTGGGAGGCGGGAGGAAGGGACGGATCCATCTGCTGTCCATTATCGGGGGAGATCGAAGGCCATGAAAACCTGTCGGGCAGCACTAAGACCACCAAGTATGAGCATATCCTGCCGGAGCTTGCGAAGGTGGAGGACGATCCGACATCGATGGGATCCTGATGCTCATCAATACGGTGGGCGGAGACGTGAGCTGCGGACTGGCCCTGGCGGAGATGCTGGCGTCCTTAAGCAAGCCCACGGTCTCCCTGGTCATCGGGGGACAGCCATTCCATCGGCGTGCCCCTGGCTGTGGCTTCGGATTATTCGTTTATCGTACCCACGGGCACCATGATGGTCCATCCGGTGCGGATGACCGGAATGGTCATCGGAGCTGCCCAGACGTATGATTATTTTGAAATGATCCAGGACAGGATCCTGAGCTTTGTGTCGGAACACAGCCGTATTTCCTACGACGGCTTAAAGGCGCTGATGCATAATACCAAGATGCTGACCCGGGATCTGGGGACGGTGCTGGTGGGAAAGGATGCGGTGGAAAAGGGACTCATCGACCAGGTGGGCGGGATCCGGGAGGCCCTGGCGAAGCTTTACGGGATGATCGGGGAAACAGGTTCTTCCGGAAGAGAGGGGACCGGGGAAAAGCAGGCATAAAACTGGCAGGAGCCTGCTGCAGGGGAGGGACCCGGGCCTTCCGCCTGCGGCAAGGCTTTTCCGGCTCCCGGATCCCATCCCCCAGATAGAAGTTGCAATTTCAGAAACTTTATGTATACTATTTAATGAGGGTTTTTGCCCTGATTTTTAGATAGGGGCTTTCATTTTGGCTGGAAGTAATACAAAAAGAAGACAACGGCATCAGGAAAGACAGCCGGGAAGAAACCGCGGGAACGAAGACGACGGCGGCAAAACGGACAGGGACAAAAGAAACAGGAGGCGGACAGCAGCTTTTTTACAGTCTGAGGCAGTGATCCTGGGGACCTTGCCGTCTGTGTATTTTTATTTTTAAGCAATTTCCATATCTGCGGCATGCTGGGGGATATGTTCAGCAGCATGCTCCTGGGAGTGTTCGGGAGCATCGGATACGTGGCGCCTGTCCTTTATTTTTTAGGCACCATCTTTTATGCCTCCAATAAGGGAAATATCCGGGCCGTTTATAAGATGCTGGCAGTGGAGGTGCTGCTGATCGTGCTCTGCGGACTGGCGCAGCTCATCTTCGGCGGCGGATACCAGGAAGGCCAGACCTTTAAGGAAATCTATGAAACAGCCGGGGAAAGCGGCATGGGCGGCGGCGTCATCGGCGGCGCACTGGTGCTGGCGCTCCATAAGACTGTGGGCGCCACCGGTTCTTACATACTGCTTCTGGTGTTCATGATCCTCTGCCTGGTCTGCATCACGGAGAGATCCTTTGTGATGGCAGTTAAAAAAGGAAGCGGAAAGGCTTACCAGTACGCCAGAGGATCACGAGCGGAGAAAGGAGATCCGCCAGGAGAAGAAAGGAAGGAAGAACGGCTTTGCGGGAGGAGCAGGTCCAGGTCAATCTGCACTCTACGGATCTTTCAGCCGGCCGGCCGGGCGGTTTACGCCGGATATGGCCATGCCGGTGACAGAGGAGGATCTGGCCCGTTTCAGCGCGGACAGAAAGCCGGAGGAAAAAATGGAAACGGCTGTGGAACGGGAGGAGAAGCGGCGGCCAGAAGAGACCAGGAGGAGCGGAGAGCGGCTCTGGGCATTTCTCCCCAGCCGGGCCGTCCCCTGTACAGGAGGAAAAGGAAGAGCCGCGTCCGGATCCGGCAGATGTATTCCGCGGGAATATCACCATGGCCGGAAAGGAGCCGGAAAAAGGAGACAGTTCCCTTTGACGAGGATCTGTCCCTTTCCAGGCCCACAGGGACGAGGATGTATTTCTGAGCCGCAGCAGCCGGGACTTTGAAGATGGACGTATTCCCGGAGGGAGGAAGGCCGTCCATGGAGCAGACGGCGGCACAGGCTGCCTCTGAAGCCATTCCGGAGGCTGAGACGTTCACGGAGCCCTGGGAGGAGCCAGGGAGAGACCATGGCAAAGCCTGGAAAGACAAAAATGCTCCGGCAGAGCCGGAGGACGACGGCTACTGGCTGGATGAGGATTATGACGGGAACGGGAACCTCCAGAATGCGGAAAAAGGACCAGACCGGAGCTGGAGGCCCTGACAGAGCTGGATACAGAGCCCTATGCGGTGACAGAGGATTACTGGGAGCCTGTATCGGTCCAGCCGCCCCATGACGCAGGAAAGAGCCGGAGCCTGCGCCTGTTTTCCCGGAAGCAGAGGAGATCCAGGCCGGCCGGGTCCTGTCCGGGAAACAGAAAATACCGGGGAGATCCCGGTCCTCCAGAAGGCAGAGGAGAAAAAGCAGATCGTCACTGCCGCCGGGAAGGTCATCGGAGACCGATGCGGAGGAGATCATCCGCCAGAAGGCGGAGGAAAAGAAGGCGGAGGCGGAGGCAGCAAAGGCGGCCGAAGAGGCAGGCTGCCGATGCCGCTGTGCGCCAGGAGATCCCAGAAAGCCCTATGTGGCCCCGCCGCTGGAGCTTTTGAAGAAGGGGCCTGGGGCGCCTCCGGCCAGTCAGAAAAGGAATTTAAGGAGACGGCCATTAAGGTTACAGCAGACGCTTCGGAATTTCGGCGTGGGCGTCACCGTCACCAATATCAGCTGCGGTCCCTCTGTCACGCGGTATGAGCTCCATCCGGAGCAGGGCGTGAAGGTCAGCAAGATCCAGTCCCTGGCCGACGATATCAAGCTCAACCTGGCGGCCACAGACATCCGGATCGAGGCTCCCATCCCCGGAAAGGCGGCTGTGGGCATCGAGGTCCCCAATAAGGTCAACAGCATCGTGTATCTGCGGGAGCTTCTGGAGAGCCCGGAGATCGGGGCAGCATCCCTCCAGCCTGGCCTTTGCCGTGGGAAAGGATATCGGCGGCCAGCCGGTGGTGGCGGATCTGGCAAAAATGCCCCATCTTCTGATCGCCGGCCAGACCGGCTCCGGTAAGTCCGTGGGCATCAACACCCTGATCATGAGTATTATCTACCGGTCCTCGCCGGAGGATGTGAAGCTGATCATGATCGACCCCAAGGTGGTGGAGCTTTCTGTTTATAACGGGATCCCGCACCTTCTTATCCCTGTGGTCACGGACCCCAAAAAGGCTGCAGGGCCTTAAACTGGGCGGTGGCGGAGATGATGGACCGGTACCAGAAGTTCGCCCAGAGCAATGTAAGAGACTTAAAGGGATACAATGCGAGAGTGAAGAGCCTTATGGAGGCCGGGGAGGTGCCTGCGGACCAGATCCCTGCAAAAAGCTTCCCAGATCGTGATCATCGTGGATGAGCTTGCAGACCTTATGATGGTGGCATCCAGCGAGGTGGAGGATTCCATCTGCCCGTCTGGCCCAGCTGGCCAGGGCAGCCGGGATCCATCTGGTGATCGCCACCCAGAGGCCGTCAGTCAACGTCATCACCGGTGTCATCAAGGCCAATGTTCCCTCCAGGATCGCTTTTTCAGTGGCTTCCGGTGTGGATTCCAGGACAATTCTGGATATGAACGGAGCCGAGAAGCTTCTGGGCAACGGCGATATGCTGTTCTATCCGTCGGGCTATCCCAAACCCCTTAAGGGTCCAGGGAGCCTTTGTGTCTGACCAGGAGGTTTCCCAGGTGACGGATTATATCAAAGAGCAGAATGAGGATACAGGCTACGACAGATCGGTGGAGCAGAAGATGAACCAGGGCGGAGGAGCCGGGGAGCTTCCGGCGGCAGTGACCGGGATACCCTGTTCTTTGATGCTGGAAGGTTTATCATCGAAAAAGGAGAAGGCTTCCATCGGCATGCTGCAGAGGATGTTTAAGATCGGCTTCAACCGGGCTGCCAGGATCATGGACCAGCTGGCCGAGGCCGGGGTCGTGGGAGAGGAAGAGGGCACCAAGCCCAGAAAGATCCTCATGTCCATGGAAGAGTTTGACGCCTTCACAGAGGCAGGCTATTAGCCGGAAGGAAGGCGCGGAGATGGATCGGATGCCGGAAACGGCGTGAAGATACAATGAAACAAGAAGAGGAGAGGACTATGAAAACAGATATCAAATCGCTGCAGGAAACGAAAATGCTGCCCATTAAGGACGTGGCTGCCCAGTACGGGATCTCTGAAGACGATCTGGAGCTCTATGGAAAGTATAAAGCCAAGATCTCCAATGAGCTCTGGAATGAGGTGGGGGAAAGACCCAATGGGAAACTGGTGTTAGTGACTGCCATCAACCCGACTCCGGCGGGAGAGGGAAAGACCACGACCACGGTCGGACTGGCCCAGGCCCTTGGAAAATGGGAAAAAAGGCCATGCTGGCCTTAAGGGAGCCGTCCCTGGGACCGTGCTTCGGGATCAAGGGAGGAGCCGCCGGCGGCGGATACGCGCAGGTGGTGCCGATGGAGGATCTGAATCCTGCACTTTACCGGTGATTTCCATGCAATTACCACCGCCAACAATCTCCTGGCGGCTCTCTTAGACAACCATATCCAGCAGGGCAATGCCCTGGGCATCGACACCCGGCAGATCCTCTGGAAGCGGTGCCTGGACATGAACGACCGCGCTTTTGAGAAATAGTCGTGATCGGACTGGGAGCCAAGGCCGACGGCGTTGTCCGGGAGGATCATTTCGTGATCACCGTTGCCTCTGAGATCATGGCCATCCTCTGCCTGGCCACAGATATGGACGATCTGAAAGAACGTCTGGGAAGGATCGTTGTGGCATATAATTTTGCAGGAGAGCCGGTGACTGCAAAGGATCTCCATGCGGTGGGCTCCATGGCCGCTCTTTTTAAAGGACGCCTTAAAGCCCAACCTGATCCAGACCCTGGAGCACTCAGGGAGCCCTGGTCCACGGCGGCCCCTTCGCCAACATCGCCCACGGCTGCAACAGCGTCATGGCCACCAGAACGGCCCTGAAGCTTTCTGACATCACCGTCACGGAGGCAGGCTTCGGTGCAGACCTGGGAGCGGAGAAATTCTTTGATATCAAGTGCCGGAAGACCGGATTAAAGCCGGATGCGGTGGTCCTGGTAGCCACGGTCCGTGCCTTAAAGTACAACGGCGGCGTTCCCAAGGACCAGCTTTCCACAGAGAACCTGGAGGCCCTTAAAAGGGTATCGTGAACCTGGAAAAGCACATTGAAAATATCCAGAAATACCAGGTTCCGGTGGTGGTGACCTTAAACTCCTTCTTAACAGATACTCCGGCAGAATACGAGTTCATTAAGAACTTCTGTGAGGAAAGAGGCTGTGAGTTCGCTCTGTCCGAGGTATGGGCCAAGGGCGGCGACGGCGGCATGGAGCTGGCGGAGAAGGTCCTCAAGACCCTGGAGACAAAGGAAAGCCACTTTAAGCCCTTATACGAGGACAGCCTGGGGATCGCTGAGAAGATCGAGACCATTGCAAAGGAGATCTACGGAGCCGGAAGCGTATCCTATTCCCCGGCTGCAAAGAAGGCCATTGAAGATCACAGAGGACATGGGCTTTTCTGAGCTTCCGGTCTGCATGGCCAAAGACCCAGTATTCCTTATCCGATGACCAGACGAAGCTGGGACGGCCCGAGGGCTTTGAGCTGACGGTCCGCGACGTATATGTGAGCGCCGGAGCCGGTTTCGTGGTTGCGCTTACAGGAGCCATCATGACCATGCCGGGTCTTCCAAAGAAACCGGCAGCGGAGAATATTGATGTGGATAAGAACGGAAAGATCACAGGATTATTCTAAGTAAAAGGAAAGAACAGGCGGGGCCCTGGTCCGTATACGGCGGACCCCGGCCTGTTTTTTGGCATAATATAAGTTGACAGAAGGAGAGTGGACAATGAAGATCAGAGACTGGCTTGAAGACTGGCGTACACCCTGGTACAGGGAAGCCTGGACGAGGATGTGGAGGATGTGGTCTACGATTCCAGAAAGGCGCGGCCCCATACGCTGTATTTGTCTGCATCAGAGGGAGCGCCAGGGATTCCCACCTTTATCCCGGATGTCCTGGAGAAGGGCTGCCGGGTCCTGGACAGAACAAGGATGTGACGGTACCCGGGGATGTGACGGTGCTCGGGTGGAAAACGGACGTCTGGCCCAGGCGGAGCCTTTCCGCAGCCAGATTCGGCTATCCGGCCGAAAATGGTGACCATCGGGATCACGGGGACCAAGGGGAAGACCACCACCAGCTATATGGTGAAGGCCATCCTGGAGGCCGCCGGTAAAAGGTGGGGCTCATCGGCACCAATGGGGCTGTCATCGGCACGGAAAAAATATGCCACAGCCAACACCACCCCGGAATCCTATCTGGTACAGGAATATTTTGCAAAAATGGTGGAGGCAGGCTGTACCCATATGGTCATGGAAGTCTCCTCCCAGGCCATGATGCTCCACCGGGTGGGCGGCATCTGCCTTTGATCTCGGCCTGTTTACCAATATTTCCCCGGACCATATCGGACCAAAGGAGCACGAAAGCTTTTGAGGAGTATCTCTATTATAAATCAGGCTTCTTACGGTCTGCCGGACCGGCGTTGTCAAACGACGGGCCATGGACCATTATGAAGAGGTGGTCCGGGATGCTTCCTGTACATTGTATACATATGGCCTGGAGCGCGGCGCAGACTTTACCGGAAACGGCCTCCATTATGCCAGCGACCACCAGTTCGTGGGCGTGGAATTTGATATGGATGGCGCTTTAAGCGGAAGGGTCCGGGTGGGAATGCCGGCCGGTTCAATGCAGACAATGCCCTGGCGGCCCTTTCTGTGTGCAGCCTGGCCCTGGGAGAGGAGGGCCATGATAAAAAGCTCCTCCGCGCCTTGGAAAATGTCCGGGTGGACGGCCGCATGGAGATCGCCCATGTGTCGGAGCGGTGCAGCGTCATTGTGATTACGCCCACAACGCCATGAGCATGGAAAGCCTTTTATCCACCCTCCGGGATTACAGCCCGAAGCGGCTGGTGTGCGTCTTTGGCTGCGGCGGGAACCGGGCAAAGGAGCGGCGGTACTCCATGGGAGAGATCGGAGGAAAATGGCGGATCTCTGTATCCTCACCGCCGACAACCCGAGGTTTGAGAAGAATGAGGATATCATAAAAGACATCGAGACCGGAATGGCAAGGACCAGCGGAAGGTATCTGGTGATCCCGACCGGAGAGAGGCCATTTTTTATGCGGTACACCTTCATGCGGAGCCGGGGATATGATCGCCATTATTTGAAAGGGCCACGAGTACTACCAGGAGATCGAGGGTGTCCGCCATCATTTCCTGGACCGGGAAGTGGTGGAAGAAGCGGTAAAGGAGATAAGATAAATGGAACATGTAACAGTAAAAGATCTGGTCCTTGGGAAGCGGCGGCGTTCTGGTTTCGGGGAGTGAGGATCGCCTGTCTCCCATATCCGCCTGGATTCCAGGCAGGTGGAGCCAGGGGAGACCTGTTTGTGCCCCTGCTGGGCGAGCGGGTGGACAGCCACCGCTTCCTTCCCCAGGTGATGGACCATGGGGCGGCGGCAGTGCTGACCAGCCAGGAGCTTATGCTTCCGGAGGGCAGGGGCCGGCTGCGCCGTGATCCGGTGGAGGATACGAAAAAGGCGCTGCAGAAGATCGGATCCTATCTGCGGGACCGTCTGACCCCTGCCGCTGGTGGGCGTTCCCGGAAGCGTGGGAAAGACCACAACCAGGGAGATGATCGCCGCCGCCCTGTCGGCCAGATTCCGTGTCTATAAGACCCCGGGGAACAGCAACAGCCAGGTGGGAGTGCCTGTGACCCTGTCAGAGATCACAGAAAATGACCAGGTGGGCGTCATCGAGCTGGGCATGAGCGAGCCGGGAGAGATGACGGTCATTGCAAACATCGCCCGGGTGGACATGGCGGTGATCACCAACATCGGGATCACCCACATCGGCCAGCTGGGCTCCCAGGAAAATATCTTAAGGGAAAAGCTTCACATCACCGACGGCATGAAGGACGGAGGGCTTCTGATCTTAAACGGAGACGATCCTCTCCTTAAAGGAGTCGAGGGCTGGGAGGGCTTAAGGACCGTATACTACGGCACCGGGGAGAACTGTGATTTCCGGGCTGTGGACATCTGCTTTGAGGACGGCTTTCCCTCCTTTACGGCAGTCCATGGAGCCGACCGCCAGAGGGTGCGCTTAAACGTCATGGGGCAGCATAATGTCATGAACGCCATGGCGGCCATGGCCGTCTGTGCGGAATGCGGCATGACCATGGAGGAGGCGGCCAGGGGCTCCTTACGGGCCAGGGCTTCAAAAACCGCCAGCAGGTCCATGAGACCGGACGGTTTTACGATTCTGGACGATTCCTACAACGCCTGCCCGGAATCCATGAAGGCGGCCTTCCAGGTCTTTAAGGAGCTTCACCGGAAAGGCGCCATGTGGCGGTCCCTGGCAGAGATGCGGGAGCTGGGCCGCGAAACAGAAAGCGCCCACAGACAGGTGGGGATCTTTGCGGCAGAGGCCGGGATCCATCTGCTGGTGACCCTGGGTGCAGAATGCAGGGCGCTGACAGAGGAATTTAAAAAGCGCTCCGGCGCACCTGTGGCAGAGTTTACGGATAAAGACCAGATGACCGCCTATCTGGATCGGGCCCTGCAGGACAGGGGACTGCGTCCTCTTTAAGGGGAGCCAATTCCATGGCGCTTTTAAGGTGGCGGCCAGATATATGGAAAACAGGCCGGAGTAAAGACCGGAAGACAGAAAGAAAGAGAGGCGGAGGATCTGGAAACAAAGGACAGGACGGCAGGACCGGGAGAGAAGGAGACGGCTCCGGTCTATGCGGATGTGATCATCGACCTTTCGGTCACCAACGTGGACCGGGTGTTCCAGTACCGGATCCCGCCGGAGCTTCTTGGCAGGGTCCGGGTGGGCGTCCGGGTGCTGGCTCCCTTTGGGCGGGGAGATACCCTGCGGAAGGGCTATGTGGTCTCCTTAAGCCATACGCCCTCCTTTGCCCAGGAAAAAGCTCAAAGCCACTGAGGGAGGTGGATCCCAGGGCAAGTTTCCGTCCAGGAGCAGATGATCTGTCTGGCCTGGTGGATGAAGGAACAGTACAGGGCCACCATGAACCAGGCCTTAAAGACGGTGATGCCGGTGAAATCCGCTGTGGCCCCAAAGAGGAAAAAGACCATTGTGGCCCTGCGGTCCCGGAGGAGCTTTCCGGGCTTTTAAAGGGAAGCGGAAAAAAAAAAGAAATATAAGGCCAGGATCCGGCTTTATAAGGCGCTGCTGGAAAACGGGGAGCTGCCGTACCGGCTGACGGCCCAGAAGCTTGGGGTCACAGCGGCCTCCTTAAGGCCCCTGGAGGAAAAGGGGATCTTAAAGATCGGACCGAGGAAAAAAGCCGGGACCCGGTGAAGGGATATGCTCCGGCTGCGGCTCCCTGTGGTCCTCAATGAGGATCAGAAAAGGGCTGCGGCTGCGGTGAAGGCCTCCATGGATGCGGGGGAGGCCAGGACGTGGCTCCTTTACGGGATCACAGGCAGCGGAAAGACAGAGGTGTACATGGAGCTGATCTCCCATGTGCTGGATCGGGGGGCCGCCAGGTCATCGTTCTGATCGGAGATCTCTCTGACGTATCAGACGGTCGTGCGGTTCTACCGCCGGTTCGGGAACCGGGTCTCCATCATCAATTCCAGGCTTTCGGCGGGAGAGCGGTACGACCAGCTGGCCCGGGCCGCCAGGGGAGATATCGACATTATGATCGGCCCCCGGTCGGCTCTTTTTACGCCTTTTGAGAGGCTTGGGCTCATCATCATTGACGAGGAGCACGAGGGGGCTTACCAGAGCGAGCTGTCTCCCCGGTATCATGCCAGGGAGGTGGCGGCCATGCGGGCCTCCATGAACCAGGCCACCCTGGTCTTAGGCTCCGCAACTCCGTCTGTGGAGAGCTTTTATAAGGCAGAGCAGGGAGAATACGGCCTGCTGACCCTGGGCCGCCGGGCAAAAGGACAGCCGCCTGGCCCGGGTCCATGTGGTGGACTTAAGGGAGAGCTGGCAGGAGGGAAACCGGTCCATGTTCAGCCGGAAGCTTAAGGAGCTGATGGAGGAGCGGCTTCTGCGGGAAGGAAACAGATCATGCTGTTCATGAACCGCCGGGGCTATGCAGGCTTCGTTTCCTGCCGTTCCTGTGGGGAGGCCATGAAGTGCCCCCACTGTGATGTGAGCCTGACGTACCACCGGGGACGGGATCCTGCGGTGCCATTACTGCGGCCATGAGGTGCGTATGCCAAGGGTCTGCCCTGGTCTGCGGCTCTCCTATATCGCCCCCTTCGGCTCCGGGACCCAGAAGCTGGAGGAGATCACAAAGCGGACCTTTCCACAGGCCAGGGTCCTTCGGATGGACGCAGACACCACGGCGAAAAAAGGAGCCCACGAGGAGATCCTGGAGGCGTTTATGGAAGGGGAGGCCGATATCCTCATCAGGGACCCAGATGATCGTCAAGGGCCATGATTTCCCCAGGGTGACGCTGGTGGGGAGTCATGGCGGCCGATCTTTCTCTTTATGCACCGGATTTCCGGAGCTCTGAGCGGACCTTTCAGCTTTTGACCCAGGCATCTGGCCGGGCCGGACGGGGAGCTCCCGGGAGACGTGGTGATCCAGACGTATGCGCCGGACCATTTGCCATTACGGCGGCGGCAGAACAGGACTACGGCCAGTTTACCGCCAGGAATTCCTGTACCGGAAAATGATGGGGTATCCGCCGGCAGCGGGCCTCCTCTCCATCCAGCTGAGCTCCAGGAAGGAAGAGGCAGCGGCCGCCGCCATGGAGGATCTCCAGAAATGGATCCGGCAGGGAATTTTGCTTTGAGGAGATCTCCGTCATTGGCCCAGTCAACGGTTCCCGTATAAAGTTAATGATATATACAGAAAAAATTTTATATATAAAGAGCAAAAGTTATGATATACTATTAAAGTCAGAAAGTCTGCCCAGAAGCGGGAAGGAAAACGAACGGTATAAAAATGTGAACTTCCAGGCGGCGGTGCAGTAGGGAGGAAAGGAAAAAGGACATGGCAATCAGACAGATCAGAGTCATTGGAGACGAAATCTTAACAAAGGCGTGCAAGCCTGTAAAGGAAATGAACGAAAGAACAGAAGAGCTTATCGAGGATATGTTCGAGACCATGTATAGAGAACAACGGCTGCGGTCTTGCAGCCCCCCAGGTAGGGATCCGCAAGCGTATCGTGGTCATTGATGTGGACGATGGAAACCAGTACGTGATGATCAATCCGGAGATCCTGGAGACCAGCGGAAGCCAGACCGGGGCCGAGGGGTGCTTTTAAGCGTACCCGGAAAAGAACGGCCAGGTGACCCGGGCGGAGCATGTGAAGGCAAAGGCCCTCAATGAGAATATGGAGGAATATACCATCGAGGCTGACGGCCTTCTGGCCCGCTGCATCCTCCACGAGTGCGACCACCTGGACGGGATCCTTTACGTGGAACAGGTGGAAGGCGAGCTCCACGACAACGATGAAGAGGGTGAAGAATAATGCGTATCGTATTTATGGGAACTCCGGATTTTTCCGTGCCGACTTTGGAATCTCTGGTAAAGGGAGGCCATGAGGTCCTGGCAGTGGTGACTCAGCCGGATAAGCCCAAAGGAAGAGGGAAAGTCAGTGCTCATGACCCCGGTGAAGGAGCAGGCCCTGGAGTACGGGATCCCGGTGTACCAGCCGTTAAAGGTGCGGGAGCCGGAATTTATGGAGGTTTTAAAGGGACTGGATGCAGAGGTCTTTGTGGTGGTGGCCTTCGGCCAGATCCTTCCTAAGGAGATCCTGGAAATGCCCCGGTACGGCTGTGTCAACGTCCATGCCTCCCTGCTTCCCAGATACCGGGGGGAGCCGCGCCCATCCAGTGGGCGGTCATTGACGGAGAGGCGGTCAGCGGAGTCACCACCATGCTCATGGACGAGGGGCTGGATACGGGAGATATGCTGGAAAAGGCGGAGATCCCCCTGGATAAAGAGGAGACCGGCGGCAGTCTGTTTGAAAAGTTAAGCCTTCTGGGCGGAGAGCTGATCCTTTCCACTCTGGAAAAGCTCCAGAACGGGACAGCCCTACGCGAAAATGTTAAAGAAATCCATGGGACAGATCGACTGGTCCATGGAGGCAGAAAAGATCGAGCGTCTGATCCGGGGTTAAACCCGTGGCCCAGCGCTTATACATCCTTAAATGGAAAAACCGTAAAGATCTGGGCGGCGGAGGTGGTCCCGGGAAACGGGACCGGAGTTCCCGGACGGGCTGCGGTTTCCAGGGACAGCCTTCTGGTGGAGACGGGAAAGGATCTTCTTTCCATCAAGGAGGTCCAGCTGGAGGGGGAAAAAGCGGCTGGATACAGCCGCTTTCTTAAGAGCCTTCCAGGTGGAGGACGGTACGGTCCTGGGAGCATAAGACGAGAGGAGATATGCATATGTTAGGCGGTTATGGAATGTATGGATACGGGTACGGCTACCGGCTGGATCCCACGATCTTCCTGGTGCTCATCGGGGTCCTGTTATCCCTCTGGGCCCAGAACCGGGTCAACTCCACTTTTGCGAGATATTCCAGGGTCGAGCTTTTCCGGCATGACCGGAGCGGAAGCAGCCAGGCGGCTTTTAAATGTCCAGGGGATCTATGATGTGACGGTGCAGCCGGTGTCCGGAAAAAACTGACGGACCATTATGATCCCAGGACGAAGGTGGTAAAGCTTTCGGATTCTGTATACAATGCCACGTCTGTGGCGGCCATCGGCGTAGCCGCCCATGAGTGCGGCCATGCCATGCAGCACAACGGGGGCTACGGGCCGCTGCGGTTCCGCAGCGCCCTGGTTCCCGTGGCAAACTTCGGCTCCCAGCTTTCCTGGCCCATGATCCTTCTGGGGATCTTATTCGGAGGCCTGGGTTCCCCGCTGGTCCAGGTGGGGATCCTGGATGTTCAGCCTGGCAGTGCTGTTCCAGCTGGTGACCCTGCCGGTGGAGTTCAACGCCTCCAGCCGGGCCGTGCGTCTTTTGGACTCCCAGGGGATCTTGTCCGGGGAGGAAGTGGACGGCACCAGAAAGGTTTTAAAAGCGGCGGCCCTTACGTACGTGGCGGCGGCGGCCGGTTCTATTTTACAGCTTCTGCGTCTCCTGATCCTGTTTGGAGGAAGAGACCGTGACAATGACTAAGACAGATCCCAGGGAGATCACCCTGGATATCCTTCTGGAGGTCCTGGAGGAGGGAAGACTGGGCCACCTGGTGCTGAATCAGGCGCTCCTCAAGTATCAGTATCTGGAAAAAGCAGGACCGCTCCTTTATCACAAAGCTGACGGAGGGACGCTGGAGCGTCTGATCCTCCTGGACGCGGCCCTGGACCGCTTTTCTAAGACAAAAACAGAAAAAATGAAACCGGTGATCCGCACCATTCTCCGGATGTCAGCCTACCAGATCCTTTTTATGGACCGGGTGCCCGATGCCGCCGTCTGCAATGAGGCGGTGAAGCTGGCCAAAAAGAGAAAATTCCAGGGGCTTTCCGGCTTTTGTCAACGGAGTCCTGCGGACTCTTTCAAGGGAAAAGGGAAAGCTGGAATTTACGGATCCGTCGGTGCGCTTTTCCATTCCCGGATGGATGCTTTCCATGTGGGAGGCTGATTATGGAAAAGAAAAGGCGGAGCAGATCGCAGCCTCCTTCCTTAAGGAGCGGCCGCTGACCGTCCGCTTCAACACCAGCCGGGCTTCGGTGGAGGAGATCCTTAAAAGTCTGGAGAGCCAGGGGATCGCTGCAGAGCCCACGGGCTTTCTGGATACAGTGTACTCCATTTCCGGCTACGACTACCTGGAGGCAGTGGAGGCCTTTTATGAGGGCCTTATAACGGTCCAGGATCCCAGCTCCGCCCTGGCGGCCCACCTGGCCGGAATAAAGGCCGGGGACACGGTCCTGGACATCTGCAGCGCTCCCGGAGGGAAGACCCTCCATGCGGCGGATCTTTTAAAGGGGACCGGACGGGTGGAAGCCCGGGATCTGACGGAATATAAGATCTCCCTGGTGGAGCAGAACCTGTTCCGGTGCGGCTTTGCCAATGTGGAGACGAGGGTTTGGGATGCCCGTATCTTCGATCCGGAAATGGAAGAGAAGGTCGATGTGGTCCTGGCAGACCTGCCCTGTTCCGGTCTTGGGATCATAGGAAAAAAGCCGGATATCAAGCTGCGTCTGAAAAAGGAGGATCTGGGGGAGCTGGCATCTCTCCAGCGGGAGATCCTTTCGGCGGCCAGCCGGTATGTAAAGCCCGGCGGTACTCTTTTACAGCACCTGCACGGTGAACCGGGCGGAAAATGAAAAAAAAACGCCGCCTGGATCCTGGAAAATCTTCCGTTCCATAAAAAGGAGATCGCTGGAAGGCTGCCGGGATCCCTGCAGGCAGACTGCCGGGAAAAACCAGATCCAGCTCCTTCCGGAGATCCATGGCTGCGATGGTTTTTTCCTGGCGGCATTTGAAAAAAAATAGGGAGTAGGTATGGAAAAAAAGATCTGAAATCCATGGATTTAAACGAGGTCACAGCCTTTGTGACAGAACTGGGGAGAAGCCCTTCCGGGCAAAAGCAGCTCTACGAGTGGATGCACAAAAAGCTGGCCCCCGTCCCTGGAGGATATGACAAATCTGCCGAAGGCCCTTTCGGGAGCGTCTTCTGGAGCATGGAACGTATACGTCCCTGGAGACGGTCCAGATGCTGGAATCCGGGATCGACGGAACCAGGAAATACCTGTTCGGCCTGGGGAGACGGCAACATCATCGAAAAAAGCGTTCTGATGAAATATAAACACGGCAATTCCGTATGTATTTCCTCCCAGGTCGGCTGCCGTATGGGCTGCCGGTTCTGCGCCTCCACTCTGGACGGGCTCGACCAGGAACCTGACGGCGGGAGAGATGCTGGACCAGATCTACGGATCCAGGCCTCCACAGGGGAACGGGTGTCCAATGTGGTGGTCATGGGCAGCGGAGAGCCCTTTGACAACTATGACAGCCTGGTGAAGTTCATCCGGCTTCTAAGCGATGAGAACGGACTGAACATCAGCCAGAGGAATATCACCGTATCAACCTGCGGCATCGTTCCGGGGATCCGAAATTTGCGGAGGAGGGCTTTTCTGTGACCCTGGCTCTTTCCCTCCACGCCCCCAACGACCAGGTGAGGAAGACCCTGATGCCCATTGCCAATAAATATTCTCTTTCTGAGATCCTTCCGGCATGTAAGGAGTATTATGAAAAGACCGGAAGGCGGCTGACCTTTGAGTACAGCCTGGTCCAGGGAGTCAATGACAATTTGGACGAGGCCCGGAAGCTTTCGTCCCTCATTAAGGACATGCACGGCCATGTGAACCTGATCCCTGTGAATCCCATCAAGGGCGGGATTACCGCCAGACGGGCCGGGGGAGGCCATCGACGCCTTCCCAAACATATCTGGAAAAAAGGGGATCAATGTGACGGTCCGCCGGGAGATGGGCCGCGACATCGGCGGCGCCTGCGGGCAGCTGAGAAAAAGTTATCTGAAAAAAGGAAGAGGGAGGGAGAGCGATGAATTCCTATGGCCAGACAGACACCGGCCGGGTGCGGAAGTCGAATCAGGATTCGATCTTTCTGTCCGAAACTGCCGGTGGGACCGCTTTCCAACCTTTTTTATGGTCGCCGACGGCATGGGCGGGCATAAGGCCGGGGATTTTGCGTCCCGGTTCGTGGTGGATACCATGGTCCGCTGTATGGGACTGTACAAAAAGCGATAGCCCGGTGACGGCCCTCAGAAAGGCCATCGAAAAAGACCAATGAGCTTTTTATTCCTGGAGGCCCAGAGGATCCGGACCGGGAGGGCATGGGCTCTACCCTGGTGGCCGCTACCGTGGACCAGGATACCATGTACGTGGCCAATGTGGGGAGACAGCCGCCTGTATCTTTTTTCGGGGACGGCTTGGTGCCAGATCACCAGGGACCACTCCCTGGTGGAGGAAAATGGTGTCCCTGGGGAAGCTGGAGCGGAACAGCGAGTCTTACAGGTCCCAGAAAAACATCATCACCAGGGGCTGTGGGGGATCCGGCCTGCGGTGACCGCAGATTTTTGAGGTTTCCTTAAAGAAGGATGACTGCGTGCTCCTCTGCTCCGACAGGCTTTCCAATATGGCGGAGGAATCCTGATCGGCAGCATCCTGGCTGCTCCGGCCGCTTTAAAAGAAAAGACAAGCCGGCTGGTCAGGCGGCCAATGAAAATGGAGGGAAGGACAACATCGCGGTCATCCTCATAGAACCTCGGAGGTAAGCGAGGTGGGCGTATGATATTGAAGGCAGGAACCATGCTCCAGGACCGGTACGAGATCCTGGAAAAAGATCGGCACCGGCGGAATGTCGGACGTATATAAAGCCAAATGCCATAAGCTGAACCGTCTGGTGGCCATTAAGGTCTTAAAGGCGGAATTTACAGACGATGCCAATTTTGTCAGCAAGTTTAAGATGGAGGCCCAGTCGGCGGCGCGCCTGTCCCATCCCAACATCGTGAGCATTTACGACGTTGTGGACGAGGGGAGATATCCATTATATTGTCATGGAGCTGGTGGAAGGCATTACCTTAAAAAGCTATATCACAAAAAGGGACGTTTGGATGTGAAGGAGGCCATCGGCATTGCCATCCAGGTGGCCCAGGGCATTGAGGCTGCCCACGAGCAGCACATCATCCACCGGGATATCAAGCCCCAGAACATGATTATATCCAGGGACGGCAAGGTGAAGGTGGCTGACTTCGGCATTGCCAGGGCCGTGTCCTCCCAGACCATGAACTCCACAGTTGTGGGCTCCGTCCATTATACCTCGCCGGAGCAGGCCAGAGGCGGCTACAGCGATGAACGGAGCGATCTGTATTCCCTGGGGATCACCATGTTTGAAATGGTCACAGGCCGGGTCCCCTTCGGCGGAGACAATACGGTGACCGTGGCCCTGGCCCATCTGGAGGAGCCGATCCTCTTCCAAGCCTTATGAACCCAGGCGTGACTCCCAGCTTTGAGAGGATCATCTTAAAATGTACAGAGAAAAAGCCCGAGGACCGGTATAAGAATGCGGCTGAAGTGATCAGCGATCTGCGGCGGGCCCTTCTGAACGCAGATGATCCCCAGGTGGGCGCCGAGATCCTCAAAGAGGATCCGCTGTCGGAGACCAGGCCCATCAGCCGGAAGGAGCTGGATCTCATAAAGACCAGGAGCGACGGGCAGCAGGGAACAGAAAAAAGCCCAGGAATCCCGGGGAGTGGAGAGAGACCGGACCGGACCATGAAGAAAATCAGGCCAGGAAGATCCCGGAGGGCCGTGGCGGCAGGCAGAAAGCCCCATCCCGCCAGCAGGACGAGGACAGCGAGACCACCCCGCTGGAAAAAGGTCCTGACCGGCCTGGGAGTGGTGGCCGCCCTTTTGGTGGTGGTTGTGGGCAGCGTATTCTTTTCCCTGGCTGGGCGGCCTGTTCACCAGCCCATCAGACAAAGGGGACCACAGAGACCCAGGCCTCCCGTGAGACGGAGACGGACGGAGAGCGGGAAACCGAATCTGAAGAGGAAAAGGAGACCACCCTGTCCCAGAAGGAGGTAAAGATGCCGAAGCTGGTGGGAGATACACAGGAGGAGGCAGAGGCCAAGCTGGACGCCCTGGATCTTTACTATGCAGGTGGTCATGAAGAACTCCGATACGGTGGAGAAAGGCGTGGTCATGGAACAGGCTGACGCGCCGGATTCGGTGGTATCCCGGTACTCCAAGGTGGTGGTCACCATCAGCAGCGGATCCGATAAGATCCTGCTGTCGGAGTTAGGGATCGCGGATATGACCCTGGAAACGGCGGTGCGCCCTTCTGGAAGCCAAGGGGCTTAAAGGCCGTGGTGGTGGAAGAGACCAGCGAGGATGTGGAGGCGGGAAAGATCGTCCGCATGGAGCCGGAGGACAAGGCGGCTCTGGGCGATTCGGTGACGCTTTACGTGAGCACAGGGCCGGAGGTGGAGGTAACGCCGGTGCCGGATCTTTTATGGAAAAAGACCGAAAACGAGGCGGCAGCCTTACTGACCGAGGCCGGGCTCCTCACGGGTGAGATCTCCAGGGCCCATGACGCGTCTGTGCCTGCGGGCCAGGTGATCAGCCAGGGCATCGAAAAGGACACGGATGCGGAGCTGGGAACTGCCGTGGATCTGGTGGTGAGCCTGGGGCCGGAGCCGCCAAAAGACCCAGTTCCTGGCCTCCCCCAGGTAACGTATCCCCTATGATCTCCTTTGGACCTGGAGCGGAATCATCGGAGGTACAGATCCTGATCCGGTTAAAGCAGACCGTCAACGGAAAGGTGACGTACACAAAGCTGGCAGAGCCCAAGGCATATTCCGCCAGCACCATGCTGGATATCCGCCTGGACCATATCCGGGGGAGCAGACGGCGTATCCACTGGGGAAGTGGAGATCGTGGACCCGACCAACAACGTTGTCCTCACTTCCTACAACGTAAACTTTGTGGAGACAGAGGTGTAAGAGAGGTTCATGAGAGGAAAGATCATATAAAGGGATCGCCGGGTTTTACTACGTCCATGATGGGATCTCCCAGGTGTACGAATGTAAAGCCAAGGGCGTATTCCGCAGCAGAAAAGATAAAGCCCCTGGTGGGGATGATGTGGAATTTACAGTTCTGGATGAAAAGGAACAGACCGGAAACATCACAGACATCCTGGAACGGAAAAAACGAGCTGATCCGCCCGGCGGTGGCAAACATCGACCAGGCCATGATCGTTTTTTGCGGTGACGGATCCGGCCAAATTTAAATCTCCTGGACCGGTTCCTGGTGACCATGGAAATGCAGGAGTGCCTGCGGTCATCTGCTTTAATAAGATGGACCTGGGAACTGGTGAAAGGGAGCAGGAGCTCGTAGATCTATGAGGCCGCCGGTTACTCAGTCTATTTCACCAGCGCCAACGATAAAGAGAGCGTGAGCATGGTCCGGGAGCTCCTTAAGGGGAAAGACCAAGCCCTGGCGGGACCGTCGGGAGTGGGGAAATCCTCCCGACTAACCAGATCCAGCCGGAGGCTGCCATGGAGACCGGGGCCATCAGCGAAAAGATCCGCCGGGGCCGTCATACCACCAGGCATTCAGAGCTGTTTTTGTGGAGCCGGAAACCTTCGTCATGGATACCCTGGTTTCAGCTCCATTTATGTGGAGTCCCCGAAGCCAGAGGAGCTTTCGGGATATTTTCCTGAATTTGAGGATTTTGTGCCGGACTGCCGGTTCCTGGGCTGCGTCCATGTGGGCGAACGGGAATGCGGCGTCAAGGAGGCCGTAAAGGAAGGAAAGCTGGCCGTCTCCCGGTATGAAAATTACCGGCTGATCTATGAAGAACTAAAGAATAAAAAGGAGATATTGATATGTATATCTTAGCGCCATCCATACTGGCAGCCGATTTTTCTTCAGGCTGGGAGAGGAAGTAAGGACCGTAGCTGATGCGGGAGCGGAGTATATCCATCTGGATGTGATGGATGGCGCCTTTGTGCCGAGCATTTCTTTTGGCATGCCGGTGATCCAGAAGCTGCGGCCAGTGACAGACAAGGTGTTCGATGTTCATATGATGGTGGAGGAGCCGGGCCGGTACGTGGCTGATATAAAAAGGCCGGAGCCGATCTGATCTGCGTCCACCAGGAGGCCTGCCGCCATCTGGACCGGACTCTGAACCAGATCCGGGAGTGCGGCTGCAAGGCGGCTGTGGCTCTGAACCCGGCGACACCGGTGGAGACCCTCTCCTGCGTTTTTAAAGGAAGCCGATATGTTCCTTATCATGTCGGTGAACCCGGGCTTCGGGGGCCAGAAGTTCATCCCCTATACCCTGGAAAAAATAAGGAAGCTCCGGTCCATGCTCAACGAAGCCGGGCTTTCCACGGATATCCAGGTGGATGGAGGGATCTCCGCCGCCAACGTGCGGGACGTTCTGGATGCGGGAGCCAACGTGATCGTGGCCGGTTCTGCTGTGTTTAAAAACGATGCGGCGGCCAATACCCGGGAATTTCTGGAGATCTTTCCCGGTACCAGGAACGGTGAAGCAGATGAAGCGCTGTCTTATGGTCACCGGCGGCCCCCTGGACCTGTCCTTTGGAAGACGGTTCCTTTTGGGGCGCACCTATGATCTTGTGATCGCCGTGGACGCGGGCCTGGCTGCCTGCGAGGCCCTGGGCCTTTGTCCGGATCTTCTGGTGGGGGGGATTTTGATACCCTGGGAAGGGAGCACCTCCTGGAATACCAGGAACGCTCTGGTGTAAGGGCAGACGTCCATCAGCCGGAAAAGGATGAGACGGATACGGGAGCTGGCCTTCCGGGACGCCCTGGAGGCCGGCTGTGTCCTTTGTGGATATGCTGGGAGCCACGGGAGGCCGCCTGGATCATGAGCTGTCCAACATCCAGCTCCTGGCCCAGGGGAGGAAAAAAAGGGCCTCCTGGGTGACCATTTACGACGCCTTTAATAAGATCTTCCTGGCGGATGCAGAGCTGGATCTCCAGGTGGTATTTGAAAGGGAGGATCTTTTTACGGAAGGTATGTCTCTTTCCTTCCGGTGACGGAGACCGTAAAGGGGATCACACTTACGGGGTTTAAATATCCCCTTAAAGGAAAAAGGATATCTCCATCCTGGAAAATCCAAGTCTCTGTATCAGTAACGAGGTACTGGAGGAAAAGGCGGTGCTGACCTTCCGGTCCGGACTCCTTTTATGCGTGGAGTCCAGGGACAGGGAGACTGGACTGGTTTAAAAACCCCAAACTGGATATTCAGAGCGATCCACTTCGGGAGTATCATGGGGAAAAAAGAAGGAAAACGCAATCATGGAAACATTTACACACAAACAGAAAAAGATCGCAGTGATCAATGATCTGTCCGGATATGGCCGCTGTTCTCTTACAGTGGCTCTTCCCATTTTATCGGCCATGGGCCATCAGGCCTGTCCTGTGCCCACGGCCATCCTGTCCAGCCACACAGAATTTCCCGTGTATTTTTTGACGATTATACGGAAAAAATGCAGGACTATGCAGATAAATGGGTGCAGCTGGGCCTGTCCTTTGACGGTATCGCCACAGGGTTTTTAGGCTCTGAAAAGCAGATCGCCATGGTCATCGACATGGTGGAGCGCTTAAGCGGAGATGATACGCTGGTGCTGGTGGATCCGGTCATGGGGACCATGGCCGTCTTTATGCCACCTATACGGAGGAAATGTGCGAGGAAATGAAGCTCCTGGTGAGCCGGGCGGATGTGGCGACCCCCAATGTGACGGAGGCCTGTATCCTTACGGGAACACCCTATAAGGACAAGGGCTGGACCAGAAAGGAGCTCCTTAACATGGCCATGATGCTGCGGCTCATGGGAGCCAGATCCGTGGTCATCACCGGAGTCCGGGAGGGAAATTTTTATACCAACGTGGTCCTGACCGGGGCATGGACGCGCCCTCCTTTGTGAAGGTGAAATGCGCCGGCGGCCAGAGACCGGGAACCGGAGACGTGTTCGCGTCGGTAGCAGCCGGGGCGCTGTTAAGGGGGCCTCCTTAAAGGAAGCGGTGGAGCAGGCGGCCAGGTTTGTAAAGGACTGCATCCATATTTCAGACGAGCTGGATATCCCCCATGCCAACGGAGTCTGCTTTGAGGAAATTTGGGAAACTGGTGAAAAATAGAATGCCCCTTCCTTTTCACAGTAATTTGTGGTATATTTGGACATAAGCGTAAAATTGCGTCCATGTTCGGATGCGGGAGATAAATCAGCAGAAGGAGACAGTCAGTATGTTAGATTTGAGATTCGTCAGAGAAAACCCGGAGATCGTTAAACAGAATATCCGGAATAAATTCCAGGATTCCAAGCTGCCACTGGTGGACGAAGTGATCGCCCTGGACGAAGAAAACAGAAAAGTAAAGAAAGAGGCCGATGACCTGAGAGCCAGCAGAAACAAGATCTCCAAGCAGATCGGAGCTCTGATGGGCCAGGGAAAGAAGGAAGAGGCCGAGGAAGTGAAGAAGCAGGTGACAGAAGCCTCTGATCATCTGGCAGAGCTGGAGGAGAAAGGAGAAGGATCTGGACGAGAAGATCAAAAGATCATGATGAGGATCCCCAATATCATCGATGCCAGCGTGCCGATCGGAAAAGACGACAGCGAAAATGTGGAGGTGCAGCGCTACGGGGAGCCGGTGGTGCCGGATTTTGAGATTCCTTATCACACAGAGATCATGGAGAAATTTAACGGCATTGATCTGGATTCCGCCAGAAGAGTGGCTGGCAAACGGCTTCTACTATTTGATGGGGAGACATCGCAAGGCTTCACCCGCAGTGATCTCCTATGCCAGGGACTTTATGATCGGCCGGGGCTTCACCTACTGTGTACCGCCGTTTATGATCCGGAGCAATGTAGTTACCGGCGTTATGAGCTTTGCAGAAATGGATGCCATGATGTATAAAATCGAAGGTGAGGATTTATATCTCATCGGTACCAGCGAGCACTCCATGATCGGAAAATTCATCGACACCATCATTCCCGAAGGAGATGAGCCCAAGACCCTCACCAGCTATTCTCCCTGCTTCCGTAAAGAAAAGGGAGCCCATGGCATCGAGGAGAGGGCGTTTACCGGATCCATCAGTTTGAAAAGCAGGAAATGATCGTGGTATGCCATCCCGATGAGTCGAAGAAATGGTTCGATGTTCTGTGGCAGAATACCGTGGACCTGTTCCGTTCCCCTGGATATTCCGGTCAGAACTTTAGAGTGCTGCTCCGGTGATCTCGCTGATTTAAAGGTGAAGTCCGTGGACGTGGAGGCATGGTCCCGAGGCAGAAGAAGTATTTTGAGGTGGGAAGCTGCTCCAACTTAGGAGACGCCCAGGCCAGAAGACTGCGGATCCGTGTTAACGGAGCAGACGGAAAGAAATACTTTGCCCATACCCTCAACAACACTGTGGTGGCTCCGCCGAGAAATGCTCATCGCGTTCCTGGAGAATAACCTGCAGGCCGACGGCTCTGTAAGGATTCCGGAAGCCCTTCAGCCGTATATGGGCGGAATGAAAGTAATTAAATAAGGAAGTAAACAGGGGCTGTTGCAAAAGAGTGGTTTCTGGGCTTTCCTTTTGCAGCGGCCCCTTTCAGAATAGATCTAAGAAAGGGGTGTTCCATATGCCGGCAGCATTTGCCCATGATCTGTTTGGACGTCTGGTTTACAGGAAGCTGGATCCGGGGATCCGGAGGGGCGGTCCGGAGGGAAAAAGGACTGCTTTTATCTGGGGCTTTGGGCCGGACATCCTGTTCTTTACCGTTCATTAAATGATAACCGGATCGTCCATAAGGGCTTCTGGCCCACGAGGAGCCGGCCCGGGTGCTGTTTTCCATGGCATAAAGGCCCGGGAAAAGGAGAAGGATCCGGAAAAAAAGGCAGCCATCGAGGCGTACCTGCTGGGCTGTGCCTGTCATTTCGCCCTGGATCTCAGCCTTCATGAATATGTAAACCAGACGGATGACAGCACCATTTTCACTCACGGAGAGATCGAGAGACAGAGCTGGACCGGGAGGCTCCTGGTCAAGAAGGATGACGCCCCTGCCCCTCCATGTGAAAAACACCTCCATGACCAGGCTGGCCGCCTCCCGGTCCTTTCGGAAAGCCGGGAGACCGTGGGGAGTGCATCATGAGCTTCAAGGCGGCCATGCGGATCTTTGTTAATTCCGGAGAGCTTGTCAAGACGTTCATATGCCTGGGACTGCAGGCTGCGGGCCATTACGACCAGGTCCACGGCATGCTGATGCGGAGACAGCCGGTCCGGGGTCTAAAGACCGTGGCCGATTACCTGGAGCTGGAATTTTATAAAACAGTCCCTTTGAGTACGGATGGTGACGGAGCTTTACCGGGCCCTGGAGGAGGGAACGGAGCTTCCCAGGAATATAAGGGAAACTTTGAGGGAACCGTCTTCGGCAAAAAGGACCGGTGCGCTGGTGAAATACGCAGTGATCCTGGGAGACGGGATGGCAGACCTGCCGGAAGCCTGTCCCGAGGGAGAACGCCTCTGAGCTGGCCCGCACCCCGGTCCTTGACCGGCTCTGCGGCGGCGGAGAGACGGGCCTTGAGGACCGTGCCGGAGGGGATGGCTCCCGGAAGCGATACGGCAAACCTCTCGATCCTGGGATACGAAGGAAAACGGTATTACCGTGGCCGGGCGTCCCTGGAGGCCCTGGCCCTGGGGATCTGCCTGGGAGTTCATGACCTGGCATTCCGCTGCGATCTGACGGGTCTTTCGGGAGACGGCCCGGCATTTGAAGAAATGCAGATGGGAGGTCCGGGGCCCTGGCGGAAAAGAAGAAGAGGCTTACATATCCGTAAAGGAGGCCATGGGAAAAGAGTCTGCCCTGTCTCTGGTCCTGAAGAAACGGGAAGTGCCTCTTTTGTGGAAGGACGGGCTCTTAAAGTCCCCTGGCCTCATGAATGATGCCGCAGGCGGCTGTGGGCTTGTTCCGCCCACGAGATGATGGGAAAACGGATCGGGGATTTTCTGCCGGAGCAGAGAGCGCTAAGGAAGTTTTCCGAGGACAGTTATCTGGCGTTAAAGGCGAGGTTTCCCCGGGAGCGCGCCTGCTTCTGGCTCTGGGGAGCCGGGACCGCCCTGTGAGCTGCCGGATTTTTCTGAAAAGACCGGACTTTCCGGAGCAGCGGTCACTGCCACGGGCGTCATCAAAGGACTGGCCCTGGCCGCAGGACTTAAGCTCCTTTCCGTGCCCGGGGCCGATGGAAGCCTGATACGGATTATGGAGGAAAGGGCCCGGGCGGCCTTAAAGGCGCTTCTGGAGGCGGAATGGATTTCTGCTATGTGCATCTGAGGCCCCGGACGCGGCCGGGCATAAGGGAGCTTTGAGGAAAAAGATCCGGGCTATTGAAAATCTGGACCGGCTGGTGGCCGGGCCCATATACAGGGGCCTAAGGGAAAGCGGAGAGGAGTTCCGATCCTGGTACTGCCGGATCACGCGACCCCGGCAGCGCTTAAGATCCACACGGCGGGGCCGGTGCCGTATCTTCTTTACGACAGCCGGAGGAAGGCGGTAAGGTCCCGTCCATATTGTGAAAAGGAAGCTGAAAAACAGGGATCCTGGTTCCGGAGGGCCAACGGCTCCTGGACCGGTTCCTTTTTAAAGGAGTATAAAGACGTTATGGCTGGAAAGATATACGGTGTCGGAGGCCTGGGGATCCGGAGCTTGACCATGTGCTGCAAGGCTCATAAAAAACGCCGGAGTCATCGGGATCCCGGCGGAGCATAAGGAGACATGTAAGGCCTACTAGATCGCCGCCGGGGCGGTGGAGGAGATCCGGGAAAAAAGAAGTGGTCCCGTTTCCATTTCTCATGACCAGGGATCCGGAACGGTTAAAGGAGAGCCATGACCGCCTGGCAGAAAAGGCCGCAGGATACCTGGACCAGGGCCGGATCACGGTATTCCTTACCCTGGGGAGACGGCCGTCTACTCACATACATGTATCTCACAGGCGGCTCACTGCCATGGGCTATGAGGCAGAGATCGTAAGCGGGGTCACCTCCTTCTGTGCGGCGGCAGCCAGGCTGTCTGTGAGCCTGGGGGATGGCAGTACGCCCATCCATATCCTTCCGGGCTCCTTTCCCCCTGGAGGAGGGGCTTTCCCTCCCCGGCACCCGGGTGCTAATGAATCCGGAAAACAGATGGGAGCCGTGAAAAAGGCCCTGGTCTCCGGGGAGGTATGAGGGACACATGGCAGAAAACTGCCGGGATGGAAGGGAACGGCTCATTGGCCGGGCCCAGGATATCAGGAGGACGCCGGGTATTATTCCCTGGTGATCGTGAAGGAGAAAGGAGAGACCGGCCGTTGAATAAGGAAAAAAAAATTGTCCGCCTGGGAACCAGGAAAAGCCCCTCTGGCCATGGCCCAGGCCAGATTAGCGGCGAAGGCCATTGAACGGGCTTTTCCGGAGCTTTTACGGCGGAGCGTCCCCATTGGACCAGAGGCGACCGGATCCTGGACCGGCCTCTGGAATGGATGGCAGGAAAGGGAGCGTTTATCTCAGAATTTGAAGGGCCCTTCTGGAGGGACGCATCGACGGAGCGGTCCACCAGCGCCAAGGACATGCCGGGGAGCTGGCTAAGGGATTGGTCATTGCGGCAGCGCTTCCCAGGGAGGACGCCGGAGACGTGCTGGTGACTGTAAAGGGAGGCCGCTTCCGGACGGGCCGCTTCTGGTGGGGACTGGAAGCCCCCGCCGCCAGGTAGATCCGGGAGATGAGGAACGCCCGCTGCGCCCTTTTACGGGGAAATATCCAGACAAGGCTCAATAAGCTCCGGGAGGAGAGTATGACGCCATCCTTCTGGCAGCGGCGGGATTAAAGCGTATGGGCCTGCTTTCAGCCCGGAGTTTTCGTTTGAACGGCTGCCGGAGAAAGAATTCATCCCAGCCGGAGGCCAGGGGATCATCGCGGTGGAAAGCCGGGAGCATACGGAATTTTCCCATGTGTTTGCGGCCATCAACGATCCAGCTGCCTTCCGGTCCCTGGCGGCAGAGCGGCTGGTATTAAAGCGACTGGGAGCCGGATGCACCGGGGCCGTGGGCGTATACAGCTATTCAGAAAATGGCAGCTTCCACATAAAGCTCATGAAGGGGACGGAGAACGGGATCCTGCGCCGGGAGATCTCCGGAGCGCCTGAGGAATATGAGGCCCTGGCTGCGGCGGTTACGGAGGGACTGGATCATGAATAAGGGGATGGTATTTCTGGTGGGAGCCGGACCAGGCGATCCGGGGGCTTCTGACCCTCCGGGGAAAAGAGCTTCTGAAACAGCGGAGGTCCTGGTCTACGACCGGCTGGCCTCCTGGAGTTTTTGAGCTGGTACCGGCGGGCTGCGAAAAAGATTTATGTGGGCAAAGAATCTGGCCGTCACAGCAGGACCCAGGAGGAGATCAACGGGATCCTGGTGGAGTGGGCGTTAAAGGGAAAGCGGGTGATCCGTTTGAAGGGCGGAGATCCCTTTGTCTTTGGCCGGGGCGGAGAGGAGATCCATAGCCTCTCTGCCCATGGGATCCCCTATGAGGTGGTCCCCCGGCGTGACGTCGGCCATTGCGGCCCTTTCCCACGCCGGGATCCCGGTGACCCACCGTGGGGTAGGCCAGAGCTTCCATGTGATCACAGGCCATACGGCGGTGGGAGCCGGAGACGGGGACAGTTGATCTTACCGGAGGCTTTGACCAGTACGCCCGCCTTCCGGGGACCCTCATTTTCTCATGGGTCTCTCTAACCTGGAGAAAAGATCGTGGAAAATCTTATAAAATACGGAAAGGGATCCCCGGACTCCGGCGGCGGTGGTCACCAACGGGACCCTGCCGGACAGCCGGTGCGTCCGGGCGGCGCTTTCGTCTCTTCCAGAGGGCTGTACGAAGGGCTGGTCTGAAACCGCCGGGGATCATCGTGGTGGGCCCGGTGGCCGCTTTTTCCATGACCTGCAAAAAAGAGCTTCCCCTAAGCGGAGCCCTGGTGGGGATCACCGGGACGGACGGCATGTGGAACAAGCTTTCAGAAAAGCTTGTATCCCAGGGAGCGTCCGGTGGTCCGGGCAGGAATCTCAGGATCGTACCGTTAAATAAGAGGACTGTCCGGGCACCTGGACCGGCTGGATCGGGTCTCCTGATCGTCTTTTACCAGCACCAACGGCGTCCGGATCTTTTTGAGGCCATGAGGGAGGGCCGGATGGATCTCAGGGAATTCCCTGGGCCATGTGAAATTTGCCGTGGTGGGCAGCGGCACCCGGAAAGGCCCTAGGAGCAGGGCTTTTCCCGGACTATATGCCGGAGGAATATACCACAGAGGCCCTGGCCCGGGGCTCTTTAAGCCGGATCCGTCGGAGAATCTGTGCTGATCCCCAGGGCCAGAATGGGCTCCCATCCTAAAGGGAGGCATTGTGCCAGGGGGGGGATCTCTGTCCTGGATGTTCCTGTCTACGACGTGGAGGCGGGCCAGTGGGCAGGGAAGCGCTTTCGGAGCTTTCAGGCTCCATTACCTACCTTTGAAAGCGGTTCCGGCGTCCGTGGCTTTTTGGAGA
>VOFI01001350.1_pt1 | contig 38000 bp, 43 predicted proteins | sample 5384131 | NCBI WGS metagenome assembly VOFI01 (sample SAMN12384728, study PRJNA508395) | human gut metagenome | isolation source: healthy gut H | host: Homo sapiens | reverse complement strand
AACGACAAGATGCACCTGCTGATGGAATACGCCGGCCGCCTGGAGCAGGAGGTAGCGGACCCCTGGTACACCGACGATTTCGATGCCACCTGGCGGGATGTGCTGGCGGGCTGCCAAGGGCTGCTGGATCAGATCATTGCACAAGGAGTGTGAGCGCATGGCGTCAAAGAAGCCTATGAAAGATCATATTCATGCCAAAGGGACAGATATTGCCGTCGTTTCCAGCGGCGATGAGAACGACTACATCTCCCTGACAGATATTGCACGCTATAAGAGCGATGCACCAGATGATGTAATCAAAAACTGGATGCGTAACCGTGACACGATTGAATTTCTTGGGCTGTGGGAACAGCTCAACAACCCAGGAATTTAAACCCGTCGAATTCGACGGGTTTAGGATCCAGGCTGGGTCTAACACGTTTACCATGTCTCCGAAAAAGTGGGTTGACGCGACCAGCGCAATCGGGATCTTTTCTAAAGCTGGGAGATATGGCGGTACATTTGCGCACAGGGATATTGCTTTCGAGTTTGCCTCCTGGATTTCTGCTGAGTTCAAGCTATACATCATCAAGGACTACCAGCGGCTAAAGGCGGATGAAAACAGCCGGCTTGCCCTTGGCTGGAATCTCAACCGGACACTGGCCAAAATCAATTATCGGATCCATACCGATGCGATCAAGGATATGCTGATCCCTCCGGACATCACCCCACAACGTCAGAGCTTTACTTATGCCAGCGAGGCTGATGTCCTGAATGTAGCCCTGTTCGGCATCACCGCAAAAGAATGGAGGCAGGCACACCCTGACAGCCCAGGCAACATCCGCGATGAGGCAAGCCTTCACCAGTTGATTGTTCTGGCAAATCTGGAGAGCATTAATGCAGAGCTGATCCGGCAGGGCGTTCCCCAAAGTGAGCGCTTGCTGCGGCTCAACGCCAGTGCAATACAAATGATGAAATCCCTGGTGGGAGACCACAGGATTGAAATGCTGGAGGGTCAGCCAGATGCAGGATATGGACAAGATCATTGACGAGCTGACTTTAATGCTTTTGTATCTGACTTCTTGGCAGGAATGCCCTACCGAAGGGATTCGGCATAAACCGATCCGAACGGCCGAGAAGCTCCGCCTGACCTGGAAGGGCCACGACCGCAGCGCGCTGAGCCGGTTGGATGCGGCGGGGCTGGTACTTAATGACTGTGGAAAAGCTCCTATACGAATTAGCCAAGACGGGGAGGCGCGTGCGCGAGATTTGCTCCGGCAGTATGGCATTTCCTGTGCGGACGCTTCCACCACCCAGCTGGAGGAACACTGATGAGCAGTAAACGGGTCTGCCCCAATTGTGGCCGGAAGATGAAGCAACAGTTTATCGGTCTGTTCCACTGCAAATGCGGACTCAGTTGGAAAAGAGATATCGGCTTTTTTGAACGAACTCCAAATATGGTGTTTGCATTGGAAAGAATACAGGCAGGCAAAAAGGTAAAACAGGTTCCTGTTATCAGATACAAATAGCCGATTGAGGGAGATACTTGGCAGAATCAAAGGTTGAAAAATTGCCAAGCAAAAAATATTCAGATTGAAGTTGAATGACATCGTAGACAAAACCTGCGTATAACGATAGTTATATGCAGGTTTTGTCTATACTTTGTAAAAGTGTATTAAAACCACAGCATAGAACTGGCTACCATTACATATTGCAAGTGTCAGCAAGCAGATTTAAAGAGATGGTATCTCTCTTAAACCTGCCTTTATTTATGTTTTGGAAAGTGAGGTACCTGTGAAACTTCCGTATGGCTACGTTTTAGCTGGCAAGGAAATCACTGCGCATGAAGAAAAAACAGATGCTGTCCGCGGTATATTTAAATACTATCTTGCTGGAGCCAGCTTAGGAAAGATTGTTAATATGCTCTTTGCAAAAGGACTTTCCTTCTCAACCGGTCATTCCAAATAGACCAAGGCCGCTATGGAAAAGCTTCCCGTTAACAAGAAATCTATTACAATCGTTGGCATGAAAGTATATTGGGATGCTCAATCGAAGAGGATGTAAAATATTATTCCATGTAAAGTTCTCTCCTCCAATATTCCGTACTGCCTTATTTCCACACACCGAAACTTTTTAATATATACCGATCAGATATTCAATGATATAGATTTTAGGTATCTTAAACGATTTCCCAATCTTCATTTAGTGGATTGCGCCATCCTTCAAAAGCTCATACGCCGTCTTCTTACCGATTCCGCTTTGAAATCTAAACAGAAAGAGATGTTCCAAAGGTATAGTGACCTCTGGAACATCTCTTTTTTGGTAGCTTAATTATCTTTAAATTTACGGTACAAGCACGAAAGCCCTCTCCTCCCAGCCGCTGCTTTGACTGTACGTTGTAATATTTTCCAAAGTTCTATTTTTTACTTTTTAGTCTAATTATAGTCATTTATACAATTAAGCATGATTTTTTTCATACCTAATAATTGCTGTTTGACGCTTGACCCTATAACTTCATCTAAACTTAGATGGAGCATTTTTTCTCAATAAGAGTGCTTCAGGAGGGCATCCTTATGTCCAGAATATAAGCAACACCCCGTCTGCCGAACCACAGGAGGGGTGTTGCCCATACTTAATCTATGAACTTATTTTCTCAAAAGACAGGAGCACCTCAATTGCGCAACCACGCCTTCTCCAATACTTCTACAATCATCTGCGTCCCAGGCATACGGGCGTAGCAGCATCGACAGGTACCCCTTTGATCTCGCCCCCCTGGCCCACGATGAAATCCCGATAAGCCGGGTAGTCCTTGACGTAGTAGGCGGTGTGGTGCATCCCGCCTCCCACCTCATCTACGAAGCGCTTATGTTCAATCTCGCCAAAGACGGGCTGGAGCACCTCCAGCTTCAGGCTGTCGGTCCAATCCAGCATGGCGATCCGAATCTGGCAGCCGGGAATTTTCTCCCCCCAGGCCCATACATTCATGGGTGTGAAGTCGTACACCTTCCCTGCGCCGTCGATCCCGAAGATCTGACGGATCTCCTCCAGCGCCCGGTCCATATCGGCCACGACGACACCCACATGGCCCACGGGCGGCAGACGGTCAATACTCATATCATCCACTCCTTGCTGTTAGACGCGGCCTTCCGGGCCGCGCCCTGTTTTTGATGGGGCCTCAGCAGAGCATCAGCCCGCAAAATTCATCCAGGTCCATGTTCTGAAAATACTGCCCGATTTCCCCCGCCGGCACCGTTGCCCGCAGAGCTTCCTCCCGCAGAGGACAGCCGATCAACCGCCGGGCCAGCTGGTCGGGTTCCTTTCGGGAGAAGAAGTCCCCATAGAAGGACAGCGCCTGGATTGCACCCTCCTTCAAATCCAGGCAGACCCGGATCTCGCCGCAGCCCTCTACCCTGCGGCGCTTGTCGATCTGACACCGGGGAACTTCCATAGTTCCACTCCCAGCGGTCGTACACCGCCTGCCGGATACGCTCCACCTGGTTCAGATCCCCCGATCCAGCTCATAGGGGACTAGGTCACATACCTCTCCCAGGCAGGACCACAGCCGCTCCATGAAGGATTCTGTGGGCATCGGCTGATGCATATAGGGCTTGATGTTGGTGACCCGGCTGCGCACCGAGGGCAGACCCTTGGAGGTCAGCTTGTCCCGGCTGGGAGCCAGCGCTGAGGACACCACGCTCAGGTCAGAGTCATACAGGAGCGTGCCGTGGTGCATCACCCGCCCCTCCTTCACATACTGGGAGTTACCTGAAAACTTTCTGCCCCGGATGGTCATGTCATTTCGGCCGTTCAGCTCCGCAGGCACCCCCAGGCTCTCCAGCGCCCAGATCACCGGGCGGCAGAAGGTGGAGAAGTCAAAGTCGCTGCCCGTGTGGTCGGCGATGAAGGTGAAGTTCACGTTCCCCAGGTCGTGATAGACCGCCCCGCCCCCGGACAGCCGGCGGACCACTTGAATCTGGTTGGCCCGCACATAGTCGGCGTTGATCTCGGCGAAGGTATCCTGGTGCTTGCCCACCACGATCGTCCGGTCGTTGCGCCAGAGCATGAGATAGGACCGGTTCCGAGGCATCTGGTCAAAAATATACTGCTCCAGCGCCAGATTGAAGCGGGGGTCGGTGCTGGGGCTTTGGATGGCACGCATCGTGGCACAGGCTCCTTTCTCTCACAGGGATCGAATGAGCGCCGCGGCCGTCTCCGCCATCAGGCAGTGGCCGGCGGCGTTGGGGTGGAGGCCATCCGGCTGAAAGAGCCCCTCCTCTCCCCATCGGGTGAAGGCCCGGTCGAAGTCCAGGACCGGCAGACGGAAGGCAGCGGCAAAGCGGCGCAGCCAGCTCTGGTACTCGGCCAGCAGCTCTGCCGCCCGCTCCGGCATCAGCTCCGCCCACTCCCGCCGAATGGGCCGCCGGAGCCCCGGCGGGATCCCGATCAGCGGGAGGCCTCCTCCGGCGATGATCAGGTGGGCCATGGCCCCCATGTTGGCCCTGGCGCCCGCCAGATCCCCGCCGTAGGCGATATCGTTGGTCCCGCCCATCAGGAGGACCGCGTCCGGGTGCTCCCGGACCAGCAGATCGGGCAGGACGGCCAGCATACCGCCGGTGGTGTTGCCGTTGACGCCCCAGCCCAGCAGCTCCGCCCCGGTCTGGGCGGCGCACAGCGCCGTCCAGACCAGTCCCCGCGGGAGGCCGAAGCCATAGGTCAGGCTGTCACCCAGGCAGAGGATCCTCCCTGTCACAGGGAATTGATGGCCCGTCCGTTCCAGGCGGCCATAAAAGCCTCGCCCAGGGCCTCGTTGACCGTGGGATGGGGGTGGATCGCATGGATCAGCTCCTCAGCGGTGCCCTCGGCGGCCATGGCCGCCGAGATCTCACCGATCATGTCGGTGACGTGCTGACCATAGAGGTGAGCGCCCAGGATTTCGCCGGTGTCCGCCGCCACGATCACCTTGAACAGGCCGTCCGTGTCCCCGCGATCAGGGGACTTGCCGTTGGCCGCCATGTTGAACCGCCCGATCTTCAGTCCGTCGCCGTACTTCTCCCTGGCCTGGGCCTCGGTGAGGCCGATGCAGGCGATCTCAGGCTCCAGATAGACACAGGATGGGATCCGGTCATAGCGCATCTCCTCCCTTGGCCGCAGATGTCCGCCACTGCCACCATACCCTCGTGGGAGGCGGTGTGGGCCAGCATAACCTTCCCGTTCACGTCCCCAATGGCATAGATATGGGGGATGTTGGTGCGCATATGGGCGTCCGTCCGGATCGCCTTCCGGTCGAACTCGATGCCGATCCCCTTTGCGTTGAGGCCTTGAGTGTTTGGAACACGCCCCACCGCCATGAGCACCATATCCGACTTTACCTGGCAGTTCTGCCCCCCGAACTCGTAGTACACCGTGTCGTCCTTCACCCGGCTGACCTTTGCGCCCAGCCGGAACAGGATCCCGTCCTTGGTCATCCGCTTCTCCGCCAGCCTGGAGACCTCGATGTCCACCATGGGCAGGATATGGTCCATCAGCTCCAGCACCGTCACCTTACTGCCCAGACGGTTCAGGAGATAGGCGAACTCCACGCCGATCACACCGCCGCCGATCACGGTGACCGAGGCGGGCACCTGATCCAGGTCCAGGGCCTCGGTGCTGGTCAGCAGGTGGTTTTCCCCCTCCAGCGCGATGAAGGGGGGCATGAATACGCTGGAGCCGGTGGCGATGATGATGTTGGCCCCGGTGATGCTCCTGCCGTCCACAGACAGGGTATGGGCATCGGCAAACGAGGCCATTCCCTCCACCACCGTTACCTTATTGCCCCGGAGCAGGCCCTTGACGCCGTTGACCAGGGTTTTGACCACGGCTTTCTTTCTGGCCTGCAAGGCGGCCATATCCACCGCGATCTTGTCCGCCTCCACGCCCGTCACCGCGAAGCGGGCGGCATCCTTCACCTTGTGGTACACGTCGGCGGTCTGAATCAGCGCCTTGGTTGGGATGCAGCCCACGTTCAGGCAGGTGCCTCCGAAACCGGCCCCCTCGATGATGCAGGTTTTTTTCCCGCACTGGGCCGCCTTGATCGCCGTCTCATAGCCGCCGGGGCCGGCACCGATCACGACCACGTCGTAGTCGTATCAGGCCGGCTCCGCCGGGCCGCGGGCGCGGCCTGGGGGTGGCGGGGCCGTTGAGGACGGCATTGGGGTCCTCCCCGAGCGCCGATCACGGCGATGGGGGTGAACACCTCGGCGAAAGCCCCCTCCTCCAGCATGAGCTGGAGGACGGTGCCGTCCGCTGTAGCCTCTACGGGCATGGTGGTCTTGTCGGTGTTAATCTCAAAGAGCACCTCGCCCTTCTTTACCGTTTCACCCACCCGCCTGTGCCACTTGACCAACTGGCCCTCGTCCATATTGAAGCCCAGCTTGGGCATGATGATGATCTCTGCCATGACACTCCTCCACTCACATCAGAATCTGGATAGGATGCTCCAGCAGCTGCTTCATATACTCCACGAACTGGGAGGCCAGCAGACCGTCAATGACCCGGTGATCCACAGACAGCTGTATGTTCATCATGGGCCGGATGGCGATGGCGTCCTCTCCGTTCTCATCGGTGGCCACAACGGGGGTCTTGCGCACGGAACTGACCGACAGGATCGCCGATTCGGGCGCGTTGATGATCGCGGTGAAGTTGCCGATGCCGAACATCCCCAGATTGGAAATGGAGAAGGTACCCTCGCTGCTCCTCCGGGGCCAGCCGGCCTTCCCTGGCTCTGGCCACCAGATCCTTGCTCTCCCGTGCCACGTCGGTGAGAGTCTTGTTCTGCACATTCTTGATCACCGGGACGACCAAGCCGTTGTCACCAGCCACGGCAGTGCCCACGTTGATGGACTTGTAGGTGACAACCTGGTCGTCCTTCAGGGTGACGTTGATGCCGGGGAATTTCTTCAGGGCCTTGCAGGCCGCCATGGTCAGCAGGTCGGAGACGGCGATCTTTACCTCGCTGGTCTCGTTGAGCCGCTTGCGGAAGGCGGCCAGCTCGGTGGTGTCCACCGCGTCGGTAAAGTACAGGTGGGGCGCAGTGAATTTGGACTGGGCCAGCTTCTCGCCGATGATCCTGCGCACACCCTTGTAGGGAACGGCGGAGGCCACCTGTCGGGTGTCCGACCCGGCGGAGGCAGGCGCGGCCTTGGCGGCCGCGGCCTCCACGTCGGCCTTCATGATCTTGCCGGCGGCGCCGGTACCCTGGACAGCGGCCAGATCCACGCCCATTTGCCGGGCCACCCTGCGGGCCAGCGGGGATGCCTTGAGGTCCTTATAGGTGATCCCGCCCTGGAAGCCGGTGCCCTTGATCTGGGTCAGGGAGGCCGGGTCGATGCCCTCGTCCTGGACCAGCTTTCGGGCCTTGGGTGTCAGTTTCAGAGACTTCATGTCCACCGGCGCGGCAGGGGCCGAAGGAGCGGCGGCGGGCGCGCTTCCACCGGCCTGCCCCTGTCCGGCGGAAGCCAGGGCGGCATCCGGATCCTCCCCCGGTGCGCCGGTCACGGCGATGGGGGTAAACACCTCGGCGAAGGCACCCTCCTCCAGAATGATCTTCAGGAGGGTGCCGTCCTCGGTGGCCTCCACGGGCATGGTGGTCTTGTCGGTGTTGATCTCAAAGAGCACCTCGCCCTTCTTTACCGTCTCGCCCACCTGCTTGTGCCACTTGACCAACTGGCCCTCGTCCATGTTGAAGCCCAGCTTAGGCATGATGACGACTTCAGCCATTGCGATGCCTCCTTACACCATCTCGCGGATCTTGGCCGCGATCTTCTTCGCGTCGGGAATCAGCGGGAACTCCAGCGCGGGGCTGAAGGGCAGGGGCACGTCGGCGGTGCCCATCCGCTGGATGGGGGCGTCCAGATCATAGAACACGTCGGGCATGATCCGGGAGGCGATCTCGCCGGTGATGCCGAAGCTGAGGTGGCCCTCGTCTACGATCAGCAGCTTGCCCGTCTTTTTCACCGACCTGATGATTGTCTCGGTGTCCAGGGGCACGATGGTGCGCAGGTCGATCAGCTCGGCGCTGATGCCCTCCTTCTGTAGCTGCCGGACCGCCTTCTCCGCCTTGATGGTCATCATGGAGTTGGTGACCACGGTGATATCGGCGCCCTCCGCGACGATGCGGGCCCCTGCCGAAGGGGGATGCACACATCCTCCTCCACCTCCGGGACATCGTTGAACTTGGTGGTATAGAGCATCTTGTGCTCAAAGAACATAACGGGGTCGTTGTCCCGGATGGCGGTCTTGAGCAGCCCCTTGCACTCGCCGGCGGTGGAGGGGACCACCACCTTGACGCCGGGGATGTGGGCGGCCCAGGCATGGATGGACTGGGAGTGCTGAGCCGCGGAGGAGCGTCCGCCGCCCAGGGGCAGGCGCACCACCATGGGCACGTTGCACTGGCCGCCGGACATGTAAGTGATCTTGGCCATCTGGTTGAAGAGCTGGTCGCCGCAGACCATCATGAAGTCGGCGAACATCAGCTCCACCACCGGGCGCAGGCCGGTCAGGGCCGCGCCAACGCCCATGCCCACGAACCCCTGCTCAGAGATGGGGGTATCCTTTACACGCAGATCACCATACTTGTCCCGCAAACCCACGGTGCACTTGAAGTTGCCGCCGATGACGCCGATGTCCTCGCCCATCTGGAATACGGTATTATCCCGCGCCATCTCCTCGTCCAGGGCCTCCCGGATGGCGTCTCTCACCATCAATTCTCTCATGATCTGAACCTCCCTTATTATCAAACAGATGCGGCGATATCTACAAACACATCCTTGTAGGCCTCGGACACGTCGGGATAATCGCTCTCCTCGGCGAACTTACAGGCCTGGGCGATCTCCTTCTCCACAGAGGCGCGGATCTCTTCAATCTCGCCGTCGCTCAGCAGTCCCTTCTCCTGCAGCACCACCAAGGGCTCGCGGGCCTTCCATGCGGCCAGCTCTTCAGGGGCGCGGTACTCGCCGGGGTCGCCCACGTGGTGGCCCTGCCAGCGGTAGGTCTTGCACTCGATGAGGGTGGGCCCCTCGCCCTTGCGGGCCCGCTCAACCGCCCTGGAGACGGCCTCGTACACCGCATAGACGTCGTTGCCGTCCACAGCCTCGCCCGGAATCCCATAGCCCTCGGCCCGCTTATAGAGGTCGTGCTCCTTGGTCACCCGGCGGATATCCACCGAAATGCCGAAGAGATTGTTCTCAATGATATAGACGATGGGCAGGTTCCAGGCGGCAGCCATGTTGATGGACTCATGGAAGGTCCCCTCGTTGGACGCGGAGTCGCCGAAAAAGGCCAGGGTGACCTGCTCGGTGCCCCGGAGCTTGGCGGAGTAGGCCGCGCCAGTGGCGATGGGGATTTCGCCGCCCACAATGCCGTTGGCGCCCAGGATGCCCTTGTCCATGGCCATAATGTGCATGGAGCCGCCCTTGCCCTTGGAGTAGCCGGTCTTTTTCCCAGGATCTCGGCCATCATCCGGTCCAGATCGGCGCCTCTGGCCACCAGGTGGCCGTGGCCGCGGTGGGTGGAGCCGATATAGTCGTCCTCACGCAGAGCGACACACGCCCCGGCGGCCACCGCCTCCTCCCCCCAGATACAGGTGCGCCAGGCCTGGCATCAGGCCCCGCTTATAGAACTCAAAGACCTCCTCCTCGAAGCGGCGCATCCGTTACATTACGGTATAGAACTGCTTTGCCAGCTCCTTCGGTTCCTTTTTCGTGCTCATATATTTTACCTCCCAATGTCAGTTGATGACCCGTTCTCGTTCAGACAAAGTCAGCGCATCACCGTGCCGCCGTTGATATCCACGATCATGCCAGTGACATAGCGGCTGTCCTCGCTCGCCAGGAAGCCCACCACGTCGGCCACGTCTTCAGGGGTACCCAGGCGCTTCATGGGGACCATGTCGTCCCGATAACCGGCGTTGCGGGTCATCTCGGTCATGATGTAGCCGGGGGCCACCGCATTGACGGTCACCTGATAGGGCCCCATCTCCCCGGCCAGTGACTTTGTCATGCACCAGACTGCAGCTTTGCTGGCGGCGTAAATCGGCGAGGCGGCCAGACCGCCCGTCTCGGCGGACTGGGAGGCCATGTTGATGATCCGCCCGGCCTTTTTCTCCTTCATGGTGGGGATCACCGCCTTGCAGAAGAACACATCGCCCATGAAGTTGATGCCGAAGATTTTGTCCCAGTCGGCCTTGGTGTACTCCACAAAGGGCTTTTTCAGGGACAGGATGCCGGCGTTGTTGACCAGCACGTCCACCGTACCGAACCGTTCCAGCACCTTTTGCACGGCGGTGTTGACCTGTTCCTCCTGGGAGACGTCGCACTGCACGGCCATGGTGTCCGCGCCATACTGCCCGGCCAGCTCCTCGGCGGCTGCGACGGCGGCCTCCTGGTTGATGTCCACGATGGCCACCCGCATTCCATCCTTCACCAGCCGTGCGGCGATGGCCTTGCCGATGCCCTGGGCTGCCCCGGTCACGATCGCTGCCTTGCTCATAAGCGCCATGAGAATCTCCTTCTTTTATCATTGCGCCCAGTCCCGCTCCCCCGGTCAGAGGGATTCCCCCGGCGATCCCCGCCCTCTAAGGCGGGGACAGGCAACCGGGACTGGAGCGGTCTTAAAACAGCTCCTGATAGATCTTCAGCACCCGCGCCTCGTCCAGAGGGACGAAGTTGTTGGCCATCAGGCGGCCCTGCTCGGTGACCACGCTGTGGGCGAAGACGGGCAGATCCTCCCTGGTCACGCCGTACTCGCGGAGGGGCCGCTTGGGCAGGATCTGGTCCAGCAGCTTCTCCAGCTCGTCATAGACCACATTGGTCATACAGCCCAACAAGTCGGCCAAATACTGGTTGAGGACTGCAATCTCCCCGTCCCGGCGGAGCTCCATGTAGTTCTTGAGCACCCCTGTAAACATGGCGTAGTTGCTCTCGCCGTGGGCCACATGATACTTGCCGCCCAGGGGATAGCTGGTGGCGTGGACGGCGGCGCAGCCGGCGGTGCCAAAGGCCAGGCCCGCATAGTTGGAGGCCAGCAGGAAGTCGTTGAGCAGAGAGAAGCGGCTCTCCGGCCCCTTCTTGGCGATGGTCTGATAGCCCCGGATGATCATCTCAATGGCCTTATAGCCAAAGAGCTTGGTGTAGGGGGTGGCCTTGGGGGACAGGGCGGACTCCACCGCGTGGACCAGGGCGTCGATGGAGCTGGCGGCGAACACCTTGAACGGCAGGCCCTCCAGCAGCTGGGGGATCAGCACCGCGTAGTCGGCGTACATGGACGGACTCACCAGGCCCAGCTTGGTGCCTAGGCGGGTGCGGGCCATGATGGAGATGTTGGTCACCTCGCTGCCGGTGCCGCAGGTGGTGGGGATGATGACCAACTCCCGCTTCTTTTCCAGATCGGGGGCCTTGTCATAAAGGTCGTCCACCCCCTCGCCGTCAGAGACGGCCAGCACCTTGGCGATGTCGATCACCGTGCCGCCGCCGATGGCGATCACCCGGGTACAGCCAGTCTTGGCCGCGTCGGCCAGGATGGCATCCACCATCACGTCGGTGGGCTCACCGGTGCCATACTTCTCCTGGAAGATCACATAGCAGTTCAGGTTCTCCATACAGCCGAAGTAGGGCTCATAGATATAGGCGTTGCTGAGGATCAGGTCGTCTCTGTTGAGGCGGAACGCCTCGGCAAACTCTTTGCAGGTGTCGAAGCCGTACAGAGTCGGCTTCCAGATCATTTCCAGCATAGCAATGTTCCTTTCTCGATTTCAGAGCGTGATCGGATTTCTCCAGCCTCTCCGCCTGGTCACACCAGGCCGAAGAGCATATACAGGGCCACCGTCAGCACACAGCCCAGCGTCGTCAGGCCGATGTTAGTGACGAAGAAATAGGGATAGGTCTCCTTGGGGGTCTGGTCGGTGTAGATGTTGGCCGTCACATAGCCGCCGGAGTGGGGTAGGGAGTCCAGGCCGGCGCCCGCCCAGGTGATGGAGCGGTGGAGGATCTGCGGATCGATTCCCTGCGCCTGACACAGCTGCACATACTGGGGACCAAGGGCCGCCAGGAACACGGACAGGCCGCCGGAGCAGGAGCCGCAGGCCGCAGCCACGATGGCGGTGGCCACGCAGGCAGAGATCAGCGGGTTCATATCCAGGCTCAGTGCGAATTCCTTGACCAGCTCGAAGCCATGGGATCCCTGGACTACGCCGCCGAAGCCGGTGACCACGGCGGTGTTCATCAGGGCGATCAGGCTGTTGGTGGCCGCATCATTGACCGAATCGCGGAAGGCGTGGATCCGCTTGTGGAACAGGGCAAAGGCCAGCAGGCAGCCCAGGGCCAGGGACTGAATGACGATGTAGTTGGTGCTCCAGGTGACAGCGTCCTTCAGCACCTGCTGCATCACAAAGATATACAGCACCACGAATAAGATAGGAATGACAGCCAGACCGAAGGGCAGCATCCCGGTGCGGTCGGAGATATCGATGGCCTCCAGATCGTCTTTTCGTCCGGGGACGAAGCCGATGCCGGCCGCCTTCAACCGCTTGTCGTTCCACTCCAGCCATACCATGCTCAGAGCGAAGATGATGCAGGAAACAACGATACCGTTGAGGGGAGCAGCGTAGGCCGTGGTTCCCAGTACCTCAGTGGGCATGATATTCTGGATCTGTGGGCTGCCCGGCAGGCCCACCATGGTGAAGGAGGCACAGCCGGCGAACAGCGCCGCAGGGAACAGCCGCTTGGAGACGTTGCCCTCCTTGAACAGAACCAGGGCGATCGGGTACAGGGTGAACACCACCACGGCAAAGCTGACGCCGCCATAGGAGAGGACGGCAGAGGTGATAACCACAATCAGCAGGGCCCGCTTGCTGCCCATCAGATCCACGATTTTACAGGCGATGGATTTGGCCGCACCGCTGCTCCCCATCAGTGCGCCGAACAGCGTGCCCAGGAAAAACATCAGGAAGTAGTCGCCCGCATAGTTCTTCATAAAGGTCCCGTAGTGGGTGCTCAGCGCATCCCAAAGGTCCATGCGGTTGGTGATGACGACAACCAGCGCGCCCACGATGGACGTGGGGATCATGCCCCAGCCTTTAAACCCCATCATGATCAGGACTGCCAGCCCCAGGACCAGGCCCAGTATGGAGATAATGTCCATGATTCTCCTCCCTCTTTATTTGCAGACTTGTTTTGATCTGTTTCGGGGTCACTGCGTCTCGATGATTACCTTGGTGTCCAGGCCGCGGGCGGCCTTCATGGCCTCAAAACCCGCCTGGACCTCCTCCAGTTTGATGCGGCGAGAGATGTATTTCTTCACGGAGATCCGGCCAGAGGCCATGGCGTTGATGACGGTCTTGAATTCATCGAAGTTGTGGCCCTTGCTGCCACGGAGGAGCACCTGCTTGAGCACCAGCCGCTCATAGTCCAGAGGGAACTGAGCATGGGGCAGGCCCACGGCGGTGGCCCGCATATAGAACTCCGGCTTGGGGCGCGCAAGCCGGTGTTGAAGGCGCTGGGCACCCCCACGCAGTCAATCAGCAGGTCATAGCCGCCCCCGAGATATCCAGCAGCTGCTGCTCCAGGTCGGGGGCGTCGGCAGCCACCACATGGTCAGCCACCTGATAGCCCCGGATGATCTCCCGCTTCTGGGGGTTGAGCTCTGAGACGGTGATCTCACTGGCGCCGAAGGTTCTGGCCCACTCCGCGCAGCTCATGCCAATGATCCCGCCGCCCAGGATGAGCACCCTGTCGTTGGGCTTCACCTGACTGACCTGGATGGCATGAAGGCCCACCGCGAAGGGGGCTCGGCCATGGCTCCCTCCTCGTTGGTCACATTATCCGGAAGCTTGACCAGACTGTGGGGGAACCAGGTGGTGTACTGGCTGTAAGCGCCGGGATGGCCCAGCTCGCCGCCCTTCCAGGTGAAGACCCTGCGGTTGGTGCAGTGGTCCCAGTCGCCAGCCAGGCATGCCTCACAGTGGCCGCAGGGCTCCTGAAATACGTTTTGGGTGTACCCGGCCACCCGGTCGCCCGGCTTGAGGGGCCCGGTTGGTGCCTGGGGCCACTACGACGCCTGAGTACTCGTGTCCGATGACCACCCCACGGTATCGCTCGCCCTCGTGCCAGTAAGAGGTATCCGTGCCACAGACGCCAACATGGGTCACCTGGAGCACCGCGCATCCATTGCTTTTCAGCTCTCCTTCCCGGATCTCGAACCGCTCGTTGCCGCTCAAAACGGCATACTTCATCGTGATCGCCTCCCATTCTTTCGATTTGTCCCCGTGGGTCCTGCTCCGCCAGCAAACGGGGACGGTCATCTGCGTACCGCACCCGGTCTTGTTTTGATAAACACGCAAATGCCATGCCAACTCTTCCCCTCCGCAAACCCTTGAAAAACCAAGGCAAACCGGGACTTCTCTGCCCCAGTGCGCCACGGGAGTGTGCCACATATGTGACAAAAACTGTGACACAGCCGCACATGGCGCACAGTTGTGTCACAGTTTCATTTGTGTCATACGGTATATCAGATCCGATGCGAGCTGTAGTCGATGTGATACCGTTGGAGCTTTCGATATAAAGTTCTTCGGCTGATGCCCAGCAAGCGGGCCGCCTCCATGACGTTCCCGTGGGTGCGGTGGAGCATGTCCTGGATCCGCGCCGCCTCGTCCTCCCCCTCGCCCCCAGAGGGGGACTCTCCCTCCGCCGCGGGCACAGCCGGCGAGGGCGCCGATCCCTGGAAGGCCCGGACCTCCGGCGGGAGCTCGGCGGCGGTGACCAGTTCCCCCTCGGCCAGGTAGACCGCCCGCTCCACGCTGTTCTCCAGTTGGCGCACGTTCCCCGGCCAGGGGTATGCCTCCATCATGGCCAGGGCCTCGGCCGTGAAGCCCTCCACCCTTCCGCCAGGACGGATGTCACTGTACTTTGGCCAGGAAGAAGCCCGCCAACTGCCTCACGTCTCCCGTCCTCTCCCGCAGAGACGGGATATTGATCCGAAAGACATTGATCCGGTAAAACAAATCCTCCCGGAAGACTTTGCTGTCCACCAGCTGCTCCAGATCCCGGTTGGTGGCAGTTATCACCCGCACGTCGATTCTCAGCGCCTTGGAGGCCCCGATCCGGCGGACTTCTCGGTTTTGGAGCACCCGCAGCAGGGTGATCTGAACATCCACCGGCATATCCCCGATCTCGTCCAGGAAGATCGTCCCGCCGTTGGCCAGTTCGAACTTGCCCGCACAGCCGTCCCGCCGGGCCCCAGTGAAACTCCCGCCCTCATAGCCGAACAGCTCGGCCTCGATCAGGCTCTTAGGCAGTGCACCGCAGTTGACTGCGATGAAGGGCCCCCGGCGACGGGAGCTGGCGTTATGTATGGCCTGGGCAAAGAGCTCCTTGCCCGTGCCGCTCTCTCCGGACAGGAAAACCGAGGCGTCGTTCTGGGCGGCAATCTTGGCCATGCGCACTGCCTCCCCATGGCCGGAGAGATGCCGATGATGTCCTGGAATCTGAAATGGGCTTCGTTGCCCATAATGTTGTTGACCCGCTTGTGAAGGCTGGACAACTGCTCAATCTGCGCCACATACTCCTGGTGGCCGGTGCTCTCCACCGACAGGGAGATGGTGTGCTTGCCCTCTCCCCGCTCGAAGGAGATGGTGCGGTTGGATAGGGAGGTCTTGATATCCTCCGCCGTGACCGCCCCACATCCCAGCACCTCCAGAAAGTCAGCTCCGCTTAGCTCAGCCGGAGCGAGGGCCAGCTGCCGAGTGGCCTGTGTATTAAAGGCTACCACATGGAGGGACTCGTCCAGCAGACACATGGCCGTGGGCACCGTCTCGATGATAGCGGACAAGTTGCGGTAGCTCTTGGACAGCTGGTCGTAGGCATCTTTCAGCTTCAGCTGCCGAGAAATGGCATCTGCTGCGGCCACCACCATGCCCAGAGTGTGATCGTTCACATGCTCCGCCATGCCGGACAGGCAGACCACGCCGCCGATGTCTCCATCGGGCAGAAAGACCGATGCGCCGGAGCAGGCCCAGTTGGCATGTACCTCGTAGTAGTGCTCCGCCCCAAAGACTTGGAGGGGGATCCGGTCCACCAAGACCGTGCCGATCCCGTTGGTGCCCAGCCGGGATTCGCTGCGGCAGGCCCCCCTTGACCAGCCCGTTCTCCCGGGCGGTCCGGGAGATGTCCTCGTCCCCCCGGGCGTAGAGAATATAGCCCTCCTCGTCACTGAATAGCAGCAGAAACTCCGAGCCCCGTATGAAATCGTACAGCCCATCCAGATAGGGGAAAGCCACCTGACACAGACTGTTCCGCCGGGCGATCCGCTCCTCCACGGCATCCAGTGGCAGGATCTCCTTATTCCCGTGCTCCATGGGCACATGGGACCCCCAGCAACGTTTCCACGACCGTAGGATCTCCGGCCGTACCGCCTCGTCCGGGATAGGAGTACCGCTGCGCAGGAAATTCTTTGCCTCTTGATTAATCGTTGACTCGTCAAGATCGTAAACTCCTTTCTTGATGTCCCCCACGGCCCCATATCCCAGGGTCCCGCTAAAATAATATTATTGTAGCAAGGTAACATATAAAAAAATCAATGACACTATCTTTATGTATAGCAAAATCGCTGGCGGAAAGGCTGGTGCCAAGTCGTAGTCGCCGACTTCTTGAAAAGCTGAGATGCGGAGGATCGTGATACCTGTTTCCCCCCCGCCGCCCCGTCCCCGAAAAGGTCATTTGCTCCAAATCATCGTCCCGGAAGAAGATGCCCTTCAGGTTGTTGAGGACAATCTGGATCGCCCGTTTAGATGTGTCCCATACCCGGGCGTTGTCACTCCCTTTTGCTGGGCAAGTGTTGACTGTACCTGCCCTGCCGGGTCCGGGCCGTATGTCTCCAGGGCGCAGATCACGGCCAGCTCCTGGCTCAACAACCGCGCGGACCTTGTATTTGTAGTGGAGCCGGTCGGCGTCCTTTACGTACCACTCCCAAAACCATTTATTAAATTCCTCAAACGAGGTAATGACGGAACCGAAGCAGAGGCATTGCGGCGGCTGTAACCAACCTTCTTCTCTACATTGCCCTTTTTCGTTGCTGGAAGCCGGATTGCAAAAATCAGCCTGGAAAATGCAGTGGAGCACAAATCGGGTAAAGCCCTCTGTCAGAACACGCTCACCGTCTTTCAATACCTGAGCAACAGCCGTGGTCATATTGTCAAAGCGCAGTCTGATGGGAATACCCCCAATGTACTCAAAAATCCGCTTCATGCCTATCCGCAGGCACTCTTGGTTTTGGGGCTGGAATGCTTACGATACTCCGTAGTTAGATCTGGGGAAATTTGATATACTGGATTTGAGCCATTCGTAACGCCTTTCTGCTACCCCCCTTATGGTTATCCCACCTAAGAGGTAGCGTTTATTTCAGATGCTGACAATGGCTCATTTTAATTCGCCATTAGGGCGCTCACATTTTGGGTAGCCTTTGCTACAATTTTTATTTTGCCGAAAACACTTTTTGGCCAATAGGACCCGCCTGAGATACAGGCGGGCCCTATGGCGGTTTTTGACGTTTAAACAGTAAGGACAAATCAAAGCGGCAAGAAAAAACATGCGGCGCTCGGTTGAGCGCCGCATGTTTTCAGCCTTTTCTCCGCCTATGTTCTATTTCTCCATCCAGGCATATCATCCCACCTTTGACAAAAGGCAGCAAAGTCGATTCCAAGCAAGTATTATACCTCTACCATTCCATACTTGACCTTAATGCGGTCCAGCTTCTCCAGCATGGGCTCTGCCCCAAACCAGAGAAAAAGCCAAGTGGCAGCCGCCTGGATACAGTCGAAGGGGAGTCCGGAGATGTAGTAGGTCAGCAGGACCTTTTCATTGAGCTCTCCCACCCAGGTGAGGGCGGATGCCGGATTCATAATTCCGCCGTAGATCAGTATGGCGGCCAGCGCGCCAAACACGCATAGCGCGCCCCGGTTTCTGCGCAGGAGTCCCTTTCGGAACAGGAGGCCTGCCAGGAAGCCAATAATGCCCATGGCGAACATTTGCCAGGGAGTCAGCGGGCCCTGTCCAAAGAGCACATTGAGGCAAGCATGGTCATTGCGCCCACCAGAAACCCCGTCTCTCCCCCGAAGGCAACACCAGCAATAATCGTTAACGCCATCACCGGCTTAAATTGCGGCAGCATGAAAAACGCCGCCCGTCCTGCAATGCCAATGGCACACAGGACCGCTATGATCACCAGTTCCCTGGCCTGCGGCTTTCTCCCCTCAAAGATCAGGAAAAACGGCAGCATACACTCCAACAGCACCATCAGAGAGATGAAATAGTATTTTTTATTCCCCAAATAGAACACTCCGATATATAGGGTCAGCGGGATTAGCAGTAAAATCAGCACGGCTGCCACAATGGTCCGCTTAGCCAGCTTCCGCTTGGCTCTGGGCACCTGGAGGACATAATCCTTCCGGTGTGACCGGCGCGTAATGCAGGCAGCAAACAGGAACAACGAGAGAATAAAGAGCGCATACAGAAACATTTGATGGTTTGCCAGCTCTGTCATACCGCCTGCGGTGATCAATTTGGTCAAATCTGTGATGTTCATGAAGGACAGGAACAGGAGGAAGGCCATAGCTCCTGTCAGCGCCGCGCCCAGCTTGCGCCACCAGGTCAGCGGTTTTGGTTTGGAGTACGCGCCGGCCTCCTCCGGCTCCGGGAGCGGCTCCCTGCGATCCGGGAGTTCCGGCACAGGCGGGAGCGTCCCGCCGCAGGCCAGTATGACGTCCTCCGCCGTCACTGCCTCCGGGATCAGGCCACGGGCCATGCGGTTGGCCGAGGTCGTGTAGAAGCTGTTGCCGGAGAAAAAAGCCCGCGGCGGGGCCTCCGTGACGATGGAGCCGTCGAAAAACAGGGCGCAGCGGTGGGCATACCGGGCGCAGAACTCAATGTCGTGGCTGACCATGAGCAGGGCAACCTCCTGTCGCAGGAGTGTCTGCAAAATCTCAGCGAATGTCTGCTTAAATTCCGCGTCCAGCCCCTTGGTGGGCTCGTCCAGCAACAGGATTTCCGGTCCCAGCAGGAGCACCTTTGCCAGAGCCGCCCGCTGCTGTTCGCCGCCGGACAGGTCGTAAGGGTGCCGGTCGAGCAGTTCCTCCAGACGGCACAACCGCACCGCCCAAGCGATCCGCTCCTCCTGCGCCTTTCTGGAGAAAGCCCGGCCCTTGAGAATCTCAATGAGGTCCTCCCGGACGCTTTTCTTCACAAAAAGCGCCTGGGGATTCTGCGGCAGCACACCTACCCTCCCAACCAGCTTCACCTCCCCCCGGTAAGGCTTCTGGAGTCCGGACAGCAGCTTCAGGCTGGTGGTCTTTCCGGTGCCGTTGCCGCCCAGTAAGGCCAGAAACTCTCCTCGCCTCACCGTAAGGCTCAACCCTTTTACCACATCCGGCAGCTCTTTTTCGTACTTGAACCACAGCCCTTCCGCCGTGATGGCCGGCTCATCCGGATACACATGCCGGGACTCGGCGGGCAGCTCTCCCAGCGGATGGCCGTCAGCAAACCCGGTCAGCCAATCCCGGCCCTCCCGCACCGTGACCGGGCAGTGTCCGCCCGCATCCGGCGCGGATGCCCAGATCCGCATCGGGGTCGGCATGGCCAGGAACATTGAGTGTCCCGCCCCGCGCAGGATCGCCCCCACCTCCGCGGGACTCCCTGTGCAGAGCAGCCGCCCGCGGTCCATGACCGCCACACGGCTGGCCAACGGGAAGGCGTCCTCCAGCCGGTGCTCCGTCAACACGACCGTCGTCCCCAGCTCCCGGTTGATTTTCCCCAGCGTCGCCAAAAAGTCTGCCGCTGCAATGGGATCAAGCTGACTGGTCGGTTCGTCCAGAATGAGCACACTGGGCTGCATCGCCATGATAGACGCCAAATTCAGGAGCTGCTTCTGCCCGCCGGACAGCTCCGTGACGTTCTTGTAGAACCAGGTCTGAATGCCGAAAAAGGAGGCCATCTCAGCCACCCGGCGCCGGATGGTAGGCGTGTCATACCCCAGGCTCTCCAGGCCAAAGGCGAGTTCGTGCCACACCTTGTCGGTGACAATCTGGTTTTCGGGGTCCTGCTGCACAAAGCCGATTCCGGCGCTCTGCTCCCTCTGATCCAGTTCTTCCAAAGGGCGCCCCTCGAAACGGATGCTTCCCAGCCTTCGGCCGTGGGGCGCCAGCACCGTCTTGAGCTGTCGCAGAAGCGTGGATTTCCCACACCCCGACGGGCCGCACAGCACCAGGAATTCCCCCTGCTCCACGGTCAGCGTCAGATCGTCCAACACTTTCTCTGTCCGCTCCGGGTAATAAAAGGAAAAATGTTCAATTTCTATGTATGGTCTTTTCTGCTCAGACACCCATCTTTCCTCCCTGCTGAAATAGTCTTGCCTGTGCGGCCATGGCCTCCGCCCGGGACATACGCCCGCGGGAGGACAGCTCATGGGTCAGGTAGCGCGGGCCAATCTGCTCCAGAACCGGAAGAATGGCGGGATCCGTCCAAGGCCGGTGCTGGTCAATCTGAAGGATGTGCTGGTAGCTCACCCCGAAGCGCTCCCCATAATCCTCCGGCAACCCTGCCGGCAGTAAGCCGGTGCGGGCCTTCACATATGCCCCGCTCAGGGACTGGTGCAGATGAACGCCCCGCACCCACGTTGCCAGGCTGCCATGCCGATTCAGCATGCGCCGGATATAGTCCGCTCCCTCTGCCTCACTCTTCAGCCCGGTGCAGGCATTCATCAGGTGTCCGGTATCCAGCAGGATCCCTTTCCCTGCAAAACGGATTCCCTCCAGCAGGCGGACGGTTTCCTCCGGCTCCGTAAACGTAAAGCCGGGCCACCACTGGTTTTCCACAAGGAATTCAAAGGGCCATGTTTCCGTGCCCAGAATGAGGTTTATCACCTCCACCGCCGCATCAATGACCTCTTGATTGGTGTGCAGCCAGTGGTAGGTATACCCTTCCTCAATTGAGACATCCGATACATGAAAGACCACATAGTGGGGGATTCAGCCCTGCCGCGCGCCGCAGATCCGCCCGGTACTGCTCCAGCAGTGTCTCCGGCCCTGGACCGCCGTAAAAGCGTGCCGCAGCATCCAGTGAACCGAATTTTCGCTTCAGCGCCCTCCGGTCATCCCGGTAGAAGTCCAGCCAGTCCGGATAGAAGGTGAGGTGATAGCCGATAACCAGGTCTGCTGGCAAATCCTCAGGAAATTCCTCACCGCTCCAGATACCCTCCATGCCGTCGCATCCCAGAGCTGCCAGCTCCGCCCGCAGGTCGCCCCAGCCGTGGTATTCTTCAAAGCTCCCCGAATACAGCGGGAGGCTCATTGTTTGGTACATGGCTGCACCTCGTTTTCTTTGCGCAGCACTCCCCACTCCCGGTCCGCGCGTATATTCAGGATAACCGGCATCAGGCACAAAGCCAGATACACTGCTTGAAGGCAGACGGTCATCGGTGTCAGCGGCACTCCTCTCGCCGTAGGATAATAACGCCAGTAAAAGCCCTTTGCCGCCGCGCCGCAGCAGAGGAAAAATCCGCAGTAGAGCAACCATGAAAGTGCCGATTGATCCCGGCTGTCAAACCGGTAGATGGAAAATGCTGTCCGTCCAGGCAGCCCATACCCACGGCTTTTCATGCTGTCCGCTGTTTCAATCGCACTCTCCAAGCTCCATGTCACCATAATGGAGAGGATCGTAATTGCATTGCGAAGCCGCCGGAGCACCCCACCATTAGAGACATCCCGGCCAATACACCGTTGGGCCTCTGATACGACCTGAAGCTGCGCTTGGAATTTTGGTACAAAGCGCAGTGTCATACTCAGGACGAGAGAGAGGGCCGGAATAACGCGCCCGAATAGGTACACGAACTTGTCCGAGGTCATGACCGCCGTATAGCAGGAAAACCAGGTGACAACCGCCGCCAGCATGGCCGCTGCCGCCGCTCCATACAGGATACTCTCCAGCGTCAGGGGATTCCCGGAGGGCAGATAGGTCAAAATCGTGGCTCCCTCGTGGTTGAACGCCGGGTTAACCAGGGCGGCAACCACCATCATGGGGAGCATATACAACAGACTGAAGCGCACTGCTCGCCGTCCGTTCAGGTATACGGCATAGACCAAAGCGGAAGCCAGAGAAATCGCCAGCGAAACCGGGTGCATCAGAAACATGGTAAAAGCAATTACCAATCCAAAATACAAAAAGTTTATAATAGGGTGATAGCTGGAAAATGTATCCCTGTATTGAATAAGGCATCCCTTCCAGACGTGGGGCGCGGTGAGGCGCCGCGCCCCACGTAAATTTTTTTATTAGTTTTTCACGAAAATAGCGTGTCAGTTCACCAGAAGTCCGCCCATGAGAGTCAGGTACTCCGGCACTTCGCCGTTATGACTCCAAACTATGGGGCGTCCAAAATACAGCTCCATGGTTTTCCCGCTGTCTCCCCCAAGGACGTTGAAGGAATAGCGCGTCTCCTCCGGCCAGGGGCTCCCGCATGTCCTGATGCAGTTGTCTCACACAAGCTGCATCCGCCTGCGGAATGTGCCGACGTATGGGGAGACTTTTTCCCTGTTCAACAGCTCCGCCATCATCCCCGCCTTCTCTTCCCGCATTCCCCGTATCAGCACCGGAAGCGTTTCATCCGGGGATGGGTGCAGTATACGCGCAAACAGCGTCAGATGGTTAAATTGATGTCAGAGCTGCAGCGGCTGAAAGGAAAAGGGCGGGCAGGACCACCGCGTGTTATAGCTGCTGCACTCCCTGCAAAATCCCAGAAACCGCTCTACATCTACACAGCGTTCGGTATACTCTTTACAGAAACCTTCGCCTTTCCTGTTTCCACCACATATGGCATAAAGTCAAGCTCGCTTCCGTCTGTACTCAACCGCCGGTGGAATAGAAGCCGCCCACATCCACACCCAGGTCACAGGTGTAGACCCACTCTATCGTATCGCCCTCTTTAAGCTGATAGCGGGAACAGCCATAATTGGGGAACCAGCCGTTCACCTTATACATCCAGCCGGACAACTCGCCGCAGTCAAATTCATAGAGGTTGTTAATCCCCTCAATATAGGCGGAGTTGTACATCGGTGTATCCTCAAACTCCATGTGGATGCCGGCCTTCCGCATCTCACGTTGGAGCACATTGAACACACTTTCACCCTCGTAGAACGTAACGGTCGTCGCAGGGAATATGACTCCGTCTTCCGGCACCAGCTCCACTTTTTCCGGGTCCAGCCAGTCAATGTTGTCCAAAATAGTATTGCAGCGGACAGAGAGCGTACAGGTATGGGTCACATCGGAGAACTCCACATCCTGCGGCTCCACCGGCAGGGGCTTTCCTTCCGGCACTGGATCCGTAAGATACTTGTCCTTTCCAGTCTCCGGATTGATCTCCATGCCGTTGGCCTCTGAGTATTCCTTGTCTCCCTTTTCCACACCGGCGGAGGAGCCGCCCGCAATGGCTTCTGCCGCCGCAATTTTTTCCTCCGCCGTCATTCCGCCTTCCAGCCCGCCGGGCCGGGATGCCAGCCCCTCCGGCGAAGGCGTTGGTGTCTCTGGAGCCGCAGACTCCGTGGGTGCAGGAGTTTCCGAGGGCTTCGGGGTTCCCGGAGACGCAGGGGTTTCCAAAGCCCCTGCCGTCTCCGTCGGCTCTGGGCTATTGCCATCTTTCCCTGTTTCCTCTGGTGTTTGGCTGGGCTGTATGCTCTCCAGCACCGGGCTGCTCTCGCGGACGCCTACTGTCCATCCCTGGAGTCCCGGTGCATTGCCACCATACCAAAAGGCCGCCGCCAGGATCACCAGGATAGCCAGCGCCCCCGATTACCTTCCCCTTCGTCAGCTTCATTTCTTTTCTTCACCGTCCTCCTGCGGCATATACAGGCAGTAAGCCGGACACAGTTCTCCCATATAGATCCACACGTTTTCGCCCATATCAATAGGTTCAGAGAACGTCAGATTCGGAATCAGGAGCTTCAGTGTAGTCCGTTTGCGCCCACTTATGTTCACACCTTCCGCTGTGGGCGTCTTCTGGAATTCCTCCACTCGTTGGGACAAATCCGGAATTGCCAGCTCCCGTGCAAGTTTGGGCAGAACCTCTTCTTTCCGACAGCACACCACATTATTCTGGTTCCTGAACCAGCTCTGATTCAGCATGGTTCTTTTCACTCCTATACAATAAATTTACAGCAGATTGGCACTGCTTAAAAGGTTGAACAGCATCTGGGCCACTTCAGCCCGGGTTACAGCCTCCAGGGGCCTGATGTTCAGCTCAGCCTGGTCCAAAATTTTCTCCTGATAGCAGAATGCCAGTGGAGCGCGGGCCCATTCGGCGGTACTCATATAATCAGGGAACTGCGCCAGCATATTTCGGGTTGCTGCATTGTCCATTTCTGTCTCCAGTCCGCACAGCTTGGCTGCACGGGAAACCATTACCGCGGCCTCCTGGCGGGTGATCGTGCCGCTGGGGTTGAACCGGCCGTCTCCAACTCCGGTAATAATGCCGCAGGAATAGGCTGTCCCCACATAGGGCGCATACCAGGCCTCTGCGGCAACGTCAGAAAAGCTGTTCTTCCCCTCCGGTGTGAGCCCGAGTGCCCGCACCACGATTGCAGCAAATTCGGCACGCGTCATGCTTCCCTCCGGGTCAAAGCTTCCATCGGACTTGCCGTCAATAATGCCGCGGGCGGCCAGCGCCTCAATGGCAGGCTGATTTTTATGGGCATTGACCCCGGTAATGTCATCGAATGTTTTGCCCATCTGAGTGATAGGGCTGGAATGGACTGCCGGATCTTTCCCCTCCAATCCCGCTCCTTTGGCAGGACCTGTCGCCGGTCCGTCTGGGATGGTTCGGGCATCGCTCATCCGGTAGAGGCTGTTTCTGCCGTCCTGAAGCCGCTGGGCGGCAATAAGGCCATAGAACGCCTGCTCCGATGCCATCTGATTGGAGCCGGAGCCGTCTGCCGTGTGCAGGAACCCGTTTCCGGGCAGATAAAAGGTCATCAGATTGTCCAGGAGCGTGTTTCCGTTTTTGACAAAACGGGGTCGTCCAGCGGAATTCCCAGCTCGCACAAAGCTACGATAATCTGGACACAGCTCTCGGAATTCCTAGTCCCCCAAGAGGAAAAACCGCCTTCGCTGTTCTGCTTCTTGACATGCACGCCAGCGCTTCCTCCGTCGCCCTTGCCACTGCTGGCTGATCCTGATACTTGGCCAGCGCCTGCAGCGCCATCCCTGTGATGTCCGGGTCGGATACGCCGTCTCCGGAGGATGCCGCAGAGGTTCCTCCGAAAAGGCTCCACCCTCCGTCAGGCAGCTGGCACTCCAATATGCGGTCTATGTACATCTGCCGGGTCGCCTGTGTCTCTGCCCCTGGGTTTTCCGGCATGGGGGTAATCTCTGGAGTCGAGCGCAATCAACGCCCAGATGGGGCCGTTAAGGCCCTGCCAGATGGTCTTGTCATAGTCGCCCAGCGGTTTAGTCAGGTCATATCCCCCCACATTTCTGGCGTCCTTCCCAATCGAGCTGAGGGCGACAATCACCCGGGAATACTCCGTATATTTCTTATCGTGCAGCTTGCCGTCGCAGGCCTTCACATATGCCTCCACAGTGGCATAGTAGTCCTGATAATAGCTGTCCGGTACATCGTACCCGCCCGGGCCAGCCCCAGCACAGCCCATTCACCGCCGATAGACCCTACCTGCGGATCCTGTACGGTGCGGTACATATATTCTGCGGTATCCTGCACCGCATCGTTCAAGGTCTCTTTGGATACGGCCGCCTGTGCTCCCGTCAACAGGCCTGTGGTCAGGGACAGGGCAAGCACAAATGCGAATCCGCGCTGTTTCCATTTCTTCATATGACCGAGTCTCCTTCTGCTTTTTCTTCGGAAGGCCCTGCAGGTTTCCCCCAGGCACTGAGCCAATAGCTCCACAAAATGCTTCATGGCCAGCTTGCTAAGGACAGGTATACCCATCAGCTCCATGGCCCTTTTATTGGTGCATCGCTTTTTTTGAAACAGCTTCTTGAGCTCCGGCGGGATTTCTTCTTCCTCCGGTGGGCGCCAGCTCTTTCTGACAAGCCCGCACATGCGTTCTGCCAGTTCTGCCTCCCGCTCCGTCAGGGGAGAACCAATCCGTTCACAATACGCCCTGAATCCGTCAGCGGATACCCGCTCCGGCCAGTCTGGCGGCCACCGCTTTTGCTCTTCCAGCCTCTTCCGGAATCCTCTGGCCGCCCAGCAGGCTTTATTGATGTTTCCAAACCGCTGCTTCAAATAAACCTGGCGAATGGGACTGAGCTGATATGTCCGAGGCTTATGCCCCGGATGGTCCATTGTCACCACCACAGCCTCCAAAAGCGCCTCATCCGTATAGCTCTCATAAATCTGCCGGCCAATATTCCCTTTGGGGTCAAAAATTCTCCACAGGTCCGGATCCATCGCCTGTCTGGAAGTTCCCTGCTCTCCCCGGCTTTCCTCGTCCAGCTCTGAGAGCCACTGGCGGTATCCCCGCAGCTCTTTTTCCGTCAGCTTTTGCTCTTTGAGCATTATACCGCTCACCTCAACAAGTAAAGGCACGCTCTCCCATTGGGTGAACGTGCCTTGTATCGGTACATCCCACCCATTTTTCCACAATCAGGTCTTGCCGACTGGACGGCGGGGGCAGGCCCGTACCGGTTTCCCGGAGTTTCACCCAACTGTGTTTTCTGCTTGATTGTGGGCAGGGCCGCCCGGCAGGTCGAATTCGGTCTGCCGGGCTCCTGCTCGAGTAAGGAGGGGCTCCCTCTATCCTTACCGGGGGGGAGTCCCCATACAGCCCGGCCTGGTTTTGCAGACCGGAGCCAAACGGGGCCTTTATGGTTCTTCCAGAGTCTCAGGCCTTCTCCGCCTTGCTCTCCAGAAGCCGCATCAGAATGGCGGCAACCTCAGCGCGGGTGGCCTGGCCCTGCGGGTCCAGACGATTTCCATCCTTTCCGGTAATCAGCTTCTCCGCATAGGCCCACTCCATAGCCCGGGTTGCCCAAGCGGAGGTATCCGCACCGTCGGCAAAATCCTGTAGACTGGCCGTTTTGCTCACATCCCAGCCTTTGAGCTTTGCATAGCGGTACAGGATGGAGGCAATCTGCTCACGGGTCACGCTGCCCTCCGGGTCAAAGCCCGCACCTGTGCCGCTGACGAGACCAGTCTGGCTGGCCCAATCCACAGCCTCGGCGTACCACGCATCCGGCTTCACATCCGGGAAACCGGATGCGCCAGACGCCTCAGGCTCGCCCTCCAGCCGCCACAGCGCCGTAACCAGCATCGAGCGGGTCATGGGGCCGTTGGGGAGAAGGTGGTTTCACCCGTTCCGGTCAGGATACCGTTCTGGTAGGCATACACCACCGCGCCGTAGAACCAGTCCTCCTCCTTCACATCCGTAAAGGGCATATCCACCACCTCGACAGGCAGCGCCACGAAGGTGCTCAAGTGGGTGGTGGTCAACTCAAGGAAGCGCTTTCCACCAGTCTTGACACACTTGCCCACCAATTGTTCCACAGAACCGTCGTCGCTGATCTGATAGACGACATAGCTCTTGCCCACCTCAAACGCCTTGTTCTCCACCGGCAGATAGAGGGTGATGGACTTGCCGCCGAAAGCGGTTACCTTCTCCTTGCCGGAGCGGATGGTCACCTCGGTCACAGAGCAGTCCTTCAGGGCCTCCTCGGTCACATCCTTCTGTCCCTTCAGCAGCCCACCGGCGTTCTCAGCTTTACCGGCGGCCACCGTCACGGTGACCGCGCCACCCTCCGTCGTTTCGGAAATGGAGGTCAGGACATCCCGGGACAGAAGCACCCGGCCCAGATCGCTCTGTATGGATACACTCGCCTTTGTCTCTTCCAAAATAGCATCCACGGCGCCCTTGGGGAATGTGACCTCCAGGCTGGTGGCCTCACTGTCCATCTCGGGAGAGATGGCAATGATCTCCGCCTCGCCTTCCACTGCATTCTCGATCATCGTTTCGATCTCTTTTTCGGTAAGCTCCACCTTGGCGTTGCCGTCCTTATCCACATTGGCCCCCGGCTTCACATCCACGGTTGGAACGTCCGGCTTTTCAGGCTGCTTGTCAAAGTCCTCCTTGGCCAGCGCGGTTTTCGCGCTGTTAATTTTACTTTGGCTGGCCTCAGGGTCCGTCAGAACCTCCATGGCGTCCATATAGACCTCGTTGGCCTCCAGAACCTCGTCGTCGTACTCGCTCCGCAGCTCGGCCACGGCCCAGGTAAGGGAGCCCTTGTCACCCACGTTCACGATACTGGAACTGCCCCAGGCGGTATTGTCTGCGTTCAAGTCTGCGCCATATCCCCAGACGGTGAACTGCCAGCGCATGACCTCGCCGTCCGACATCTGCCAGTTCGAAGCGCCCACGCCGGGGAAGTCGTTGTCCACGCTGTACATCCAGCCGGACATGTTGTGGTAATCAAACTCGCTCAATGTCTTATCGCTGCTGTCACCCATGTTGACGGAGCCGGCATGGTCCAAGATGTACTGTGGGATTTTGGCTTTGGTCTGGTTCACAGGCTTCACACCGGCCAGGTAGAAGCTGTTGGTAATGCTTCCGGTGTTCTCCCAGTCGTAGCCGTTCTCGCTGAGCAGGTCGGTAATGACCACGCTGGCGGGGGTACGGTCATCCACAGTGACCAGGGTCGGCTTAATCAGATAGCCCAGACTCAAGGTGTTTGCGTCCATAGACACCGCCACCTCGATCCGTCCGGCGTGGTCAGCAGGGATGGCCTGCATAGCGGCCAGCGCCTTGTTCAGGGCCGCGATGATGTTATTTTCGATGAAGTCCTCGGCGGGCAGAGCGGCGTTGATATCCGCAATTCCCTGCTCATATGCGGCCACCAGCTTTTTCCAGTTTGCTTCGCTGTAGTCGCTTTTCTTATACTTGTTAAATGCTTTTTCCAGGTTGTCCAGGGCAGATTCCCGGTGATACTGCATCTCCGGGTCGTCGGGGGCCACGGGGCCGGTGCGCTCCGTCCACTTGGCGTAGAGCATGATGCCTTTCCCCGGCATCCGGGCGGTATTGGCGTCCCACTTCTTGCCCTCGGTACAGGCCGCATCATAGTACCAGCCGCCGAAGGCATTGCCGCTCTTGGCAACACTGGGCACCTTGGACGAATCCACCTCGCTGAGGATGGGGGCGGTCATGGTTTTCAGCGAGTCATCTTTAAACGTGCCGCCCTGGGCGTCAAAGGTAATGGTTGCGTCATCCACCGAGAGGTAGATCGCGCCCGCGCCGTCTTCGCCATACATGGCGCTGACGCCGTCTATGACGCCGCTCAAGGCGGTCACACCGTCGGGGCGGATTTTCTTGCTCAGGTCGTTGGGATCCTCATTGGGGTCGTTGAAGTCGGCCATAACCTGATAGACCCACTTCTTCCCATCCCACTTGTAGACGTAGCTGCCGTTATAACCGTTGACCGCGAGATAGTTCCGTCCTTCGCCCGAACCGTTGACAAGCGCATAGGGGATCCCGCCCTGGTCCAGCCCGAAGAACAAGTAGTTATGGAAAGTATTTTTATTATTAAAGTACAGCCCGTCCAGCGACAGCTTCGTTGCGGAGCTGCCATCCCACAGGTACGGGTCATAATTATTTTTCCCTGCCATGAGGAGCAGTTCGCCGTCGGCGTTGCCGCTGGCCACCTCGAGCGAGCCGGAGATGCCTGCGGTTTCTACCTTGCTCCAGGCTGTACCATTGTATTGGTACAGGCCCTCGTCCGAGCCGGCGTAGATCTCCGTGTCGCTCACCCGGTAGAAGGAGTTGAACTCCACATCATTCTCAATCCACTGCATCCCGTCCCAGTGACCCCGGTACTGCCAGACGGTGCCGTCCGAGAGGATGACCAACGCTTCGTTGTAGAGTCTGGGTATGCTATAATCGGGGCCAGAAGAGTTTTTCTGATAATCGGAGAAGCAGGAGTCCTCCACCTGGCTCCAGGACGTCCCGTTGTAGCGGTAGAGGAAATGGCCGCCTCTAACCTGCGTGCCCTCGGGGGCGGAGACATAGCCCGGCGAGGTGACCTTATCGATCTCCTTCCCCACCTCGCTGACAGCGGCCAGCAGGCCGCCTTGTCCATCCGGCCCCACGGCGAGGACGCCAGCCGCGTCTCCTTCCGCGGCGGGCAGGCCGTCGCTGATGCTCATCAGATCCCGGTCCCCGCTGTCCGCCCAGGTGTAGACGCCGTCCTTACCGTAGAAGTACAGTTCGGCCTCTCCGGTCTCCGGATCGGTCCAGCCGGACACCCCGCGGATGTCGGGCCCCGCCTCTGTGGTGGAGCCTTCGGTGCCGGCGGGTACGTTGGGGCTGGTCACATAGGTAAACGCGCTATTCTTCTCGTTGGCCTCCGTCGAGATATCGTAGGTCTTCTCCACCGTCTCCGTGTTGCCCACAGTGGTTCGGATCGACGCCGTCACCGTCAGCTTGTCTGTGTAGGGCAGCGGGTCGATGGGGAGCCAGATGCAATAGGTTTTGCCGGCCTCCCAATCCTGTGTCTTGACGTTGCTGCTGAGAAGCGTTCCCTCTGCCGAACCGCCCTCGTAGAGCGTGACGGTGAGCTGTCCGTCCGGGATCGCGGCGGATACGCTGAGAGGGGGAGGTAGAGCCGGGCCCGGCTGCCCGCCGGAAGCGTGTCCCCTCCTCCTCTGCGAAGGACGGATTACTATGCTCTCCCAAGATCCGCTCCCCTCCAGATACGCGCCCTCGCCCAGGGTGACCTCCGCCAGCTTGAAGTGGGCGGTAAAGGTCACGTTCTCCATGCCCTCGGCCAGGGCCACCGTCATGGGATTGGCCGTCTTGTCCCACTCCTGGGTCAGTTCCTCCAGGTTTATCGTCTGGAGGCCATTATTCTCCACGGGAGCGAGGGTCTCCTCCACACCGGGGGTCTCCTCCACACCGGGGTCTCCTCCACACCGGGGGTCTCCTCCACGCCGGGGGTCTCCTCCACGCCGGGGGTCTCCTCCACGCCGGGGGTCTCCTCCACACCGGGGGTCTCCTCCACATCGGGGGGTCTCCTCCACATCGGGGGTCTCCTCCACATCGGGGGGTCTCCTCCACATCGGGGGTCTCCTCCGCGTTCAGACGCAGCAGAGCCGCCGGGGAGGGTGCAGCCGCTTCCGCCCCGGAGGCATCCTCCGCCCCGTCCGGGGCGGGCTCGGCCGGCGCAGGCTCTTCCGTGGGCGCGCCGGTCTCATCCGGCGGGGTCTCCGTCCCGTCGGCAGCTTCCTCCGGCGGCGCAGTTGTCTCCGGCTCGGAGGGGGCGGGCTCCGCCTCGCCGCCATCCTCCGGCATATCCTCATCCGGAAGCGCCTGCTCCTCCGGCGCGCTGTTTTCCGCGCCGGTTGGAACGACCTCCCAGCTCCAGTAGTCAAATACATAGAGTTCATCCGGCGTGGCCGTCAGGGTGTACTGATCCGCGCCGCCGGAAGAATTTTCATAAGTAAATGCGGCCGTTCCGTTCGTCTCTGCATTCACTGTGGGAACACGGCGCTCCCGGAAGTAGGCGGTAAAGTTGGTGTTCTCCGTCAGGGTCACGGTATACGGATTCTCATAGATGGGGAACTGCTTTCCCCCGCCAGCCAGTAGTCGAACGCGTAGCCATCCGCCCCCATAGCGGCTAGCCTGTATGTTTCACCGCCTATGGAGAACGCTCCCGCAGTTCCCTTGCCTGCGTCTTTCACATTTACGGTGGCGGAGTACTCCCCCTTTTCAAAAACAGGCGTAAGTACAACGGTCGCGCCGTTCCATCCTCTGGAGCCCATCAGAGTACTCCTACTTGTTCGTGTTACCTCCAGCTTGCTGTCAACAACAGTAATAACATTTTTCGTTCCGCTTGGACTTAGCTTGATAGCACTTAGATGGCTGTTTTCATCATATGTGAGATATCCGCTGTCCAGCCCCTCTACGTTCCAGCTACAGGTTATGTCCTCTCCCAAACTGATCGTCGTTGCAAGAACATAGCCTGTTCCGGAAATGACAATTTCATTTCGTTTCTGAGCCTCTATAGGTTTTCCTATCAGCTTTCCGCTTACCTCTCCTGCATAATTTGTCAGATCAATGACGATTGTAACAGAACTTGCCGCCATGGCGGCAGGACTGCAAAGCGATAACAGGAGCGACACGGCCAACAGCAAGGAAAGAATTTTTTTCTTCATCACAAACTATGGAACCTCCCAGGCAAAGCCTTCCAGGCTTTGCCGAAAAATACCCCTGGCCGCCGAGCACATCGGCGGCCAGGCGCTTCCTCTTCCTCATGGAGTGGGCGGAGCTCCGCCCACTCCAGTCAGTCGTGCACCACGTACAGGTGGTTATAGTCATTGCCGAAGACAGCGTAGCCGTTGTCAATGGCCATGCCGCCCAGGGCGTAGGTGTCGCCCGTTGTGCCCCAAACCTTGCTGCCAGTCGTGCCACCGTCATAGCTGTAGCAGTAGCCGGCACCCTTCTGGGCGTTGGTGTTGAAGTACAGGTAGTCGGTGCCGGTGCCGTCGCCCATCACCACGATGGAGCTCTGAACGGGGAAGCCGGAGGCCACCGGAGCGACAGAAGGGATATAGCTGCTACCATCCTCACCAATAGAAACCGTGACGCACTGAGATGTAGATGTAACATTGGTATCAGGATCAGGCCCCAGCTTGGCCTTCCACTCGACCGTCAGCCCGTCCTTGTAGGAGCAGCACCACAGGTATCCGCCCTGGGTGGTGAAGTACAGGAATCCGTCTTCGTCCATCATGACGGTGGAGCGCACATTGCCCGCGTCGCTGGCCACATCGATCAGATCCAGCACGCCGCCGGTTGTGTCAAAATCCGCGATGCTCCGCCAGTACAGCAGGCCATTGTCGCTGCCGAAGTAGACGTTGGTGCCGTCGCTCACCGCGCCGGCCCAGTAGAAGCCGTAGCTGTCGGGGGTGAAGGTCTTCACCGAGTAGTCGGAGAGCTTGACCTGATAGTAGGTTCCCGCGTTGCTGCCGCCGGGCCAGGTGCCGAAGTACAGGTAGGTCCCGTCGGTGGTGATGGGGGTGTTGATCTGGCCATTGATGCCGGTCAGGACATTCGTCACAGTGGGTTTGTTCTGATCCAGGCCGGTAAGAGCCATTTGGAAGCCGCTCTTGGCGTTCAGAGAGGTTCCCTCCGTGCCGTAGGGATCGGTAGTCCAGACGATGCTGCTGCCGCCGTTTTCCGCGCACCTGATCTTGGCTACCAGCGCGCCGCTGGCTCCATAGCCATCGTAGAGAACGTAAGCATAGGTAGTCCCGTTCACCGTCTGCAATACGGGCACGTTGTCCACGCCGTCCCAGCCGGAGCCGGTACAATGCAGTTGGATGTAGCTGTCCAGGCCGGAAGCATCCGTCGCGGTAGGAGCCTCCGTCACCACCGCGTTGTGATTGTTGCTGCCGCCGTAGACGTTCCAAGACGCGAACGCGCTGGTGGACAGCATGCCCGCGGCCATCGCCAGAGACAGGCACACGGACAGAACCTTTTTACCATTTTTCATCTTTTGCATGGCTTTTTCTCCTTCAAAATTAAACTTCCTTTGCTCGACCGCCGCATGAGCAGGATTTCCCGTGCGGCATGCACACGGACTCAGCAGCCATAGGCGTGCATGCTCCCATGGCCGCAATCAAAAGACATTTCCCAACCACCCGACCTTTCCAGTTCGCATAAAATTCCCATATCACTTATCGTCACGGCCTGTCCGGCCTGTGAACGCGCCCTTGCGCAAGCACCGGACCCCGTTCCTGCGCTCCCGTCCGCCCCGACGCAGACCGCGTTGTTCGGCCCTTGGCGTGCTCCTCTCCCCGCGCGCTTCCCCAGGCCGGTATCCCCTTCCGATGCCGCTATTCAGTTGTCGGCCGCGCTTCGGCCATTTGAAACGGGCGAAGGCCCGCTGGATTCCTAAAGGAGGCTCGTCATAGGGGTTAGCCCCCTATGACGGAAGAAGGGGATCCCCTTCTTCATCAGGATTACTCGCTGCTGTTCTGTTGCTCTGTGTATGCCCGCTCTCTCGCCTGACAGCGGAGCTCCTCCTTGAAGATCTGCCGCTTGGGGAGGGGCTTCTGCTTCTTCGGCGGGACCAGCCCCGCCGCCGTGACCACATTCTTCCAGCAGCCAAAGCGAACCGCGATAAAGTGGCCTCCGATGATCTCCCCGGCGTTGGGCGTCATTCCAAGCCGTGCCGCCTCACCCCGGACATAGTCCAGCAGCTCTTCGTCGCTGGCGTCACCGTGCGTCTGGGCAAACTGAACATTTCGCTGACGAAGCGCTTCCTTGGTGCGCCCAATGAGTTTTTTGCTGAGCTTCTGATCACCGGTGAAATACTTGCCGCTCACAAAACAGCCTCCTGACTTGTGGCACAATCCGGCTGCCCCGCAGACCTCTTGAGGCAATAGAAACAAAAAGACGGACGCATACCGATACGTCCGTCTTTCCCCCGAGCGTGCGAATAAAAAGCGGACGCAAAATATGCATCCGCTTTTGCACCCATTTCGGGGTAGAAGGGGATCCCGTGCCCTCCTCACATTTGGCATTTATCTCAGAGCAGCCCCAAGGAATTGGGGGTAAGCTCCTAGTAGGTCTTCTGACTGATGTGTCCCGACGGGCCTAAAGCCCGCCTGCGCATATCCGCCGCCTTCCCAGCTAAGCCATTACGACCGCCAGTGACCTGCTTTCGCAGAAAACGGATACACTCCACAATCACAGCTATTGAATTGCACGTCCCCGCAGCTTTCGCCGCGGCTCCTGCTGCAAAACATGTCCAGGAATTTCACCTGATTCCCTTGTTCAGAAACAAGGATGCGTGTCCGGTCCCTGACGGGAACCGGGTCGCGCATTTGCCACAAAAGCCGGATTCATATTAAATTTTACGGGAAGGTGTATGCCGCTCTGCCCATGCAGGACTCAGGAACCATTCCCTTCAAAGAACTATCTTTTGTAAAACTTGCACTTTACAAAGGGCTTTCTTTTGAGTTTATTATACAACTTTTCTCTTGAAATGCAAGGGCCAAACACAAAAATTTTCCAAACGCTATTTAACTTATCTCGACCAAGGAGGCAAAAATAAATTCGGCCTGTGGCCGTCATGGAGTTGGCTCCTTTTCGTGGACTTACTTACAAATAGAGATGGCGCCTGTTCCTATTGCGATTTTTGTCGAAAAGTGTTATAATTTTGGTAATATTTTCATCTGTAAACTTGCAGCTCGCTTTTTGGGGGCGCCGAATCAAACTCCTAATCATGCAATCACGGACACCGTAATAGGAGCAGGTCTTGAATAGCGGGCTTCTAAACATCTGCTGGTTTGGTCGTCGCACACATGACCACGGTTTCCTGTCCGTGCATTTAAGGGGGGGGTTTTTACAATATTTTCAAAAGAGTAATCATACCGAACATTGCATCGTTTTGAGATAGAGAGATATGAAACGAGAATACATTCAGAAAAACGTATATGAAGCAGTACAGGAGCGCTTTGATTTTTTGTTCCGCGAGTTTGAGAACATCTACGTTTCGTTCAGCGGCGGTAAGGACAGTGGGCTTCTTCTGAACCTCCTGCTGGATTTTAAGCGCACTTATTACCCACAGCGGACGGTCGGCGTCTTTCATCAGGATTTTGAGGCGCAATATACAGTGACGACGGAATATGTCACAAAAACATTTGAGCGTTTGGAGTCTGAGGTCGATCCCTACTGGGTATGTCTGCCTATGGCTACCCGAACTGCCCTGTCCAGCTATGAGATGTTTTGGTATCCCTGGGATGACAGGCATCCTGAACTGTGGGTGCGTCCCATGCCCAGCTATTCCTATGTCATCAATATGGATAAGCCGTTCGATCATTACCGCTACCGGATGCACCAGGAGGACCTTGCTAAGCAGTTTGGGCGTTTTTATAAGGAACGCCATGGCGGGGGACGCACTGTTTGTCTGTTGGGATTGCGGGCAGATGAATCGTTGCAGAGGTACAGCGGATTTGTCAATAAGAAACATGGCTATAAGGGAGAATGTTGGATCTCCAAGCAGTTCAAGGATGTGTGGTGCGCTTCTCCCCTTTATGACTGGTCTAACAGGGATGTGTGGGTCGCGATTTCCCGGTTTGGCTATGAATATAATCGACTCTATGATCTGTATTATCAGGCGGGGCTCAAGATCGACCAGATGCGGGTGGCCTCTCCGTTCAATGATTACTCAAGGATGCGCTGAATTTATACCGGGTGATTGATCCGGAGATTTGGACCAGGCTGGTCGGCCGGGTGCGGGGGGCCAACTTTGGTGCGATCTATGGTCGGACCAAAGCCATGGGCTATCGCAGCATCACTCTGCCAGAGGGGCATACCTGGCAGTCCTACACAAAGTTCCTGCTGGATACGCTGCCCAAGCGGCTTCAAAACAATTATGTAAAAAAATTCAAGACCTCGATTCAGTTCTGGCACGAAACGGGCGGCGGGCTCTCTGAGGAAGTCATTCGTGAGTTAGAGGAACATGGATATCAGATTCAACGAAACGGTGTATCCAACTATACACTAGATAAAAAATCCCGCGTGGTCTTTCTTGGACCGATTCCGGATCATACGGATGATATTAAGAGTACCAAAGACATTCCAAGCTGGAAACGGATGTGCTATTGTATTTTGAAAAATGACCACACCTGTCGCTTTATGGGTTTCGGCCTGACCCGGCAAGAGCAGAAGCGGGTCGATCTATTTAAGCGGAAGTATAGGGGGATCATAAATGACAAGTGAACCGTTTCGCAGTCCGGCCTATCGTATTATTGCTGTGCCGTTTGAAAAAGATCATCCCCAATACATATAATCCAAACAGTGTAGCGCCTCCGGAGATGAAACTACTCTACCTCAGTATTCTGGAGGACGGATATACCCAGCCAATCGTTTGCTATTACTCTGCCAAACAGGATCTATATGCCATTGTAGATGGCTTCCACCGCTGGCGCGTAATGAAGGAACACCGGGATATCTATGAACGGGAGCAGGGAATGCTTCCAGTGGCAGTGATCGACAAGCCTCTCTCCAACCGTATGGCAAGTACCATACGGCACAACCGTGCCAGAGGATCCCATAATGTGGATCTGATGAGCAATATAATCAAGGAACTGCATGAGCTTGGGCGGTCCGACGCCTGGATCGCCAAGCATTTGGGGATGGACAAGGATGAAGTCCTACGACTCAAACAGATCACCGGCTTGGCCGCGCTGTTTCGAGATGTAAAATTTGGACAGGCATGGCGTCCGGTCGAGGAGGATGAATAGAAAATTGCTTTTTATGGTGCCCATATAGCGTAAGCGTCATACAACAGTACTTCAGGCTGGTGTTATGAACAAAAAGGGTTTATTCTGTAATTGGCTAAGAGTAACAAGCAAAGAGATAAACTGGGAGGCAGAGGGCTTAGAAATCATTGTAAAACCGGATAATATCTAGAGTCCACACGCATTTCATTAGCTTTCCAGTCCGCGAAAAACATTACACTAACCAAAGATGTACGCCGTCCGGCTCAGGCCGGACGGCGCATTTTCATACGGGTTCTCCCAGTCTTCCGCCCTCCAGAGGGCGGATCGTTGTACAGAAGCGCTCACATAGAGCGCGGTCGTGAAGATAAACAGGTAGCCCACCTCCCGCTCCTGCTGAATTTCCTGCAGCAAGTGGATCATCTGCGCCTGAGAAATCACATCCAGCATGGAGGTCGGCTCATCCAGAACCAGAAAAGAGGGGTCCATCAGCATCGCACGGGCCAAGGCAAGCCGTTGGAGCTCCCCTCCGCTGAGCTCCGCCGGAAAGCGGTCCAGGTGTTCCTCATAAATGCCGTAGCGCTCCAGATAATCGCACAGTCCCTGCCGGGTATAAGGCAGATGGAACAGGCGATAAGGCTCCCGCATACTGTCGATCAGCCGCAGCTTGGGATTGAACGCCACCTCCGGATGCTGAAACAGGATTTGAATCCGCCTTCGGGCGG
>VOFI01000706.1_pt1 | contig 38000 bp, 41 predicted proteins | sample 5384131 | NCBI WGS metagenome assembly VOFI01 (sample SAMN12384728, study PRJNA508395) | human gut metagenome | isolation source: healthy gut H | host: Homo sapiens | reverse complement strand
GGAATATCAAACTTTGCCAGTTGTTCGCCATAAGAATTATCAATATTAGCTTTGTGGATATATAATACATTCCTGTACACGCTTAACAAAACCAGTCCAATATTGTTTCTATGATGCTTCCAATTCACTCTTATTTCTTAAATCATACATCTAATAATTGGTTAATCATCTACCAATTGCTTTATGGTTTTATTAGGTACACTTTTGACTCTTATTTTATACATTCTTTAACAAAATGGAGCGGTTTCTGGTCAGTGGATTTTTGTCGTTCCAAGGTCACTATCTTCAGTTGTAAAGGTTCCGTTCTCTGCGTCATAATATCTTGCCCGCAGATACTGAAGTCCTGTTTTTTTTGTGGACTCTCCATTATAAGCGTAGTAATTGACACCGTCTGCTGTTCCTGATGTAAGGTTACCGTATGGATCATACTGATAACTGTTCGTCAGGTTAGCATTTCCTGTCAGGATTCCGGTTACGCTGTTTCTTCCGTCATATAAATAATAACTGCTTTCTTCCGATTTATCAACGCTTACCCGTTCTCCGATTCCACTTTCTCCATAAGTATAAGCCTGACGTACTTTCTCGTCTGCTCCATACTCTGCAAGGACTTCTGTATTCTCGCGATTGATATCGTTGATATACTCTGTCAGTGTGTATCCTTTGGCATTGGAACCGCCTTTTACCAGAGAGGCAAGCTGCTCTTTCGGGCTGTTTCCATCTTCGGTACGCTGGTTCGCCGGGATCAGGACTTCATCGCCATAGCAGTCTTCCCATTTATAGGTGTTATCAAGTTCGAATACCCGGTTGTTATCTCCATCGTACATGGCTGCCATCAGGACTGTTCCACCCTGTTTTACTACTGCCAAACGATTCTCTGCTGTGTATTCATAAGTAACCGGATCTGCACTGTTTGTCTTATCACATTCCTGGATCAGATTGCCATCTTTATCATAGCTGTAGGTTGTTCCCGGATCGCCCCAGATCTTTGCATTGGTGCGTTTGATGAGCTGGTTGGAATCGTTGTACTTATAGTTATATTTTGCTTTGCTGACACCATCCTCGATCTTCTCGTAAGAGGTCCGGTTTCCAATCTTGTCATAAGTATAATTATGGACTGTCTTTTTACCGCCCTCTGCTTTTTCTGTACAGCGTGTCAGTTCCCAGTTGTCATCGTATTCATAGGTACGTGTCGTCTGGATCTCTTTTTCCTGATGCTCACAGTCTGCTTTGTCTGTCTCTTTCTGTGTATCGCCCCAGTTGTACCAGTCTTCCCAGCTTGGCGTCTTTCTTGTTCCAGCTTCCAGTTCCGTAGCTGTTTCTCCAACTACATATCCCTGATCATTGTACTTGTACTCATAAGTACTGATTACTTTGCCACAGGAACCACAGGTATTCACAATCTTTGTGATATGATTTTCTGCATCGTAAGACACTTCCGTCTTTGTTCCGTTGCTTCTAACGACTTCTGTCACACGATTCAGTGCATCATGCTTGTAAGTGGTTACTTTTCTATTACGGTCTGTCAGTTTTACCAGATTATCATTTAAGTCGTATTCATAGCTGATCTTTGTCCCATCCGGGTATACGATTGCCTGCAGATTATCTGCGTCATCATAAACGTAGCTGACATCCTTTTTTCGAACCGCTTGTCACTTTGGTGATTCTTCCAAGTGCATCGTATTCGTAGTGCTCTTGCCTGTCTGATCCTTCATGGATACCCGTTCCCCGGCACTGTTATATGCGTAGGTCACGTCCTTTTCGGATGTCTCGCCTTTTGCGTCCTGATAAGATTTCTCCAACAGGTCATTCAGTTTGTCGTAATCATACGTGGTTTTTCTTGCCGCTTGCCTTTTCTCCGTTCTTCCTGCCGGATCTTTGATGGATGTCAGGTTGCCTTCTAAGTCATAAGTATAATTCGTTGTCTTATTTGCTGCATTGGTGAAGGTCACCAGGTTATCCATGTTGTCGTAACCATAAGTTGTTACACCGCCAAGGGCATCAGTTACTTTGGTCAGGTTGTCATTCTTGTCATATTCCAGATGGCTCTTTAATCCGGTCTTATCTGTAACAACCTGAATATTCCCATGTGCATCGTAATCAAATCCGTTGTGAATCCACGCTTGTCTGTAATAGAAGTTACCCTGCTGTCCTTATCATAGGTATAGGATTCCTTCTGCCCCAGTGCATCGGTCTCTTCTGTTACACGGTTGTCTTTATCGTAGACTGTCTTTGCAACATAGCCCATCGGATCTGTTACAGATGTAACATTATAATTCTTATCATATCCATAGCTGGTCTTTCTTCCACCCGGTTTGGTGATCTCAGTAATATTTCCTGCCGGGTCGTAAGTGTAAGCAGTTATCTTACCAAGCGGATCAGCTGCAGAAGTCATCTGACCTGCCAGGTCATAACTGTAGGTATTGCTCCGTCCAAGCGGATCTGTCTCCTTCACCAGATTGCCATACTTATCATAAGAAAAGCTGGTTGTTCCATCCAGTGCATTGGTAGAAGACTTCATGTTATGGAGCTTATCGTAAGTATAAGTAGTGGTACTCTTTAAGCTGTCGCTTTCTTTTACCACGTTGTCCACTTTATCATAAGAGAAATTTTTAGTATAACCCAGTGGACTGGTCATACTCTTCAGACGTCCGGCTTTATCATAACTATAGGTATACTCTCCACCATTCGCCTGTGTCATCTTTGTGACATTGTCATTCAGGTCAACACTGTACTGTGTCTCATTTCCCTTTGCATCCGTTACAGAAATGACATTGCCATGCTTGTCGTAATCATATTTGGTAACTGCTCCCTTTGGAGAAATCTGTTCCGTCATGTTACTCAGGCTGTCATATTTGTATTCGGTAATGAGTCCCATCGGATCTTTTGATTTGGTAAGATTTCCAATGGCAGCGTAACGGTATTCATTTGTTTCTTTTAACGGAGAAGTCTCACCGATCTTGCGGTCCAGTTCATCATACTGGTAGGTTGTCGTATTTCCATTTCCGTCTGTCTGGGATACGAGATTGTCATTTTTATCGTAAGCATACTTGGTAACCGTACCGTTTTCATCGACATATTCCGTCACATTATCATTTCCGTCATACTTAAAGGTGCTGGATGCTCCCAGTGGATTTGTCTGAGAAATAACCCGGTCTTTCTTATCGTAAGCGTATTTATATGTGGCTTCCTCTTCTTCTGTCATGGATAACTGGTTGCCGACTTTATCGTAGGTAAAGGTTGTTTTATGACCTTCCGCATCCGTTACCGCTGTAATGCGGTCCATAACATCATATTCATAAGATGTGATACTTCCGTCTGCTTCAGTAAGTTTCAGGAGTCTGCCGTACTGATCGTACTTGTATGTTGCTGTCCTGCCAAGTTCATCGGTCTGTGTCAGTACATTTCCGGCACCATCATAAGTATAATCCATACTGTTTCCACCATTGTCGGAGGAATGGATCAGGTTGCCTGCTCCGTCATATTGATAGGTAATTACGAGTCCCTGTGCATCCGTACATTTTACAAGCTGTCCGATGGCATCGTACTCCATCAGCACCTTGTCCCCTGTCGGCAGTATTATGGATGTGTTATTTCCCTCTTTATCATACACATAACTATACGCATTGCCGAGGGCATCTGTCATCTTTGTGCTGTTGCCCTGTGAATCGTATTCGTAAGTGGTCTTTCCTTTCAGGGCATCCACCGTCTGTTCCAGATTGTCGGTGGAATCATATTTCATTGCTGTAATGTTGCCCTTTGCATCGCTTACCGATGTCATGTTTCCATTACCATCGTAAGTCATGGTACTGGTATTTCCATTTTCATCGGTAGAGGATACCAGATTTCCATTTAAGTCATACTTCATGGATACGGTATATCCAAGGGCATCTTTGGATGTAGTCAGATTTCCTGCCTTGTCGTAAGCATAAGTATCTGTTCTTCCCTCTTCATCGGTAGAAGATACCAGATTTCCTGCTTTATCATAAGTATATGTGGTAGTTCCACCTTCTGGGTTGGTTTCACTTAAGCGGTTTCCTGTATTATCGTAGGTATAAGTCCAGGTTCTTCCACTGTCATCTGATTTTGATACCAGATTGTCTGCCGCATCATAAGTATAAGTGGTAACTGCACCTAATTCATCTGTCTCTTTAGCGAGTCTTCCGCAGTTATCATATTCCTTGGAATGGCTGCTTCCATCTCCATAAGTAATCTTGGTTTCATTTCCTAATGCGTCATATTCATATTTGGTTATATTACCAACTGCATCTTTGGACTGAAGCACCTGTCCAAGGGAATCAAACTTGGATACGGTTGCATTTCCATTTCCATCGGTATATTTTTTCAGATTTCCTGCTTTGTCATATTCATAGAGCTTTGTTCCAAAATCTTTATTACTCTCTTCTATGACACGTCCCATGCTGTCATACTTATAAGTAATTGTATTTCCTTTTGCATCGGTTGCTTTGACCTGCTGATAATTCTTATCATAAACGTAGCTGATCTGATTTCCTTTCGGATCTGTACCACTGGTCATGTTGTACATCTTATCATAAGTATAAGTGGTGGTATTCCCCAGTGCGTCAGTACTTGCTGTAATATTTCCCACACCATCCAGCGTATAAGCGGTCACACCGCCATCGGCTGCTGTCTTGGAAGTCAGATTGCCATTCGCATCGTAACTGTTCGAGGTTACATTTCCAAGTGGATCTGTCATGGTAACTGCACGATTCATCGCGTCATACGTGAATCCCCATGCTGCTCCATTTCCATCCACATATCCGGTCATGTTCGGTCCGTCATACGAATACGTTGTTGTGACACCTCTGCCGTCTGTCTGGGATACCATACGATGTTTGTCATCGTAAGTATAGGTAATGGCTGTTCCATCCGGTTTTGTAGATGTGACCATATTTCCATTACCGTCATAACTGTAAGTAACCGTTGCTCCGTTATATCCAGTTGCACTGGTCAGCTTATTCTGCTCATTATAAGTATAAGAGGCTGTCTTTCCATCCTCTCTTGTCTCCGTTGCTACATTGCCAAATGTATCATAAGTGTAAGTTTTTGTTCCGGCTGCTGTCGTTTCGGAAGCAAGCTGATTCTCTGCATTATAAGTCTTTTCACAGGTTGTTCCATCCGGATATTCAATGGATGTTGTGCGGTACTGATCATCATAATGATAAACGGTCTTATTTCCTTCGTTATCCGTTGTTGTAGTAGAACTCTTTCCGTACTTGAAAGTTGCCGTTCCTTTTTCTGCATCAGTCTGCTCTACAACTCTTCCTTCTTTATCGTAAGTATTCTTTACAACCGTATTGCCATTCTCATCTTTCCAGCTTGTCATACGGCTGTCATCATCATATTTGTACTCTTTTGTTGTTCCATTCGGATCTGTTACAGATATCAGATTTCCCTGCTCATCATATTTGTAAGAAACTTTTCCACCATCTGGAAGAGACAGTTCCTTGATATGCCCGAATTTATCCTGTTTTACCCCGAATGTTTTTCCGGATGGTGTTGTAATCTTACTCAGATTATAATCATCGTCATAATCTAATACTGTCTTAAATCCATTCACATCCGTTACATAACGTAAAATTCCATATTTATCAAATGACCAGACGCTCTGATCCGCATCTGTCAGTTCCCATCCGATGTAGTCATGGTCTGTATCTTTATAGCTGACTGCTTTTAAATCATATACATAACCATCCGGAGCAGTGTAGCTTCCATCTTCATTCTTATCAAAGATCAGATAACTTCCGTCCCTCTCATATACAGAAGACTTCCGTCCTCCATTTGAGAAAGTGACTGGTCATAGTTAAAGCTCCATCCACGTCCGAACATGGAATGCTGGTCTGTTCCTTTGGAATTGTAGCTTCTTGTAATGGAGAATTCTCCATTCAGTTCATTCATCGTCGCATCGGACTGATCCATGTAGAAGTTACCAGTATTTAAGTTGACTGGTTCAAATCCAAATTCACAGTGCAGGCCTCTTCCCATCAATGCTCCGTCAATCCGCATCTTATCCTGATCGGTAAGCGGTGCAGGACTATATGGAACATTTGTCTGTGGGTTACGGATAAAGATCGTATTATTTGCAACTACCAGTGCGTCCATCACCTGATTGTCTTTCATAATGTTCTTAAGCGGAACACCATAATATTTTGCAATCTTCGGGAATGTATCAAACTGCTTCACTTCATAGATCACAAAGCTGTCACTGGTCACTTCTTTTCCTGTTTCCAGCTTTCCATCAATCTCTTTCGATGCTTTTTGCTTTGATCTTATAAAGCTTGTCCTTCGTCAGTCCTGAATACAGTGCACTCTGCCAGTTGGAATCTTTGCTGTAATACTTATTCGCCTCCGGGAACTGCTTATTGTATTCAGTACTGTCTGGATAGGAATACAATGGTTTTGCATCTGTTTCGTGATGTTCTTCATTTTCCTCATCTGGAAGCAGATAATATTCTACTGTAGATTTGCTCTTTGCAATTCCGTCTGCAAATACGGCATCAAACTTCAGCTTTCCATTTGTATTCTTTTCTGTCATCGGGCGAAGCAGGATCGTTGTTTCATCCAGTGACATATCTCGAAGATATGGATCTTCAGCCGGTGACCACTGGATGCTGAGTTTCGGTCATAAACGGATGCCCTGTTATTCAGTACCTCACACTGCATAGAAGCTCCAAGGTTATTTGCCTCGGCAATGGCTACCAGTGCAAATCCGTTATTCGCATGAGTTCCCTGCACCCAGTCATTGACCAGATCTTTGACGTCATAATTGATATAGCTGTTCCTGCTGGTACTTGCATTCTGTACATCCTGAAACGTAAGATTTACTGGTTTTGTTTTCCATGTGATGGAGGTGTTCCACGACTGATCTACACGATAAAGTCCAAACTGGGATGCACCACCACTGTATGCAGTTTTCTGACTGACTGCAAATGTTGCACTGTCAATTTTGGAATCTTTCGGAATCTGACTAAAATTTGAATTTACTTTGATATAAGTCCGGCAGTTCTGGTGTGCAGTACCAAATCCTGCAAGGTTCCCAGACTTAATACCATCATCAAATCCGACATACGGATAATTGTTGTCACCAATCTGACTGGTAGGACTTCCCTCTTCCACACCGATCATGTTAAAGGAACTCTTCTGAATCTCTACTGGTGTCGGATCGATCCTGACCGGATACTGACGTTCTTCTGCCGAAAGCCAATCCCTATCTGGTTTTACGGTCAGGATTGTTTTTCCATCTTCTTCCCGAAGTTCCAATGTGATCAGGAAACTGATTTCCCCGGCAGCATCTTCCATTGATGGCGTCTCCAGAAGATACTTCGCATCTTTGATTGTCTTCCCTTCCGGATAGATATAGACCTGATTGTCTTTTTACTTCTGCCTGATACCCCGGAATCTGCAGCTCGTATTCATAGACTTCCCTGTCTGTTGGCTGCTGAAGTACGATATCTTCCTTAATGCTGGAATCCAGTACTGTATACTGAACATCTGCGCCCTCGTAAACTTCATTATAAAGGATCGCATTGTCTTTAATAACGGAATGTGTATAATCTCCATCTACCGGAATGATCCCGATTCTGGTCTTTCCATTTTCAATCGTTACACCATTCTCTTCTGACATCTGTTCCGGAAGAAGGATAGCATAATCGTTTGCCTTGTTCTGATAAACTTCTGTTTTCTCTTCCTTTTCTTCAGTTGCCACTACACTGCTGGCTTCCTGTGCTTCTTCGGATGCCGGAGTATCTGCTTCTTCTGGTTTTACAAGTGTATTATCAACCAGCTCGGTATCTCCATCCTCATTCTTATAAGTTCCGACATAACCTCCATAAACGGTTGTATACTGCTTGTCCCCTGTCTTATAAGTCTTGGAAATGGCATCATAATCAATCAGTTCACCTTCCGGTTCTTCTGGAATCGGATAGTAATCCTGTGGTTCTTTCAACTCCACTTCTTTTTCCTGCGGATTTTCTTCTGTTTCTTCCGCTGGAGTTGTCTGTTCTTCCTGCGTCTCTGTATCTTCTGATGGCGTCGTTTCATTTTGTACGTCCGCATCAGACTGCTGACTCTTATCTTGTTCTCCAGATGTGGAATCTGTAATCCCTGCTTCCTCTTCCGTCAAAGCCTCTGGTCTGGAGAAATCTGCATTCTTCTGTACATCCTCAATGGCCTCTTTTGCCTGTACAAAAATAGGCTCTGTTCCCTGTAGTGCCATCAGGAGTGCAAGTACTAAGGCTATAGCCGACTTTCGAAATCTCTTCATAGTCTCTTTCTCCCTCTTGTAATCTTTTTCTATAATTCCTTTACAAAATAACCGCTACCCTCCTTTTTTCTGACTTTGGCACTACTATAATCTAAAAAATCACAAAATTTTCATAAATGGTAAAAATGCCCCTTGAGGTGGCAAAAATAGACGAAATCGGTCGAAAAAAATAGTAAGACACCATCGCCTTACTATTTTTCATCTAATTTCATATATAATAATATTTTCACTTGAAAGGATTTCTCCGTATGGCAGATCTCCATCTGACCATGATATTTTTCTACTACGAGTTTCACATTTTGTAATCCTATTCCATGTCCTTCTTTCCTGCTTTTCGTTGTCAGATAAATTCCATTCCGCACTTTTGGTGTATCTTTTATGCTATTCTCAATCTGGATATTCATGATTCCTTTTCCATAATACATCTGAAACGATAATCTCCTTTCATCTGAAGCTGCTGTCCCACGAATAGCATTATCCATAAGATTTCCCACTATTATACTTATATCAAATAATTCTTCCCCTATATGATTCGGTATTTCTACAGAAATCTCCGGATTTTCAATTACTGATTTCGAATCTTCCAAAATATAATTCAGCAGATTATTCATATTACGGTTTTCTGTATATAAATGATGACATAAGGCTGTTCCGGCTATATTCTCCATTTGTTTCAGATACGATAGAATCTCTTCATTTCCTCCCGTTTTTGCCATTGCCCCTATTGTTGTAAGATGGTGCTTGTAATCATGATGTATCTTATTCAGCCTGTCCTGTGATTTCATCATCATCTCCAGTTCTTTTGCATACTGGCTCATCTGAATTTTCATCTCTTCCTGTTTTGCTGTTTCAATATAACTTTTCTGAACCTCATCGTGCAGATAGAAAATAAACACATTGATAAACAGTAAGAATAATACAATCGTAGACCGCACACCTCTTCTGTCTGGCAGCAATATCCTGATACAGACTATAATGCTGATCACCAGGACAGAAAGCATAGCAAGCCAATGACGGTTCTTTATATAATAACTTCTCTTTACACCTACTTTTCTTTCAATAATGACTTCCAGTAAAAAGAATATAAAATTTCCCATTACAATAGTTCCCGGTCCCATGTGATGATGCACCGGATTTCTTGCTACCGCATACCGTTGAAAGAACACGATTGGAATCCCATCACATAAAATTCCCATAATATATACCATAAGTGTATTCCAGACATGATGTTGCCAGTCTGCCTGATATGCCACTGTTATAATTAACAGAGCTATCAGCTCAAAGATCAGATCTCCGTACATCGTTCCCCACTGCATGCTTCCCCAGCATGAAAGCAGATATGCACAAAAATATGCAAATAGCTTTTGTGTATCCTCATTTTTGGATACAGGATGGTATTGTAACGGAAAACAGTATAAATCCAGAATAATTTACTTGTCAGATAAGTGATCAAATGGATATTCATAATCTTTTCTTCTCCGTTTGTAATAGTCTTTCCCTGACCTTCTTGCGATTTGCTTTACTGATACTGAGACGTGTCTTGTCTTTCATAACCACGTTGTCATATTCGTAATGCTCCACGTGTTCCATATTGATGAGATAGGACTTGTGAATCAGTAAGAAATATTCTTCTGTTACATCCGCTACATCCTTTAATTTTCCTCGATATTCATATTCTTTTTCCGATGTCACGATATGTACTCTTTTTCCCAGACTATAAAAATACAGGATCTTGTCATAAGAAATCTTGTGGATTCCTTTTGTATCCGTATATTCAAATATTTTCTTCCGTTCTTTTAACAGTTCCCGTAATTCACCTATCACCCAGAAAAGTTCTTCCTCTCGGATTGGCTTTACAAGAAAATCAAATGGATGAATACGGAATAATTTCATAGCATATTCCTGATATGTTGAAATATAGGTAATCCGCAGTTCTTTTCCATAATTTTTCTTTCGTATCTCCGTTCCGATATCAATTCCATTCTCATGTTCCAGACAAATATCAAGGAATAACATATCGTAGGATTCTTTTACATAGGATGATGTCATCATCACAGATTGCAAGTTCTAGCATATTTTCTTACCCTCAGTCTTTCGTAACACGACAAATGGGGAAAAGAATCCCCTTCAATTCTTTTCCCGAATGGACATCACTAATTTTGTGTCATTTTTCCGATGCAACAGCACCACTTCCTTTGCTGTCTTATTTTGTCCTCTATATAATAAACACTTGAACAAGAAAAAACTGTCGCCATTTTATAATTTATTTATATTTTTTATGTTTTATTTATATTTTATCCAAATATTACAGCGATAACTAATAATGTCACCCCCTGCATTATTCTTTTTATTTTTAGCGTCATTTGATAAAACATCAACGTTTTTGATGGCAAAAAGGGAACCTGCAAAACCAGATTCCCTTTAAAATACATGCTCTTCTCTAAAAGGATGATAAATCCACCATCCTCTGCTTATTTTTAAAAACTTTTTCCTTTTTTACAATACTTATAAATATTAAATGGTTTTTCTTTTTTTTCAAATAAAATCCCTGTTGTTTTAATAATTTTTATAAGTTCATCCGACTCCATATCTGTCGTTTTAAATATAAATATTTTCTTTTCATTTGTTATGAAAAAAAAGAAAGTTTTTATATAAGAACATTCTATCAATATTTTTAAATTCATAAATTTGATCTTCATCTATTTTAATTGCGTTTTCATCGATATCCACCGTTTCATATCCTGATCTACCCCAGACAAATTCATGAACATTTTTTTTTCAAAATTTTTACCAATCATTTGATACCAAATAATCCAAGCCAATCATTCTACTTTTCTGTCTTGTTTTAAATAATTGATTAGGAATTATAAACCCAAGCGAAAGCATTCTTTCTAATTCTTCCCTATCCTCATCTGACACAATTGATTTAATATGCATTCTTCTTAATCCCCCTTTTGCCAGAGGTCCTCTTTATAAAATCGAACCTCTGGCCATTGTCTCTTTTATTCTTTTTACAATTTACAGCGCTTGAATCAACAAACCAAAAACAGTACCTGCTCCAGCTGAAAATAAAGCAATAATTGACGGAATTGCATTTACAACTAATGCACCCGCAAGAACTAATATTACGGCTCCCTGCCAGTATATTACTATGCTCTTTTGTGAATTCTACAACATTAAATTCAAGACCACTATTAGAATTTAATGTCATTGTAAAAATCAAAGCAACCGATATTGTCCACTCTTTTTCCTCTTCTGGCAGCAAATCTGATGTACTAAATACAATGGAAAACTCTACACTATTGGCAAAAACATTATTTATTTCAATTTAACCGATAAAGCAATTTTTCCTATCGTATTTCCAAAGTTATCTGCTCCCTCTATACCTGTATCTGATAAATTTGATGAAATCTCCATAATTTGATTTTTGCAAGTTTGTGTCAATTCTCCATCATTTCCTATATCCACTTTTATATTATAAATTTTACCAGTTGAACTTTCAAGCGATGTGGATATTTTAGTAGAAATATCAATTGCTCCTTGAGGACTCATCATTGTTCCCAGTGAAATTTCCTTATCATACTCCACACCCACATCCATAATTTTATTCAGATAACCAAGCGGCTCCATTACATTATAGACATATCGATTTCGTGCTATTTTTACCTTTGCCCGAAGATTTTCTTGCGCTATTTCCTCATCTGTTTTTGTCGATACGGCATCGAACTTTTTAAATCCAGTATCTCTCCCTGAATATGCATCTTTATCCAGTGGGAACGAAGGTGATGAAGAAAATGAGTTCAACTCACAAAATTGATCAAATGCCCAGTTCTTCGGCATCGAATATCCCAAATTACAGCTAAATCCAGTTGACATATCTGCCACAAATGATTTACTTGCCAATCCTGCTTCATAAACTTTAGTACATACATATCTTGGTGCATAAATGCCGACTTTATAATTTTTATCATTTGTCGAACTGAAAAAGATCATGTGAATCTGTTCAAAATAAGGTATAATAAATGTATCAATCTGATATGAATAACAATCAAAATCCACTGCAAAGTATATAGTCGTTCCACTTGGTATACCGATTCTCTCGGTCTGCTAAAATTGCTGTCTGTGCATCAACACTTCCCTGGGACGGATCCTTAAAATAGTTTAATTCATATCCTCCATCCTGATATATCGGGAATACCGATAATCCTGCATTTTCAATGTTTTTCACTTCTGTTGATGTCAAATATTTCGGTGTATGTTCTTTTCCAACAGAACCTGTCAGATAACGTCCTACATGAGTATACCCTGCATTTTATATCTAATGCCTGTTGTTTATTTAATACTGTTGCACAGTCACACGCTTTTGCTGCCCTGTTTGTATCGCCTTTACTCGTAAGCAATGATTTCATAGTAGAAACATTTACTTTTCCTTTTGTTACAAGTCCAATTCCTGTCAGACCATAAAACTCCTGAAATTCTGACACCTTTGACTCTGTAGTCGAATCAAACACGCCATCGAATCTTCCCGGATTATATCCGTTAAAATATAGTCCGTATTGAGCAATCTTATTAAATGGAACATATTTCGTCGAGTTCTGTCCGTTCTGTAATGTACCCGGAAACGCATTTGTTGTTGCATCGCCAAAATTAACTGAATTCAAATCTGTAATTAATTCAGTTGTAACTCCTTCAGCCGCCTGCAATGCACCAACTAAAGACAAAATTGTCTGTCTTGAGGCAATTCCATCACAAGGTCCAACACCAATAACATCTGACCAGTCACTATTTAATTGCTGTTGAATAAGAACAATATTGGAATCCCCACCAGAAACCTTTGTAAACCAGTTTAGGGATAACAATCCAGACCAAACTTTCCAATCAATTTTGCCCGTAACTTCCAGTCCTGCATTTTCCTGCATCTTTTTAACTGCATTTACTCCTGATGTATAATAAATTCCAGTAATTCCTCCAGCAGCATATCCTTTGCAAAACAGAGCACACTGAATCAAGCATACATTAACCTGCGGAGTATCATTCGGATCCATTTTTGTAATAATGGCTAACTTCTTCATGGTATTAATAGTAAGTGGTCCAACCGTTCCTGTAATCGTTGAGATTCCATTCTGAATCTGAAATGCACGAATGATTCCCTGCATCACGGCTGTTCCGGTCTTTCCATCTTCATCCAGTTTTACCCAATCCTTATGTCCACCAAACATCGCATTTAAATATTTTTGTGCTGCTTTTACATTCTGATCACTCATATTCACTACCTCCTAATTCAAGTCAATTATAAAGATTTCTAACTCTTTATATGTCTATCACTAAAAGTTACAATAACAATTTATCAATCAACTGTGCCTATTTTGTGACTATTTTCCAAAGGATTCATTAACTCCCTTATAAAATCCTTAACAAATTATGAAAGAAACCATCAATTTATCACCCCATATCCCATTATAGAACTGTAATCTACTGCATAATTTCTCTGCCGTACCTGATCACTGAATTTCCCTCAATCGTGTAAACTCTTCCACCTTCACACTTTTCTACTATTCCTACATGATCCGATGTTCCATCATGATCCCAGTCAAAAAAGATGATCATTCCAGCTGTCGGAGTTGTTCCGCCACTCTGCCACTTATTCTTTCCCTGAAACCAGGACACTCCATCACTGCACAATGAGAATTTAGGAACATTCCCACTTGCAATCAGACCGCTCTGATCCGCACACCAGCTTACAAAACAGGCACACCATTCTACCCGACTGTCAAATCCGTACCAGCTCCAGAACTTCTGACCGCCACTGTTTCCAAGCTGCCCCATTGCAACCGACACAATCTGCTGATTACCAAACAAACCAGCAAACAGGCTGCCACCGGAATAATACCGCATCACATGGGGAACGTATTGGGGATCTCCGTAACTGCTCCATCCATGCGAAGCTGCCTGTTCCTGTGAAAACTGCAATGCATTGGCTTCTGTATAACCGCCTCTTTGCAATGCCCATCCTATGTAGCCATTTCCATAGTTATATCCCTGCCATGCAAGTTTCAGCTTGTCCAGATCCTGTGGACTGCTTTGCATCCTGCCTGTCTGATACAGTCTGCAAAGGTCTGTACTCCAACCTCTATCGAATAATCCGGATCAGTAATAGAACCAGGAGTGTGTGGGAATCTTGTATTATATGGACTTTCCGAACACTGCATCGGGTCTGTTCCCCTGCCTCCAGATTCCTGCATCATGATGGCCTGTATCGCAGACACATATTCCGGAATGCCGTATTGGGATGCATACTGCTGTATCACAGAAGTATACGCAAGCACTTCTTCACTTAGGGATTCGGAGCTTTCCGAATTACTGCTGAAAGTCTGCTCCTGCAATGATTCCCACAATCAGAATAAATACCAGAAGAAATGCACTACCTCCGGCAAAGCAATCCATTTTCCCATTTTTTCAAGAGCTACTACCCCTTTTTGAATCGCTGCTGTAATTCCCTGTACGGATAACTTTGAACCCTTTCCAGTTACCTGAAGGACTGCTTTTCCACTTTCTGCCGATGCCTGTGCTGACTTTCTTGCCATCTGGGCTGCTCTTGCTTTCTGCATCGCCTGAAGACTTTTTTCCATCTGCTGTTTCTGCATGGATGCCTGTGTCTTTATTTTCTCCTGAGACAGACCGGATACTTTTACCACTCTCGGTGCTGCTTTCACCTGCCGTTTACCATTCTCCTTGGCAAGTGCTGCCTGCTCCGGTTTCAACTTGATTAATTTCTTTCCGCTTTCTGCCCCCTGCTCCATTGCTTCTTCGGCGAGCTTTCGCTTCTTCCTGTCTGCTTTTTCTTTCCTTTATCTTCCTGTAGGTCACTCCAGCAAGTTTTTTTTCCACCTTGATATGTGGTTTTCCCTATACTTTTTCCCTGCCACACTCGCCGCTCTGTACTGTACGGATTCTATTTTTTCAGTTCCATACTGTGTTGGGGATTCTGACTGCCCACTGCTTTTTCATGTAGTTCCCTTGGCTTTTCTTTTGCTTCCAGAACCGCTGAGCGAACCAGTTCTTTCGGAAGTCGGGCAGCCGGATTTCGAATCTTCGGATTCTTATCCCTTACCCGTTCCTTGATATCTTTCATCCGGTCACCCTCTTTCCGTATCTCTTATCTCATCGGGCAACATCCCGATGTTTCTTTTTTTCCTGCTGTTTCTGCAACTGCTCCACCTGTCTGATTGCCTCATTTACCAGTGGATGTTCGTTGTAATATGGCACAAGTTCCAAGTCTCCCCTGTCTTTTGATGACAACGGTAATGGATATTCCATGTCTGAATAAATTGATTCTGGATCATGAATAGAAAACTCAATAGCCGGACACATATTGGCAGATGTTCTACAATATTTCTGGTACTTTTTATATGCCTCTTCCAGCGTTCTGCATTTTGTATATTCTCCTAAATCATGGAACTCACCGCACTCTGCAGCATAAAAAGTTATCGTTACTTCTTCTTTTTTCTTCATTATGATTCTCCCGGTTTTGTTGTCATTAGTTTATAAAGGTCTGTATTCTTTGGGAACGTATTCTCAAATGGTACGATATTCCCAGAGCAACGGATTAGGCCACTGCCAACCGATACATTTGTAATATAGGACAGTTGGTTTTCGGAAATATTCAAAAGAGCTGCCAATTCTTCCCTGTCTGTACTTGCCTGATTCAAAAGAATCAAAAACTCACTGTTTGCCAACATCAGTCTTGCAGTGTCCGATTTCAGAAGTTCCTCAACATTTTGGGTTAAACCTGTCACGAATCCATTGTATTTTCTGATTCTCTTGTACAGTCGGTAGAAGAAATTTGCACTGTATTCATAGCGGAATAACAGATAGAACTCATCGGCAAATATCCATGTCGTTTTTCCTTCTTTCCAGTTCTGAATTACCCTGTTGAAAATACTGTCTAAGGTAACCAGCATTCCCAGTGGCATAAGCTGTTCCCCAGTTCCCGGATATCATAATCCATGATCCTGTTCTTCTTATTCACATTGGTCGGCTGTGCAAAGGTGTTCAGGCTTCCATTGATAAAAAGTTCGGATGACAGTGCAAGTCCCCTTGCCTCTTCTTCCGGCTGTAACATCAACTGTCGGTACATATCTTTCAATGTCGGAACTTCTCCGGTATAACCACTTCGGATATAATCCCGGTACACATCTGCAGCACAGCGGTCCAGGATTGACTTTTCTTTTGCTGACAGGTTTCCTGCTCCAACCAACTGTTCAAATACAGACAGAATAAACTCCGATTTTTCAATCAGTGGATTCTTTTCATTGCCGTAGGCTGCGTCCATATCCATTGCATTCAGGTGATTGTCTGATGTCGCAGATACTTTTACAACCTGTCCGCCCAGAGCCTCTACTAATTTTGTGAATTCGGACTCCGGATCCAGGATCAGGATATCGTCATCGGTACTCAATGCCAGATGCACAATCTCTTCTTTTGCCGAAAAGCTCTTTCCTGATCCACTGACGCCCAACCGGAAACTGTTTCCATTCATCAGTTTCTTCCGGTCGGCTACCAGAAGGTTCTTGCTGACTGCATTCTGCCCATAATAGATACCGCCCGGCTGCAGGATTTCCTGTGTATGGAACGGGATTAAAACAGCCGTTGATTCCGTTGTCAATGTACGCAGGGCATTGATCTTTCGCAGTCCGTAAGGAAGCACTGTATTGAGTCCGTCCACTTGCTGCCACTTTAATGTTGCCATCTGGCACAGATGCTTTCTTGCTATCGACAATAATAATTCCGTATCGGAATCCAACTGTTTTTTACTGTCTGCCAGATGTACCATTGTCAAAATTCCGAACATCATACGCTGGTCTCTGGTTGTCAGATCATCGAGCATTTCCTTGGTTTCTTTTCTCTGAAGTTCCATATCGTATGGTACGATTGCCGAGAAGTTATTATTAGCGTTCTGCCTTCTCTGCCAGTTGGTCACGTTGGTTTCCACACCAAGCAGTCGGTTCTGGATTTCCCTTACCGCTTCATCCGTAGGGACTGGCAGGATATCAATCGACAATATCAGATTCCGGCTGAAGTCACACAGTTCTGAAATCATGTCATCTTTAACATAACTTGCATAATCCTGCATATACAGGACTCTTCCGTACCTGTCACCGATTTTAAAATGGTCACGTTCAAATTCCATAGAATCCGGACACATCCAGTCCTTGAAACTTGTTCCCTTCTTGGCAAATTGTTTCAGATCAAACGGAAATGCCTGTGGGACATCTCCCTTGAAGAAGTCCCTGAAAATCTGGAGCCGGCTCTCTGCGTCCAGTCCTTCTGCTGTGGACGATAACTTTGCCAGATGTGTTACGATGTCTGTTCCGATACGTGCAAAATAGGTTCTTGCATCGTCAATCGATCTTTTATGTACACTGACAGTCAGATACCGTTCCTGATAGATGCTGTTGTTTGTTCCTGTAATCTTAGACAGGAGCATTTCGTTGTATTCTTCCCGATAGTGGTCCAGTCCATCTTCCTTCATTGGAAGCAGGATTGATTTTTCAAATTCTTCTTTATTGATTCTCCGGTTATTGATGGTAATTTTGGCAGAAATGCCGGAATCCAGTGAATTTAAGAGTTCGGAATAATCCAGAAACATTTCTGTCTTATTGTCCTTACTCGCAATATAATAGTTGATATCTGTAAAACGATATGTTTTTGAGAATTTCGTTCCCTGTTGAAAAATTCCATCCGGCCAGATTCGCTGGATGGGAATTGCCTGTTGGACTGATTTCGGAACTTTGAAGCGTTCCTTATCCATCCGAAGTGCCTGACTTAAGGTTTTAATCAAAGGCATCACTCCTTCCCTTGCGTTTCTTTCTCTGTTTTGCTTCTGCTCTTTGCTCCCGCTCTTTTATGATTTCCGCTCCATCCTTTTGATTCTTTTCTCCCAGCGAGATGGTCTCCTGCATGCAGGAGTAGTGGATATCTTCCGACTGAAACACCAGTTTCTTCGGATACAGCAATTCGGATTTGATCACTGCCCATAAAAACTGTTCGGCTGTCATACCATGATATTTGAAAAAGCCACAGGCAGCAAATGGAGTAGCACCAAGCACACACAGCCATCCGGTTATTTCCTGTCCGGTAATTTCACGCATTCCAAAGTAAATTCCGATTGCTGTAAGAATCGCAAGAACAGAACACACACATTGTCTCAGGTCCAGTCCCATAAACATGGATTCCTGATAGTCCCGGATTTCTTTATTCATCTTGACTTCCATAACTTATCGCTCCTTTCCTCTGCTTTGTTTCTTCGTTTTCTGTGGTTTTTCTTTCGGTACTTCTATCCCGGCAAATCTACAGTGTTCTGCAACGCCTTCCGGATCAAATTCCGCAAGTCTTGCTAGATCAAACGCTACCTTCTGATAGGTTGCATATCCTGATCTTCCTGTTTCATTCAACACTTTTCCTAGTTTATGTTCCTTGATAAAATGAAGCATATCCTTGGTAAAATCTCCTGTTATAAAAGCCTCATTTGGCTCTAAGAACTGATAGGGCAGATTAATGGTTACATCTCCAAAATCTTCCCATTCTCCCCCTTCCTTATGGCAGAGTCCTACATATAAATTTCCATTGTTCCGATAAGAGCTCACTCGTATTGCTACTGTCTCACGTCCAAATTCCCAGTTATATCTTAATGTTTTCTTTATATCCATATTTTTAACCTCCAAGTCCCATCATTTCTCTGACAATACGGTCAGATGCCTTAATTGCTCCAACCAGCACCAGTAAATTAAATACCAGTTCTCCGACATAGTTCCACACGATTGTAACTGCACTCAACTCCGTATCTCCGACAGCCGGAGGGCTTGCTGCATAAGCAGAAAAGATAATACATGCCAGTGCAATAATTGCCCCTTCCAGACATACGCCTACATAAGAACGGATAAAGTTCTTTCCAATGGACTGCGTGGGTTCTCCTGCAAATGAGGAAATCGGAATCGGGGCGATTGCCGTATACATATAGATTTTGAACATTCTGCCATACACTGTCAGGATCATTACAAATGACAATACAGTGATCAGCAGACTGCCAAGCAGTGTGACAATCCACAATGGAATGGATTCCAGCATTCCCACACTCTCGATCTTATCTACAATCTCCGTTGGCAGTTCCGTCACGCTTCCTGCCATACTGGAGCCACTCATTACGGTTGTCACGATTCCTTGCACAATGGAAAACAGTGCCTGCATAAGTTCCATCCCGTATGTAATTGCTCCCTGAGCAAGTGCAAACCGGATAAATGCTTTTAATACGTGTTCCGGTTTCTTAAGGTCCGTAAAACTCCCACAGGTTTTGATGATCCCGGCTGCGAAAAACAGCACCAGCAGTCCATAAGCGATGGCTGTCAGTGCATCATTGATATTGGTCATAATGCGCCAGATACCGCCGCCTTTAAAAGTTGCCGGATTTTCGGTCAGCAGAGTCCACAGTTCTGCCATCTTTTCACTCCATGTGGATAGTGCTGAGTTTAGATTCTGTACAATCCAGTTATCACTCAAAAACTCTCACCTCCTTAAACATATTTTTGAATACAGGAGTACCTTCCGGCACTCCTGCTGTTTCCTGATATATTTTTTTTCAAAGAGGCTTACGCCATAATCAAATCGAGGATTTCTTTGGCGAACGTAATAATTACCCCTCCGGCCAGTGTCAGAAATCCATTTGCCCTCTGGCTTGGATCATGGCTTTTTAAAGACAGACCAACCTGCACAACACCAAATCCAAGCAAAATCAAACCGATCGCACGAATCAGAGAAAAAATAAAGGTAGACAGGTTATTGATAACGGACAACGGATCTCCGGCTGCGAATGCGGTCGTTGCTCCAACCGTTACGGTCAGTACCAGTGCCATATAAAGGCTCATCCACTTTTTCTGTTTTCTCCCCATCGGCATCGGGGTTATCATTTTTCAGTTGTATTCTTTTTTGTTCTATTTTTTTCTCCTGTGAGAAGTTTCTTCAATACACATCACTCCAATCCATCAAAAACTGCTATTCACCAAGGATGTCCTCGGTAGACAGCAGTTCGTAATCGTCTAATCTGTTAATGTCAATCTTTAGGTCGTCGTGAGCCAGTGGTGTTTTCGCATAATCATAAGGCGATGCACCACCGTCCTCTGTGTATCTGAAATTCACATGCTTTTTTAAATCATATTTATCGTCCATGATCGGACGCTCCCCACGAATAAACAAAATCGCTTTGCGGTTATCTAAAAGCCGTATTTCATCCGGTGTTAAAAGTTCCCTTCCTGTCTGCTGATAATTCACCGAATAGCTGCCGCTACGCCCTTTTGTCTGTCCGTAGGTATTGGTATCCAATGTCTCTTTTCCCAATAATTCCGAGACATACTTATGTCCTTCTTTTTCATTTCCACCCAGATATAAAAATTCATCGCAGTTGCCGATCAGACTCTCATACGAGTCTTTAAATAAGGCTTTCATCTGTGCAATGTTCTGGATGATGATACTGCAGGAAATCCCTCTGGAACGCATGGTTGCCAGAATCTTGTCAAAATCATCCGGCAAGGCTACGTTTGGCCATTCATCCATAATGCAGTGTACCGGAATCGGAAGCCTTCCTCCGTACTTCCGATCTGCCACATAATACAGTGTCTGAAACAGATTACTGTAAATCATGCCGACCAGATAATTCATGCTGGTGTCTGCATCCTAATACAGCAAAACAGTGCTACTTTTTCTCCCCAATACTGTATAAGTCCAGTTCGTCCGTACAGGTCAGGTTGGCGATTTGTTTCAGATTGAACGCTGCCAGACGGACACCAACCGATATCAAAATAGACTTCTTATAAATGGCATACTGCTTGACCGCAATACTCTCTGGGTTCCATTTCCAGTCTTTCAAACAAAATGTCCAATGGTGACTGGTAATCCTCATCATCTTCTTTGACCTGTGCGCTTCCAAGCATTTCCATGATCATCGGGAAGTTCTGTTCTTCCGGTGGAGCTTCATGCAATAAATATAGCATAAGTGCCTGTAAAAGTGCAGTCTCTGACTTTTCCCAGAACGGGTCCGAGCTTTGTGCACCTTTCGGTGTCGTGTTGCGGATCAGGTTGTTAATTAGTTTCAGCACATCCTTGTCATCCCGGACATACGCAAACGGATTATAACACCAGGAAGTCTCCGGATTGATCAAATCAAAAACCCGGACTTCATATCCATTCCGTTCCAGAACACCTCCTGTTTTGCGCAGAAGTTCCGCTTTCGGATCTGTGATCACCATCGAGCAGTTGCACTGCATGATGTTCGGAATCGCATAGGTCCGGCTCTTTCCTGCCCCGGAACCTCCGACTACCAGCACATTTAAATTTCGTTTATGCTTATATCCATCCAGTCCCATGCGGAAATGCTGTGTCAGAAGCAGATTATTCGTGTACTGCTTTTCGCAGTAACGTCTGCAGATTTCGGACACGTTGCCCCATTTTGCGGAACCATGTTCCACGCCTCTTCTATAATTTCTTTTTTGGGATTCATAAATACCAATGCCTAAGAAATAGGCTGCTGTGAATATCAGAATACATTTGAACGTATACGGTGTATACGTGATAAAAAACGGCTGTTCGAGTTTTTCGCTCAGCGTTTCTAAGATTTGAATAAAATTCTTATCCGGTGTAATGGCACAAGCGGTAATCGCTGCCGCCCACCAGATAAATGGCAGAAAGACAAGATACAGAATCCAGTCCTGCTTTTTTGTACTTATCTCTGCAAGTCAGATTCTCTTTTCTTGCGTGGCTTTTCTTCTGGATGTCCCTGTCCTTCTTTCTTATGAAAGGAATCCACTCCCGGTATCAGTGAGAGACTTCTGCCGTTGTCCCACTTAACACCAAGCTGGCCTGCATCATCCACATACTGCACAGTTCCTTCCAGTCCCTGCGGCATACCCGCTTCTCCATCCATCGAATTCAGACAGATTCTTGTTCCTGCCGGATACTGTTCTCTAAGTCTTGCCACTTTTTCTCTTGAATAAATGACCAATCAACCACTCCTTTCTCTACCAGAACATGTGTCTGCTAGTATTCGGTTTTGCAACCTGAATAATAACTTTATCTATTCCATCACTGTATCTTCCGGCTGCAAGATATTTACTTCTGAGTCTGTTCAGTGCCTTACGGATCTGCCTTTGTTCCCCGGCTGTAATCTGCAGTCGTTTCTGAGCGAGGTCGTATTCACTTACTTTTTTTTCAGAAGAGCTTTCGTTTCTTCCAAACATTCATCCTGCTCACTCTGTGCCTGTAGCTCATCATTCAGTGCCACCACGAACATATTTTTCATAATGTTATCCATCTTCAAATAGTATTTTGTCATCTGGCTGACCTCCTTTTTTGTTACACCAACCATATCACAAGACCTCCGTAATAGCTACTCCAACCGTCCAACTTTTTCACTTTTATCGTTCCGGCTGGTTCTTTGCTTTTTTCTCTTTTCCGGATGCTTTTTCAGATGGTTTTTCATCCTTGGTTTCCGGTATTTTTTACAGGGTCTCCGATTGCGAACTCATCGGTTATATACTCCTGTTCCTTTGCACCAAAATTGCGTTCGATATGGTTTCGGATACTATAGGAAGCCTGACGGACATCATTTAAAAAGTCTCTCAGTTCCTGTGGATCTTTCTTTCCACATTCATTTCTCTGTGCAATATACTCCAGATTGAATCCGGTAACATCCACACCATAACGTTTCGCAATCACATAGGCTGCACAATAAGCCTGTGCACTGACTTTCTGTCGGCTGTAGGTTCCGGTATGCTGGTCCAGTGCTCACGCCAGTTCTCTGTTCAGTGCATGGAATGTCGTTACTTCACTCATTCCGTTGCGGATATAAATGGTACGGTATCTCGGATTGTACTGGGCCTGCACTTTGTCTGGCAGATCATCCTCAATCTGCACACGTACCGACTGGTCTTTTAAGACAGTTCCTATCAGTTCTGTCAGACTTCGCTGAGGGCGTTCTTCCAATGGCTTTCCTGACATCTGACTGATGTCAAATCCTTTTCCGATCGTATACCCTCTCCGCATTTCACCGTCTTTTTCGTATTCAGTGGAAATCATATAAGTAATGCCATGCTCCCCTGCTTTTACTGAACGGTGTTCTTCTCTCCAGCGTTCATAAGACCTTACTACCTTAAAATCTGGATGCTGTCCGTAAATCAAAAGCAGATTCGGAGTTCTCTGTGTATTACACTCTGCCATAAAATCCAGAAAGCCTTTCAGTTTTTCTCCATCCTGAAAAACTCCCTGTGCCTGTGAATCTACTTCAGCCCATACCTCTTCTCTTTCCTGCTGTTTTTTGGCTGCATATTCTTCTTTCGTCAATTTCTGTTCAGGAATCTGCTGTTCTTCCGTTCCACCTGAAATCATATCTGTTAAATCCATATACATTACCTGCCTTTCGTTTTCATATTCTTACGTTTCTTCCGGCTCTCTCTGGCATTTTTCCGTCTGTCTGGACGCTTGCGTTTCTCTTCCTGTTCCTTACGGATATCTCCGAGTTCTTTCCGCACAGATGGTTTTTCATTCTTTTCTTCCCAGCTAGTTTCCCGACCGGAAAAAATATTTTTGTTGCGCAAGAAAGGTTCGGATGGATTCTTTACTTCCCCCTCCTGCGCCTGTGTAAAATTTCCTTCCGGAAAAGCCTCATCCCCGATCTGGAACATTTCTTCCGCATCATCCAGTTCAAATTCTATCTTGCCTTCCGGCAGGACAACGGTCTCTGTCCGTACATTCTCCCCGGTTTCTTTTTCCATCTGGTTTTCTGCCTTTCCGGTGCAGTCTCTTTTTCCACTGCTTCCGTAACCATAGAGCCTGATTCTGCTTTTACAAAATCCAGATTCATCCGGTCTAATACCCGATTCATCTTCGCTGCATCATCTGCAAATACCATGACCTCTGTCTGGTCCGGATTCACCTTATCTTTGATAACTACATATAAGATACCTCTCGCCTTGGCTTCTTTTGCAAATTCTTTTAAACGGTCACCCGGAACGGTAAAAAAAATTTCATCGGGCGCTGTTCCTTTAACATTCTGGTAAGTCTTGTTTTCCCTCTTGTCTTTTTCTGGTCCTTCAAAGCGGCAGCAATAAAGACTGCCACATGCTTTGCTACATTCCCGGTGATCTTCAGCGAATACTCCATCCCTTCCAGACTGTACCGTACCACCTGATCCGCCGGTTCTGCTCCATAATTCATACTTATCTCACCTCCTGACTTTTCTGCATTCTTTCTTTATCTTCCACACGTTTTTCATTCTGACTCTGTTCTTCTGCTTCCTGAAGTCTCGCTTCGATTTCCAAGGAATGTTTCTCAATCTGAACGGTCATACGAACTTCCTTACGGAGTCGCTTCAATTCCTCATTGATTTCGGACAATCGTTCTTCCCCCGTCTTGCTGCCCCCATTCCGATACAATCTTCTGCGTTCTTTCATAAGTTCCGCAATCTGCTTTTGCAATGGCTCTCGGTATGCGGCAAGCTGCTCTCTGGTTATGATGTCATGTTTCATTAGAAATTCAATCTGTTCAATCCTGCGGTCCAGTTTCCGGATATCCTCTCTGACAGCGTATGGACTCCTTTTCGGTCTTTTTGGCAGTACCCCCATTTGATATAAATAGGAATAATACAGTGCCTGAATCCCGGTCAGTTTCTTTTTGGGATGAATCTGTACTGCCTTTTGATAGACTCGTTTCACCTTGGGCTGTAGTATCTGCCCACGTATTTCCTCTTCAGAATAATTTTTTCCAAGGGAACGCAGACGAATATACCGCTCCATTCCCGGAGCTTTTAAAGAAATGTATTTCCTGTTCAGTTTCCATGTATAACCCCGCTTTTCCATCTCTTTTAGGAATTGTGACCAGGAGTAGCTTTCCTGTACCGATTCCCTGATATCCAAACGGATCGCCGTTCTCCATGTCGGCTTTCCTTCCTGTTCTGCTTTCCACTGTACATAAGGGATTGATTTTTTCTGATTGGATTCAATGATAGACAGACCATATTTTCTGCACAGGTCATCGGAAATCTTACGGATCTCCGTATAATAACTCTTGGCATTACTATGGTACTTATGTCCGTCCACCATGCTTACAGAATTCCAGACAATATGATTGTGATAGTGTCTGGTATTAAGATGTGTTGTTATGACGACTTCAAATTGTCCTTTTAAGAGCCGGTCTGCCAATTCCTGCCCGATGAGATGTGCCAGTTCCGGTGTCACTTCACCTTCTGCAAAACTCTGTACCAGATGGTATCCTTCTACACCGCCCATCTTATGGAATCTCTTTTTCGTTGCCAGCATATCTTCATACGCATTTTCATTGGTACATCCGATGGTATCTTCGAAGACCGCCTGTTCCGTCTTGGTCCGATTCATGGCATAATCGATGGCAGCCTCCAGAGAGTCCGCTTTCTGTGTGGTTTTTTCTTTATCTTTCACATATTCGATAGAACGGTCCAGGCGGTGGACGGGGATAACACTTGTATAAGCCATCCGGCATTACCACTCTTCCTTTACCAGATGCCATGTTTCTTTGGTAAGCCGCAGCATTTCCTGAATACTCTGCTCGCTTGCCATACCAGAAGCATTGGCAACATGTGCAAGCTGATTGGCATTGTTGCATAAGCCTGCAATCTTTCGGAGCAATTCGGGATGATGCTCACAGGGTTTTGCATGAACCTGCGCTCCTAAAATCAACGAACGCATAAACTCTTCCCGGCTCAGACCGCTTCTTTCGACCTGCTCATTCAGTTCCCTGACTTCCCTTGCATTAAGCCGTACCGGGATCACATGGTTTCGTTTTCGCATTGCATCACCGTCCCTTCTTTTTTCTCTTCCTCTTTCATCATACCGCCAAGATCCTCATCGGATTTTTTCGCTGCAACCATGCAACAGGTCACTATCACTCCTATAAATCCTCCGCTCATCAATGCGATTACAATCATTACTCCATTTCTTAACATGACTTGATCCTTCCTTTCCATTTCCGTCTGTGTCCGGGGGATTGGGGTTCTCCCCAAAGTGCGTTTGGATATCCAAACGCTATGCTTGCAAAACGAGTACCGCCAGTTTCTGTAGCACCGGATTGACTCGATTCTGATTTATTTTGATTCTTTTATCTGTACCAGTCCATCAAGTGTCGTACAAATGATATGGAGTCTGTCTGCCATACTGATTTCGGTATTCATTGTTCCTGTCACTTCTTTCCCACATACGACTACCATCCGGCATCTCCGTAAAAGGATATGGGACATTCTTCCATATCCCTGCATATCTTCTGCATCAGACTCTTCCAAGAATGGTGAGAATACAAATCTCGGACAGATTGGTACATACCCAAGTTCATAGATTTTTCTGCAATATTTCTGCACTTTTACCCGGCTTTCTTCTGCTGAACAGCACACATAAGCCAGCGCCTGTTCCATACGCTCCATCTCCTTCCTGCATCCAGTTGGATGCCACTCATTTTCTCTATAAAAAACAAGATGTCCAATTGGACATCCCGGCTACTTTTCATCCTCTTTCTGCTCTGCTTCTAATGCAATTTTCACTCTGTCACTTCCCAGTTTGTAGTAGGCATCTGTTACCTCAATTCCCACTGCACGATAACCTGTCATAACCGCTGCAAGGACAGTTGTTCCTGCTCCGACAAACGGGTCCAGGATCAGCCCTCTCGGTTCACAAATCTGGATAACATCTTTCATAAGCTGCAACGGTTTCTCTGTCACATGAATCCGGTTCTGCGGATTGCCATATCGGAAGACGCCCGGCAGACAAGATACCGGACGGTTGATCGGCATCGGTCCGTTACTGCCCCACACAATATATTCAGCCTGCTGGCGGAAACGGCCTTTCTGTGGACGGGAGTTTCCCTTATCCCACACCGCTGTTCCTCGCCAGATCCATCCTGCCCACTGCAATGCATCGGTAATCGATGGATACTGACGCCAGTCAATGAACAGGCAGATCGGAGCACCTTTCTTGCAGGCTTTCCGCACATCATAGAGCCACTCAGCCATCCAGTGTGTCCAAGATCTCTGGTCTTTATTATCTCCATCGAAATCCGGAAGTGCATTGGCAGCACTCATACTGCTGTATTTCTGATTTGTAGTACGATTTCTTTCATTCTGTTTTGTTCCACCGGATGCATACGGCGGATCGGTAATAACTGCATCAAAGATTCCCGGCTGGAATGCTTTGACCAGTTTTAATGTATCTCCATGTAATATTTTCCAGTTTTCCCCTTCAGTATATTCCTCCGGGTATGTTCCCTCTTTCATAAGTTCTTCCAAACTCAGGCCATTTGTCATAGGCATCATCCTTTCTTTTCTCAGCGTTCCGGCTGATTTTTCTTCTTTGTCTTTTTATTTTCTTTTTTAAGCGGCGGACTCAACTCAGTTTCTACATATTCGCTGATAATCAAAAGTGCTTTGTAATAGTCCCCACTTTCCAATACCCTTTTACGCATTTCTTTTGCTTCTGCTGTCTGTTTATTCTTTTTCAAAAGAGTTGAGGCATCGCCCATAATGGAAAAAATATTCCCATCATGTCCAAGGAGCTGTAACTTGGGACGTTGTTTCTCAGGCTTTGTCGGAATCTGCTCTGTTTTCTTTTCATACATTTTCGGCTGTTCCATATTAGGATGCCAAAAATGCACATTCATCGTTCCACCATCTACCTTGATATCCCTCTGTTCAAATCCTTCACCCCAACCGTCACTGTACTGTCCTGTAATGTATTCAGTGAATTCCTGTAGTTCTTCCTGACTTAAAAGTTCATTTAATTCCAGTTTGGTACAGCCGTACAGGATTCCGTCTTTGTTTTCTATCGTAACAACTGCACTTTGTATCTTTCCCTGAATGGACTCACTTCCATCAAAATACTGCATGAGATCATCTTCCCCATAGCGTTCCAGTTCTTCTCGGATGACTTCTTCATAATCGGCAAGTTCTGTTCCATCTAACGGCATTCCATATTCATCACTCTCCGACCACTCTTCTTCCCATTCGGATTCTTCTGAATAAAGATTTCCAGTCAGCTCCGTCAACAGATGTACGTGCATCGTTCCTTTTTCTTCCATTCTCTATCACCTTCTTTCTAATGGTCTGTCCCTGCATTTATTTGTCTGCTTTTTTTCTTTCGCAAGGTCTGCATAATCTGCCCCTTCTTTTTCCGGCAGATTGCAAATAATCTGATACGTTCCCTCGTAATGCTTTTTCATCTGTTCTTTCGCCCATCTCCCTGCAAAGTCATTATCGGTGCAGATTTCAATTTCTTTGATTTCCGGATGGTTCTTCAGAAACTCTTCCAGTGCATCCGGCAGCTTTTTAAAACGTTCACTCTGTATCTGTGCGTTTTCTTTCGGAGCAGCGATTCCCCCAAGGGAAAGACGATATTTATCCCTATTTCCCTCTTCCAGTGTCATGTGTGCCAATGCATCAATACACGCTTCATATACGGCAACTCGCTTTGTTTCTCTTTCCGGTGGAATGCAAAAGCTGTACTTTTTTTCACTCCCGGTCTGCTCCATCTTGAATCCCTTCCCGTTTTTTTCATAGATTCCTCGCAGGAATGCATATCTTGCTTTTCTGGATTCATCTTTCCCAACAAAAACAGCGTTATGGTACGGGACACTTTCATAAAGGATTTCATGTGAAATACAATATGTGATCACTTCATCGCTGATTCCTCTGTGGTTTAAATAAGCCCTGATTCGTCTGCAATTACAATACCTCTCCGGCAACTTAAATGGCAGTTTTTCCCTTTCCGCAGCCTGTGTCGGAATAAAAGACGGACTCTCTTCGCACAACAGTTTTACGGCATCTGTAAATTTCATTCCATCTACTTCAATCAGGAACCGCAGTGCGGACACGCCACCGATATCTCTGGATTTCCAATGCCATTTGCTGGACAGTTCATTGATTTTAAAACTGTCATGATCCGTCAACTGCCATTCATTTCTGGTCCTTGTCTTTTGCAGCCGCTGTGCCTGATGCGTTCGCAAATACTCATACGCAGTCATATTTTTTGCTGCCTGAATCTCTTCTTCCGTTACCCAAGGCATTACAGAATCGCATCCTGAAGAGCCAGTACCTTATCCGTCCGCTCCCAAGGAAATTCCTTTCTTCCAAAATGACCAAAAACTGCCGTCTGCCGGAAAATCGGACGGTTCAGTCGAAGGGATTCCATGATCTGAACAGGTGTCACTCCAAACACCAGTGGGATTGCTGCCGCCAGACAATCATCCGCACACACTTTTCCTGTACCAAAGGTGTCTACCTCAATCATAACCGGCTCTGCTACTCCGATTGCATAAGCCAAAGCCACCTGACACTTGCTTGCAAATCCTGCAGCCACCATATTTTTGGCGATATACCTTGCCATATAAGCTGCCGAACGGTCTACTTTCGAACAGTCTTTTCCCGAAAATGCACCGCCGCCATGCGGAACCATACTTCCATAAGTATCCACCATCAGCTTTCTTCCGGTCAGTCCGGTATCTGCATCAAACCCTCCACACACAAATTTTCCTGACGGATTGATCAGAATCTTCGTATCCTCATCCGGCGGCAGTAATCTGAGTGCTGAGCGAAGCACTTTCTCTCTGATCTCGGCATCTAACTTCTTCAGGCTCTTTTCTGCACCATGCTGGCAGGAAACAACAACACTTTCCAGTCTCACTGGTTTTCCATCTTCATATTCTACGGTTACCTGTGCTTTTCCATCCGAAAAGATATCTTTGATATATCCGCTTCTTCTGCAAGCCGAAAGTTCACGTGTGATCCGGTGTGCCAGAACAGTCGGCATTGGCATAAGCTGCGGAGTATCATCGCACGCATATCCGACCATAACACCCTGATCTCCAGCTCCCCTGCTTCTATCTCTTAATTTTGCGCCGATATTATCCCGAAATTCTTTCGACACACTCACTGCTTTCGCAATATCTGGACTCTGCTGGTGTACAAACGTATCCATTTCTATCCCATCTGTACAATATCCGCATTCTTCCAGAACCTTTCGGATCACATCAAATACTGGCGGCTCATATCCGCTGCTGATTTCTCCTGCCACAAACACATTTCCTCTTGTGGCAAGGACTTCACATGCCACTCTCGAAGATGGATCATAACGCAGACATTCATCTAAGATTGCATCTGCTATCTGATCGCATACTTTATCCGGGTGTCCTTCTGTTACTGATTCTGCTGTATAAAAACGTCTCATCTTTCTTCTCCTTATCTACAGACAGGGCAGGAGCTGCTCTATGCACATCCTGCCCTGTCAGATTGATTTATCCTGTAATTCTTATTTTATTTTTCTTCTGTTTCTTCTTTGTTTTCTGTCATTTTTGACTTTTTTTCTGCGGTATACGGTCACTCCTGCAGCTGTTCCGGCAGATGCCAGACCAAGCAAAATAAATGCCCATACTTTCTGGTTGTCACCTGTTTTTGGTGCATTTGTTTTTTCTGTTGTTTTCTCCGGTGTTCTGGCATCTTTCATTTCTACTTTCTGGACTTCCATTGTATCTTTCAATGTGAATGTAACATCTTCCGCAATCTCGTAACCATCCGGTGCTGTGATCTCACGCAGAGTAAGTTCTTCATTGACTGGGAGTTTTTCAACGGAATGTGGTTTTCCATCTGTAATCCACTCTTCCAAAACAGTTCCGTCTTTGCGGATGATCTGAAGCTTTGCCCCTTCCAGTTCTTTTTCCGGTTGTTAGGTCTGTTTTTGAAATTTCCACTTTGGAATATTCATCTTTCATCTCAACCTTTGTCACACTTCCATCTTCTTTGACTTCAAACATCACATCGCTGGCAGACACATAGCCATCTTCATAAGGAGCCAGTTCCTCATGTAAGGTATAACTTCCTTCCGGCAGTCCGTAAATGACATGTTCTTCCTTCGTACTAATCCACTCTTCCACAACAGTTCCGTCTTTATCAATGACCTGCAGTTTTGCTCCTTCCAGCTCATTTCCGGTTGTTGCATCTGTTTTGGTAATACGTGTTTCTGTCGGCTGATTCTCAACTTCTTTGTTCAGTTCAATCTTTGCAAGATTCTGATTTTCATAGGTTGCGTCTACATTCCATACTTCCTCATTTGGAAGATATCCGGCTTTTCTGACTTCCTCTTTGACATAATATTTTCCATGTGGAAGGTCACTGTCAAAGGTCAGATTTCCGTTATTGTCGGTTGCTTTCTTTTCCAGCAGGGTATCCTTCTCTACAAGAACTTCTCCCTGATTAGAAACGATATCTTCCCCGGCATACAGTTTCTCTCCTGCTACAACTTCTTTCAGATAATACGTTCCCAGTGGCAGATTGTTGATAACTGCTGTTCCATTTTCATCTGTAGTCAGTTTGGCTACCAGGTCATCTTTCTCATATCGGACAACTGGATTTCCTGCTTCGTCCTTTGCTCCGTCCGGTGAATAGATGGTATCTTTGGCATATATTTCGAATTCAGCGCCTTCTACTCCGGTTTCTTCATATTTAAAGCCTTTATAAATACCTGTTTCTTCTTTTCCAGATACGGCATTTCTTACTTTTGAAACCAGTGCTTTTACTTTTTTGCCAGAACAGAATCTCCGGTTACTTCGGTAAGCTGTTCTCCCTTTTTCGTCAGGAGCAGGCTTCCTACCTGTTCATCGTTTTTCTGTTCTACCTCTACAATCGCAGCTCCTGTATCTGGATCAATCTGATGTGCAGTGTTTGAGGATACTGTAATTACAATACCACTCTGTGGATTTTCTTTATATGTTCCTTTTTGTAGTCTGTTCTAATGGTGAAATAATCGTTGTTCCATCATACAGGGACTCCTCGCTTCCCTGTCTTACAAATCCTTCCGGTGCTTTCACTTCTTCGATTCGGTAGGTAGAGCACTTCAGTTCCTGCGGTGTGATCAGATATCCTTCCTCGTTTGTTTCGAATACACTGATCTTTTCTTTCTTCGGATACTGAACAACCTGTTCCACATATTTCTTATTTGTCACATCGTAAATCTTATAAGAAGCACCAGCCTTTAAAACAGTATTTCCAGTCTGTGCATCCTTCTTTACAATTTTCAGCAAAAATTCAAACGGGCGGTCATCAAATACTCTCCACTGCATTGGCTCTCTGCTGTCATTTTCCATTTACAACAAATGGATCAATGGTTTTCAAATTCTCAGGGGTAGTACTTTCCACTACAACATAACTTCCATACGGCAGTTCCGGGCTGACTGCATATCCTTTTTGTATCAGTGATCAGTTCTGGTACTGGTACGGCTGTTCCATTCTCGTAAGTAACTGCAACCTGCTCTTTGCTGAAGTCATAATTTTTGAAATCGCTTGCTGTATAGCTTTCTCCATTGGCTGGCTTCAGTTTTCCATTTTTTACCTGTGTCAGGTCGCTGATCAGATATACCTTAAATCCTGCTCCTACAACCAGGTCTGTTTCTGTCTGCTCTCCATCTTCACTGATTTTGATTAACTGGAATGCCTGTTTCTTTACCTGCTCTTTTTACCGTAAGGTCTCTTGTCACTTCGGCTTGTTCCATCCGGATGCACGATGTCCTCTTTGGCATACAGACCATACACCGCACCACGAAGAGCACTGTCTCCCTGCGCTTTAAATGCAAGTGTTTCTTTATCGATCTTTGCGATTTTCACCTTTCCGGTGACTCTCTCATCTGTTGCTGTTACAGTCATTGTCTTTCCGGCAGTAACAGCCACTTTATATACTTCTGTATTCAGTTTATATCCTGTCGGAGCAGTGATCTCTTTTACATACACAGTTTTCAGTGCAGAATCAAAATAATCGCTGACTGCTTTTCCATCTCTTCCGGTTGCTGACATTGTCATAAGCAGATTTTCACACTTCTTATCAGTATAAATACCATAAACTGCTCCAGACAGTGGATTCTGTGTATTCACATCTTTCTTCATAAGTTCAATACGTGTCATATTCAGCCACTGTACACTGAAACTTACCGGAGCTGCTGTTTCGCTTTCAAATACACCAATATCCTGCTGAGAATTTCCAGTTGTCAACACCAGTGTTCTCCATGTCTTTCCGACAGAACCATATAAGTTGCCGGAAGCATAACTGCCTGTCAGTAATAAATCCGCAGACAGATAGAATGTATCTCCACCATAAATCTGGATTTTTCCATTTGTAACACTTGTTCCTTTGGAAAGATTGTGTGCAGTCACATTTTCCGGTACACTCAGTGTCACATAGTTTCTGTGATCTCCAGACAATGTGATATTCGGTGTTTTCTGGATGTTTCCATCCCGTACTGCATTCAGCTTTGTGCTTGAAAAGCTCAGTTCACCTTTTGGCGGTTCTTCCTGTCCAAACAGATAATTGATATATGCGATAACCCCTGCATTTACAAGGTCATTATAATTACATCCGGTAAATCCGGCTTCTCCTGCGTAAGCGTAGCTGGCTGCAATGTGTGTATACACATACTTTTCATCTTCCGTTTTTCCAGACAGATAACTTCCTGTCAGATCTCCTGCCCCGCCATAGCCATAGTAAAGGACTTTCTGCAGATTCTTGTTACTGTCCAATATCTGTGCCACATAACTTCCACTCGGTGGGGATGCTTTCTGGGACTGGAGACAGTATGCAATTTTCCCATTGACTGTAAACAGGCAAGTAAGATAATTTCAATATAACTTGGATAATAAATAGTTCTCCCCTTTGTCAATGTAACTGTTGAACCGCTGCTTGTGGCTCTTTCAGCCGCAGACAGTACCATGACATTTCCTTCTTCAATATCCTCTTTGAATTCTTCGATTGCCTGTGCAGATGCATCTTCTTCGGATGTTTCAATTTCTACATCTGTGTAGTTCTGCACAGGCGAATCCGAATCATCTTCAGATTCTGTATCTGACTTCTGTTTCTCTCCACCATTTTCTTCAGAATGTGCCTGACCTTCTGTATCCGTCAGAGTCACTTTCCGGGTGATGGTATAGCTGACACTCTGATCCTTTGGTACAACCATCATCTTGGATGCTGATAAGCGTAACATCCTCTTTTTCTGCATCATAATGGATTCCTTCCATACTGGTTTCCACTGCAAATGTTTCATCCGAAACCGCTTTTGTGATATCATCTGCTGTAACTGATGTATCTTTCTGGTTTGTTACCGCCTGTACTTCCGTCTGCTGTTCCGAGCCTGTCTGCTCGGCCGCAAAAACGCATTCGCACTGCTCAAGGTACTGATGCCCATCAGGACAGCCAGTCCAAAGCAGCTATTCTGGTCTTTAAATTTTCTAACCTTCATGTGCTTTTCCTTCCTATTATAAATAGATTTTTTAAAATTAAATACCGCAGAAGATGTTTCCTCTGCGGTACATTTTATCTTGCATATCGATTTTTTTTTTTTTTTTACTTCCTGTCTGGTACGTTTTACCGCTTCCATGACAGACTCCGTTGGAATCTGGTTATCCTTACATCCTTCCAGAATTCCATCCAGATAAAATTTCGATGGCTTTGCCGGAACATCTTTGTGCGGAGCGTTCATCATATATACAAACACTTCTTTCTCCACGCCATCCTGATTTTTTACCTGAATCGATTCTTTCATAAAAACTTGGGAATCCTTCATAAAAATCCAGACTCTTCTCACACGCTTCTGTGATTTTCCATAAGACTCCTTCGACACAGCTTCCCTTTTCCGGCAGTACCGTTGCTACCCCATTACCCGGAGCCCTTCCTCGAAATGCCAGCCGATAATTTTCAAGCCGGACGTTTTCCACAACTTCCGCAGCCGGACACCTGTACTTCATCTGCTCCAGATTCATGTTGCTGCCATAAGCGAAGTAATATCTATCTTCCATTCTTTCTCACCTCTATCTGACTCCTTCTGTCCTTTGATTTTTCTTCAGACACTCATACGTGCTTTTATCATATCTCCACGCAAGATCACCCTCCAGATTTGCCAGCAGATGTTTTCGGACATTTTTATATTCGTCTCCAATTAACCCAAGTCTCAATAAAAATGTACGAAATGTAAATGCTGGATTTTCTGATATCAGTGTCTTTTTCATCTGTGTCGATCTCTGATTGATCGCCTGTGCGGAAATGGCTAATGCCAGAGTAATATTTGCTCTTACCTTTCCTGCATGAAGTGTGCTTTCAAAACAGCGCCATTCCAAAGTTCCCTTGGAAAACACAGCATGAAGATTCAGAGCATAATAACGGGTATGATCATAATGGATATGACTTCTATCCCTGCCTCCATACCAGACATTTCTTACTCGGTCCATAGTGATTGACCTATTTGGTATTTTTCGGATTTTCTCCAATACCTCCGGTTGCACCCTCTGACAATAACTATTTGCTCTTCTCTCCTGCACTTTCAGAGCTTTGAACAGGATATCTTCCTTTGCATACATAATTGTCAATGCATTTTTCAGGCTTTGCGGTGTATGATTCGATGCATCTACATGAACATGCTGACCACAGGACTCATTTACAAAACCTCCATGCTGTCGCAGACAGCGTACTACTTCCTGTAACTTTCCCATTTCATCATAGATCTACAATTCGACCGTATACTTTCCGTTGTGTATAAATGCTTCCATCAGACATAAATTTCCACTTTTTTTTCCTTCCAAATCTATTACTGACCAGATTCCGTAAGTAGTACCGTCATAATATGCTTCTGTTCCAAACATTTCAGCAACAACTTCTGCGGCACGTTGTCTGGTAATCCCTGTCATTTCGATTTCTGTGCCAAAGTATTGGTCTTTTATTCCGATCATGCCTAATGGATTCCTTTCTCAGACACTTTCTGTGTGTTAAGTTCGAGTCTGCCTTTTGTAACAATCTGCCAATTGCCTCGATAACATTGACAGTTACTCCGTTTCCAGCCTGTTTATAAAGCTGTGCGTCAGAAGTGCTGTCTATGATCTTATCAATCTGCCAGTCGTAATAACCCTGCAGTCGCAGACATTCCCTCGGAACTAACCTTCTTATTCTGCCGTGATACAAGATGCCATGACGATCGGTTGCAGTAATTGTAAACATCGGTTCTTCGGGTTCTTTCATACGTCTGCCGTTCTGACGAACATTCTCTTTTGCTGGTGTTAAGACTGCTCTTGCTCCATCCTCTGCTAATACACCAGAACATTCTCCTTTGTATTTGTGGACACCGCATTGTCTGGTATTCAGGCTTCTGCATTCTTCCGTTACCACCGGCGGAGGTGAAAGATCGACAAAGTGCAGCGTTCCCTGTTGAACACCTGTTGTCAGGGTATGTGCGATCTGGTGTCCGACTCTTCCTCTCCTGCTGTTGAGATTCGCATAACCCAGATCGATGCTGTCCCCTTCTCTTGCAAGTTTGTAGCCGAGCTTTGTATTCTCTTTGATTGGAACACCTACATCATATAATCCTGTCTTGCCGCCCATTCCACCTGCCTGTGATGTCAGGGTACAGCTTAGTCCTTTGGGACTGTAGACTCTTTTCCCCTGACTTCCTGCCCGGACTTGAACAAGAGCTGCTCCATTTGTTTCTGGTTCAGGTAATACTTTTTCCGGCACATCGGAAATCAAAATATCCGACAATATACACCCGTTTTTCTTGCTTGGGGACTCCGAAATCCTTGCTGTTAAGCACTTTCCATTCGACATGGTACCCCAGTTACTGAGGATGGTGCAAAACGTCCGGCCTTTGTCATGCGATAACAAACCGGGAACATTTTCAAGGATAAAAATACGAGGGTCTTTTAGCTTCAAGAATCCGGGCAATTTCAAAAAGAGAGTTCCTCTTGCATCTGCAAATCCTTCTCGCTTTCCGGCGATAGAGAATGCCTGGCAAGGAAATCCTGCACAGAGTAAATCAAAATCTGGTATTCGTTCTGGTTCAATTGTTCTTGCATCACTACAATACCACTCCCCTTCTGTGTCAAACAGCAATCGGTAGTTCTTATCCGCATAAGTATCCACCTCGCAATGTCCGCTTTGGTTTCTTCTTCCAGATCAGTTTCTCTTTCTGGTTCAGTTTCCTCTTCCATTTCGGTTCGCTTTCCCTTCTGGTTTGTTTTCCTCTTTCGGTTCACTTTCTCCATCCGGTTCGGCTTCCTCTTCTGGTTCACTTTCCCTTTCCGGCTCAGTTCTTTCTTCCGGTTGAGTTTCTTCTGTTCCCAATTCTCCAGTTGTCTGGGTACTGCCCGGAGATCAAACCCGGATTCTGTCACCGCAGACAGTATTCTTTCTATATATTTCCGTCCGTTTTCCTGTATGATCCGTCTGGCCTCCTCTGCCATACTGCTGGGAAAGACACTTGTCTTGTTTTAATGGCATAATAGCCATGATCAATTCCTATGATTATCACAATCACACCCTTTCATTTTTCTGTTTAACGTAAGGTCAAAAAATGCTTTCACTGCTGCAACGGATTGTTGCAAAAGTGCCATTCGTGAACACTTTTCCATGTTCCAGCGTCCCAAAAACCTGCGGAAAATCCCATTCCCTGTATTCTTCCGTTAATGCCAGTTCCTGAAATTCTAACAACCACTTTTTCCCTTTTTGCTTCGTCATCAAGCCATCGATCTTCTATGCACTCCGGCTCATCTAACATTTTCATCATCGCTTCAAATGGCCTCTTTACATCATCACCAAATTCTTTCCATAAGGCGATTCCATAGTTCTCCAGTTCAAAA